>Ga0247609_10002799_pt1 | contig 18130 bp, 16 predicted proteins | sample 172DNAGHGlowgp2_FD_193487 | JGI IMG/M metagenome (GOLD analysis project Ga0247609, IMG submission 193487) | Sheep rumen microbial communities from Palmerston North, Manawatu-Wanganui, New Zealand - 1728 DNA GHGlow gp2 | ecosystem: Host-associated > Mammals > Digestive system > Stomach > Rumen ...
ACGAAGCTTGTGGTGCCGCTTGTGCTCAGGCAGATACTCCAATGTCACAGGTAATCAAAAAGGCAATAGACAGCCGCCGTTATGAAGAAAGCGATATTCGTGATCTTGTAGAGGCAGAGATGGATTTTGTAGTTCCCCGCTTTGAACACTTTTTAACACCGCTTGGAACAATTGCAAACATAGCAACTCTGCTTGGACTTTTGGGAACCGTAACAGGAAATATCAAAGCCTTTGGCGTACTTGGTGCCGGTGGTTCTATGGGAGATCCTGCCTTGCTGGCTGGTGCAATTGCCGAAGCCCTTGTTACAACAGTTGCAGGTCTTATAGTTTCAATTCCATCAGTTATTTTCCATAACTATTTTGTTTCACGCGTAAACCGCCGCATTGTTGAAATGGAAGCTCATGTAACTTCTATTGTATTAAAGCTTACAGGACGTATTAAATAATGAGAATGAAAAGCAAAAGGGGAAGTATCCGCTCAAATGTAGATATGACCCCAATGATTGATATAGTTTTTCAGCTGATTCTCTTTTTCCTTGTTTCTACAACCTTTGCGATTCTGCCCGGAATAAAATTGAATCTGCCTCAGAGTCATACTTCCGAAGGAACTTCTGTTCAGGGAATTACGATTACAGCTGATGCAGACGGACTTTTGTTCTTTAATGAAAAAGAAGTTTCGGCTGAGGACTTGAAAAAGGAGCTTGTGCTTTATGATACAGGCGACTTGAAAAAAGAAGAGTTCCCTGTTTCTTTAGAAGCCGATTCCGAAGTTACTAACGGAACTATTGTAAGTATTTTTGATATTATCCGCGAAAGTGGTTATTCAGTAATAAATCTAAGGACCGCCAGCGAGAAAAAGGGAAGTAATTAGTTATGTTGAAGCAGCCTTTGTTTGGACAAGACAGTTCTCCTCATAAAACAAGCTTAATCTTGAGCCTGATTATTACAGGTGTGCTTTGGATTCTTTTTATTATTGCAAGCTTCTTTATAAAGTTTGCTCCAAAACACAAGGAATATAAAGTTGTCCAGATTGTCTTAGACACAGCAAAAAGTCCTGTGCCTCCTGTGATCCCGGAACAGTCCGCACTCCCTGAACAGTCTGCGGTCCCTGAGCCAGTCGAAGGGCCACAAACAGAACAGCCCGTGGTAGAGCCAACTCCTGCGGTGGTTGAACCAACTCCTGCGGTGGTTGAGCCTGTCGAAACCACCCCAAAACCCGCTCCACAACCCAAACAAACTCCCGCTCCCGCAAAAAAATCAGAGCCAGCAAAGAAATCCGAGCCGGCCAAAAAAACTGAGCCTGTAAAAAAATCCGAGCCCGCAAAAAAGGAATATACCAAGGTTCCGGAACCAGAATCATATGGGACATTTCTTGATGACAATATTGATTTTGGAACTAAGAAAAATAATCCTTCACAACATAATTGGGATGATTATTTTAGTGATGAGACAATCCCCGAAACTCAACCACAAATAAACCAAAAGGTAGATAAAGTTACAAAAGAATCAGGAATGGAAGGTTCTGCCGCAAGTACATCAAATCCAAGTCAGAGTCAGACTAGTTCAAAGTCTAGTGAAACTGCAAATAAAACAAATCCGGCTCCATCAGCCTCAAACGATACAAGAAGTGCCTTGAGTAATATAAAATCAGCACCAAATACAGCATCAACTGGGCCCAACGTGAAAGAATCCACTACCACAAATACTAGTAAAGACTCAAATGGACAGACAAGCATGCAGATGAAAGATGGAACAACACGCCGTGTAATTAAACCAGTTCCTGCAGAAATAAATCTTTCTCCAGAAGTAAATCTATTAATAAAAGAAGACATAACTGTAAATATAGAGTTCCGAGTATTGGCTGATGGAAACGTTCCTCGTGGTGAAATTAAAATCACTCCGGAATCTGCACTTCCTGCGAAGGTACGTGATGAAATATACAATCAGCTTTCTAATTGGGTATTTAATCCAGGTTCATCTGCTGCTTCTGCGACCTTTGAATATTCAATTGTACATAAATAATCCCTCTTTTGAACTATTTCCTATTTCCCTTCCTATTCCCAAAATACACTAAATGTAGTATATTACTCGTATAAACTACACTATATAAGAGGTCTATTATGCCTTATACCGAGCCAACAAATCTTGCGATTGTTGCCTGTCCTGGTGGCGAAGCTTTCGCCGATGAAGTCATAACGCACCTTAAGCATATGTACAAGCATCGTTTTACTTTGAAGAACGATGTTGTGTCTAAGCGTTATGAGCTGACTAAAGAAGAGCTTATACAGAGAATTAATCTGCAGAATGATTTGCAGACCAGCGATCTTTGTATAAAGGGTGCTACAAACAAATACAGACCGCCTGTTTTCAAAGTAAACACTCGATTCTCGTATTTTGCCAACGGTGAGGTTAAAACTGAACTTCTGGATACTGTCCGCGGAAAGGATGTTTTTATTTTCCAGGATGTTGAAAACCATGAGGTTCTTAGTCTTAACGGTGGCGCAAATAAAATAAGGATGACTGTAAATGACCATGTTATGTCGCTGCTGGTTACTATTGATGCAGTGCGCATGGCAGGGGCTGGAAAAATTACTCTGGTTGTTCCGGCTTATCCTTATGCACGTCAGCATAAACGTAAGGGCCGCGAAGGTTTGACTGCAAGTCTCCTTGGTCACATTTACGAAATGCAGGGTGTTTCCCGAATTATTACACTTGATATTCACTCGCGCGAGATTCCTAATGCATTCTCACGCCTTAATCTAGATAACTTACATGCCAGCTATCAGGTTATACGAGAGCTTAGTAAGATTGTTGATCTTACCGGCAAAACAGAAGACCTGGTTGTTGTTGCTCCTGATACCGGTGCCATTGACCGAAACAAGTTCTATGCATCGGGCCTTAAGCTTCCTCTTGCCTTGATTTACAAGGAGCGCGATTATTCTATCGTTACTCAGGATGCCCACTCTACAAACATCAAGGCTGTTAAGCTTCTTGGTGATGTAAAGGGTAAGGTTGCCTTCCTTGCTGATGATATGCTTGGGACTGGTGGTACTTTGCTCAAGGCTATGCAGTTCCTTAAAGAGCAGGGCGCTACAAAAGTAATCTGTGCAATTTCGCTTCCGTTCTTTACCGGTAATGCAATAAAGGATTTTGATGAAGCTTACGAGCAGGGATTATTCTACCGCATTATTGGTACTAACGCTGTTTACCACGAAGATCTGCTTAATCGCGAATGGTACATCAGTACAGATGTTAGCGGACTTTTTGCAAACGTAATTACCCGCATTCACTATAATCAGTCTCTTTCTGAATTGCTTGATAACCGCTCTATTATTGAAAAGGTTGTAAAGCAGACAGCTCCTTCTATTGCTGCTCAAAATGATAAGGCCGAAGCCGATAAGGAAGCCAAGTCTGATGATGCAGAAAAAGAAGAAAAACCTGCAGAAGGCAAGGCCCAGGCATAATATGGCAGAATGTGTTCTTGCGGTTGATGTAGGAAGTACTGCACTCAAAGCTGCTTTGATTGACAGAGAAGGTAAGGTTGCTTCTATCTGCTCCCTGCCTTACTCTGCACCTGAAAACCGCTACGTTGCAGAAGGATGGATTTGGGCACTTAAGGGGGCAGTGGATAAGTTAGTACATTCTACTGCGGTCCCTGAGCCTGTCGAAGGGGCACAGATAAAAGCCATTGCCATTTCCGGTAACGGTCCAACTCTGGTAAGCGAAAGCGGTCTTACCCTGCGCTGGAACGAATATCCTGCTGCACGTCTTAATGTTGATGAAACTTCTCCAGACGAAGCCCACGAATTTTCTAATTCAATTTTTTTACCAAGAATCCTTTTATTCCGCGACCTGATTAGTGATGAATACGAAGCAAGTGCGCATCTTTTTTCGGGGCCTGAATATTTGATATGGCAGCTTACAGGTAATGCTGTAACAATTTTGCCGGAACCCCGCTACGAGACTGCTTACTGGAACCGCGAGGTTTTAGAAGGCTTTGGAATTATGACCGGAAAAATGCCCGACTTTGTTGAGCTTGGTCATAATTGTGGAAGTCTTTTGCCTAATGCACAGGAGCTTCTGGGACTTGGTGATATTCCTGTAATTGGTGTGGGCCCTGATTTTATAGCAGCCCTCATAGGGACTGATACAACAGAAGCTGGACGCATTTGCGACAGGGCAGGAAGTTCCGAAGGCATTAATATGTGCGTAGATAAGGAAATTCGCGCCGAAGGTGTGCGTACCTTGCCTGGTGTAAAAGCAGGGCTTTGGAATATTTCTGTTTTGATTCCAGATAGTGCAAGCCTGCCGGAAGACCTTCGCCTGCAAAAAGTAACAGAAGGCCTTCTCTTGCTCAAAAAGCTTGCCGCAGAGAACAGTATCAGCTTTCCAAAGGTTATTACAACAACCGGTGGCCAGGCAAAAGACAAAGCATATTTTGAAAAGAAACGCGCCGCCCTTGCCCAAATGGGACTCGAACTTGTTATAGGCAGCTGCGTAGATGCAGAACTGGAAGGCGATGCAAAAGTGGCGTGGTCCCAGCTTGCATGAAAACCTACAACTTACCCCCAAATCCTAAAACCCTCATTTTTGACATAGACTCAACTCTTTATACAAATGCGGCCTATGCCTTTGAACAGGTGGATTGCCAGGTGCGTCAGTTTGCCCGCGATCGTGGTATGAGCGCAGACGAAGCCCGTCGAATGGTTGCAGACTATCGCAAAAAGTTTGCCGCCACTAACAATGGTAAAAAAATCAGCCTTGGAAATGTTTTACTTGCCTTTGGTATTCCGATTGAACAGAGTGTAGAATGGCGCAAAACTCTTATGGAGCCTGCAGACTTTTTGACCCGAGACGAACGTCTTATTCAAACCTTGAGCGAATTACAGAAACACTACAAGCTTATCTGTGTAACAAACAATCCTGTTTTTACAGCCCGCAAAACCCTGGACGCGATTGGCATTTCGGAATTTTTCCCGGAAATTGTAGGCCTTGATACCTGCTTAAAATCAAAACCGGCACTTGAGCCCTTTGAAAAAGCCTGCGAGCTCACTCAAACCCAACCCAATGAATGCATCGCAATCGGCGACCGCTACGACATGGATATATCGCTCCCGCTTGAAATGGGCATGGGTGGAATTCTTGTAACAGGTGTTGAAGAGGTGTATGGGTTAACAGCGGGGTTTTAGGGGTGCAACCCCTAGGCGAAGGGGTAGCGGAAAACCGCAGAGCGGGTTGGAGCGAGGGGAAGGCTTTCCCCTCCTAATTTTACTGACAAGTTTTCAAAATTATGATATAATTAATGTAAATGAATTGCTGCGACACATCTGCTTTGGAACTTACGAACAGTGGTAGACTTTCTGTTTTGTTTGTTGGTACCGGCAGTGCTTTTTCTAAAAGATATTTTCAAACAAATGTTCTGGTTGTAAAAGGAGAGGACCATCTGCTTATCGACTGCGGAACTTTGTGTCCTTATGCTCTTGAAACTAAATACGGGCTTGAACTTTCGAAAATCGATAACATTCTTTTGACTCATCCTCATGCAGACCATATTGGTGGCGTAGAAGAGCTTGCCCTTGTTGACCGTTATGTAAAAAAGCAGAAAGCAAATCTTGTTATTACCGACGAATTTAAAGAACTCTTGTGGAATGAATCTCTTAAGGGAGGGCTTAAGGTAAACGAAGAAGGCCCCCTTAATATTGATGATTATTTTAATCAGATTAAGCCTGAGCTTTTGCAGACCGAGCCTTTTGAAATGTACGAAACAAATGTTGGAAGTATAAACCTTAAGTTATTCAGGACTAACCATGTTACCTGCAAAGAAACCGGGGACTTCCAGATTTCCTATGGCATTTTAATTGATGATAAAGTTCTTTATCCTTGTGATACACAATTTAATCGCGAACAGCTGGAATATTTAATTGGAAAATATCCTGTAAGGGTAATCTTTCATGATTGTGATGTTTCGGGCTATAGCGAAGGTGTTCATGCTTCTTATGCGCAGCTTAAAACTCTGCCGGACGATATCAGGGCAATGACTTATCTTTGTCATTACAACGGAAAGGCAGAAAGTATTAATCCCGAAGATGATGGTTTTAGGAAATTTGCAAGGCCTGGCGTTTGGTACAGGTGCTAACATTCGCGGAACTAAAATCATTAAAATATTTATCTGGTTCCGTAGCTCATCTGGATAGAGCGGTTGCCTCCTAAGCAACAGGTAGTGCGTTCGAGTCGCATCGGAATCATAAAAAAAATTGTTAAAGGAAAGTTGTATGAAAAAAATTCTGGTAGCTTCGACTAACAAAGAAGTTGCATCTACTGTTCAAAAAGCAACAAGCAGATATGAAGAAAACTTTGATGCTATTTATTGTCCCGACACAGACGAGGCTTTGAGCCTTATTGATTATGAACTTCCGGAAATTAAAGTTCTTGATTATACGTCAAAGGATATGGATGCAAATCGTATTCTTGCGGCTATTCATGCGGACCCTTGGCTTCATAATGGAGGAATTATTGCTGTTGTTCCTAATCCGGCTATGATGCAGGAAATTGAAGATAAAAAGGATCCTAACATTCTTATTGTTTTAACTCTTTATACTTTTAAAGAAAACTTTGAACGCCTGCTTCGTATTCTGCAGAGTAATCAGCAGTTCCTTTTTAATCGTGGTATTCAGGACAGGATGGGTGGTCAGGAAAAGGGTTCTTTTATCTGCGACAATGATCCTCTTGATATCCGCCTTTATACAAGCTTTCTTGTAAATTATCTTTACTGTTCCAACCGCATTGATGATGAAGGCCGCTATGCTTTGCAGACTGCCTTGATGGAGCTTTTGACTAATGCGCTTGAGCATGGTAACTGTAATATTTCCTGGGAAGAAAAAACTGGTTTTCTTAAGACCGGTGGAAGCATGCTTGAGCTGATTGAGAAAAAACGTAATCTGCCCGAGAACCGCAACAAGAAAATTAAGATTTCATATTTTATTGGAAAAGATAAATCGCATTTTGCTATTGAAGATGAAGGCCCCGGCTTTGACTGGAAGAGCCGCATGGTTTCCGGGGATGTTCCTGATTTTGAATTGGAGCATGGCCGTGGTATTAGTCTTTCGCGTGGGCTTGTAACTGCTTTGCATTATAACGATAAGGGTAATGCGGTTTCTTTTGAAATTAATAATGTTCGCGATATGGCAAACAGCGTTCCAGGAATTATGATTCCTTTTGCAACTGTTACCTACAAGCGTCACGAAATTGTATTTAAGCAGGATGAACCTAGTAACGATTTGTTCTTTATTGTAAGCGGCCGCTACGGCGTTTATGCAGACGGAAAGCTTGTTTCTGTTTTGACTCCTGATGATATGTTTATTGGCGAGATGGCCTTTCTTTTGAATGACCGCCGTTCTGCAACAATCATGTCTGCCGGAGAAGGAAAACTTATCCGCATTCCAAAGGTTTCATTCCTGAACCTGATTCGTAAAAATCCACACTATGGTATATTTTTGTCAAAGCTTCTTGCCCAGCGAGTTGTAAGGCAGAATAACAGAACCGTAGAATTGAGTGAAGAAATTAAAGATTTGAGAAATAGATTAGAAGGTAGAGTGTAATCTAAAGGCGGCCCTTCGACAGGCTCAGGGACCGCGAGGAAAAACTGTGGTCCCTGAGCTTGTCGAAGGGCCACAAAAAAGGAGTTATAAATGACCGATATAGAAATTGCACAAAAAAACGTGATGGTGCCTGTAACTGAGGTTGCCGCAAAAATTGGTATTCCTGCAGATAAGCTTGAATTATACGGACCTTATAAAGCCAAGCTTACTTTTGATGAACTGCGTACTTTGCAGGAAAAGGCTGCCAGCAAACCCGGCAAACTTATTCTTGTAACTGCCGTAACTCCAACTCCGGCCGGAGAAGGAAAATCTACAGTTTCTATTGGTCTTGCAGACGGACTCAACCGCATTGGAAAAAAGACTGTTGTTGCCTTGCGCGAGCCTAGTCTTGGACCTTGTTTTGGTGTAAAGGGTGGTGCCTGTGGCGGTGGTTATGCCCAGATTGTTCCAATGGAAGATATCAACCTTCATTTTACAGGCGACATTCATGCAATATCTATTGCAAACAACCTGATTGCTGCTCTTATTGATAACCACTTGCAGCAGGGAAATGAACTTAATATTGACCCTCGTACAATTTCATGGAAGCGCTGTGTTGACTTGAACGACCGCGCTTTGCGTAATATCACAATTGGTCTTGGTGGCCGCCTTCAGGGTGTTCCACGCGAGGATCATTTTACAATTGCAGTTGCCAGCGAGATTATGGCTATTGTTTGTTTGAGCCGTACAATCAGCGAGCTTAAAGAACGCATTGACCGTATTGTAATTGGTCAGAATTATGCAAAGGAAAATATTACTTTTGGCCAGCTTAAATGCACCGGAGCTGTTGCCGCTTTGCTCAAGGATGTTATTAAACCAAACCTTGTTCAGACTTTGGAAAAAAATCCTGCCTTTGTTCACGGCGGACCTTTTGCAAATATTGCCCATGGTTGCAACAGTGTAAATGCAACCTTGTGTGCCCTTGCAAGTGGAGACTATGTTGTAACCGAAGCCGGTTTTGCCGCAGACCTTGGAGCTGAGAAGTTTCTTGATATTAAATGTCGTGCTGCAGGACTTAAGCCGAGTGCTGTTGTTATTGTTGCTACAATTCGTGCCCTTAAAATGCATGGCGGAGTTGCTAAGGCTGACCTTTCTAAGCCGGATTGCGCTGCTTTGGAAAAAGGCTTTGAAAACTTGAAAACTCATATAGAAAATATTGCTAAGTTTGGCCTGCCTGCTGTAGTTGCCGTAAACAAGTTTATTACAGATACTGATGAAGAAATTGCCTTGCTGCAAAAGCTTTGCGAAGATCTTGGCTCAAAAGCTGTGCTCAGCGAAGGCTGGGGTAAGGGTGGCGAAGGTGCCGAAGAACTTGCCCGTGCCGTCAGCGAAATTGCAGACAGTGGTAAGGCTAACTATCATCCTTTGTATGAACTTGATTTACCACTTGAAGAAAAAATCAAAAAGATTGCAACAGAAATTTACCGTGCAGACGGAGTTGAGTTTGAAGGCTCTGCCCTTAAAAAACTCCGCGACTTTGAAGCAAAAGGTTATGGAAAGCTTCCTGTTTGCATTGCAAAAACCCAGAACTCAATCAGCCATGACCCTAAACTTATTGGAGCACCACGCGGCTTTACATTCCCTGTTCGTGATGTTCAGTTGTATGCAGGAGCAGGCTTTGTTGTTGCACTTGCAGGAGACATTATGACAATGCCGGGACTTCCTAAAGCCCCTGCCGCACTGGATATTGATGTTGATGACAATGGGGTAATAAGCGGGTTGTTCTAAAGAAGAATAACAGGCTAACATAAGAACGCCTGTGTGCTCCCGCGGAAAATGAGGGCCAACAACAAAAGGACGTTGTTGGCCCTCATTTTTCGCTCCGCTCACAGGCGTTAGTTTATTTTAAAAGATTTAGTTCTTCTTTAGAAAGTTCGCGGTATTTCCCCAAATCAAGATCATTATCCAGGGCTAATTGCCCGATACTGGTTCTTTTTAGAAAAATTATTTTATTCCCTACGGCCGCGAACATTCTTTTTACTTGGTGGTATTTGCCTTCGTAGATTGTGAGGAGGGCTTTGTCGGGGGACTGCCATTTTATAAAGGCGGGTTGGGCGGTAAAGCCTGCTTCATTGTGTTCGGGTTCAATTTCTATTCCTTCTTCAAACTGGCGGGTAATTTCTTTTTGATGTTCTTCTGTTTCTTCATGTTCAAGCTCGCAGTAGTAGCTTTTGCTCACGTGGGTTTTTGGAGAGATGAGGCGGTGGGTAAGCTCGCCGTCTGTTGTAAAGAGAAGCAAGCCTTCTGTATCTATGTCCAGGCGGCCGATTATATGAAGTTTTTCTATAAAATATGGGGTGCGGTAAGAGTCATCCAGAAGGTCGAATACAGTCTGCTTTTCGCCTTCTTTTGTAGAGCAAACGGCATCCTGGGGTTTATTCATCATAAGATAAATATGTTTGTGAAAGTCTATTGGTTCGCCGTCGATGGTGAGGGTATCTTTATCTACATCAAACTGACTTCCCGGGTCGGTAACGCGAGTGCCATTTATAAGCACTTCGCACTTGTGCAGAATTTTTCTGATTTCCTTGCGAGAGCCAAAACCTTCATGTGCCAAAAGTTTGTCTATTCGTTCCATAAAAAACTATATTACAATATCCCTTCTTTATTATGAAAAAATGCTCCCGCGAAGAACCGTGTTTTGCTCCGCATTTTTTCATGAAATTAATTATATCGTAATACAGTTTTTTGTGGTAGAATAGAAAGAGGAGTTAAATATGTATCTTGGTGGAATAGATGTTTATTATGTTCTTTTGGTCTTACCGGCCGCACTTCTCAGCCTGTTTGCTTCTGCATTGGTAAAATCCCGTTATGCAAAATACGACAAGGTTATGGCCTCGCGCGGGGTTTCAGGTGCTCAGGCTGCTCAGATTCTTTTAAAAGCTAACGGCATTACCGACGTTCGCATTGCCCACATTGGCGGTAAACTTACCGATAATTACAATCCGGGCAACAAGGTCTTAAGCCTGAGCGATTCCACCTTTGCCAGTCGTTCTATTGCTGCAGTTGGTGTAGCTGCGCACGAGACAGGTCACGCCATCCAGCATAATATTGGCTATGGTCCTCTGATTTTTCGCCGCATGCTGGTTCCTGTTGCAAACTTTGGGTCCCGCTTTGGTCCAACTCTTGCAATTCTGGGAATTATTTTGGGAGCCGTTGCCAGCCTTGAACAGTACATTCCGATTTTTCAGTTGATAACAGATATTGGCCTTTTGCTTTTTGGTGCTTCCATGCTTTTTTATCTTGTAACTCTGCCGGTAGAATTCAATGCTTCGCGCAGAGCCCTTAAAATTTTAAAAGAGACCGGGACCCTTACAACAAAAGAAGAAATCCGCGGGGCCCGTAAAGTGCTTACTGCTGCAGCACTCACTTATGTTGCGTCTGCATTGACGGCTATTGGATCCTTCTTAAGATTGTTGCTTATTGCTAATAGTAGACGCAATAGACGATAAATTACTTCTTTCTTTCCTGAATAGGCACGTAAGGTCTTTCTGTAGAAACATTTTTGTAAGCTGGGCGGTAAATGCGGCCACCACTAACAATTTCCTCAATGCGGTGAGCAGACCAGCCGGCAATACGAGAAATGGCGAAGATTGGTGTAAAGAGCTCGCGAGGAATGTTGAGCATGCTGTAAACAAGGCCCGAATACATATCGACGTTGGCACAGATTTTTTTGTCTGAGTTGTGAACTTCCTGAATGATTGCAGGAGCAAGCTTTTCTATAAGATCGTAAAGGGCAAGCTCCTTCTGGAACTCTTCGCCTTTTTCTTTTGCAAGTTTTTTAGCCTTAGCCTTAAGCAGAACTTCACGTGGATCGCTGATTGTATAAATTGCGTGGCCCATTCCGTAAATTAAACCGGAGTGGTCGCCTGCTTCTTTGCGTGCAATCTTCATGAGATAGTTTCCAACTTCTTTTTCGCTGGTCCAGTCTTTTACGTTGGCCTTGATATCATCCATCATTTCCATAACCTTGATGTTGGCACCACCATGGCGGCGTCCTTTAAGGGAACCAACTGCTGCGGCAATTGCAGAATAGGTATCTGTATCGGCAGAAGAAACAACGTGAACTGTCAAAGAAGAGTTGTTACCACCACCATGTTCTGCGTGAAGAATAAGAGCAAGGTCGAGGGTTTCTGCTTCGAGACGGGTATAGGTTTTGTCTGAACGGATGAGGCGCAGGAAATTTTCTGCTGTAGAAAGTTCCGGCTTTGGATTATGTATGAACATACTCTTGTTGTCGTAGTAGCGGCGTTTTGCCTGATATCCGTAAGAAGCAAGGGTAGAGAAGCGGGCTATGAGCTGAATACACTGTTTAACAATATTGCTTACACTTCTGTTTTCTGGATCATCATCATAAGAGTAGCTTGCTAAAACTCCACGGGCAATTTTATTCATAATATCGCTTGAAGGAGCTTTCATAATCATATCTTCGGTAAAGTGTTCCGGAAGGGAGCGGCATTCTCCAAGATACTGTTTAAAGGTGTCGAGTTTCTCCTGAGTTGGAAGTTCTCCAAACAAAAGGAGGTATGCGCACTGTTCATAACCAAACTGTTTATTTTTTTCGGCATCGTGAATTAAATCTTCTACATTGTATCCGCGGTAAACAAGGCGTCCCGGAATGGCAATTTTCTGTCCATCCTTCATTTCGTAACCAACAACATCACCTATGCGGGTGAGTCCTACAAGAACACCAGTGCCGTTAGCATTTCTTAATCCGCGTTTTACATCATAAGTTTTGTACAATTCTGGATTTATCGGATCATTGTGAACAGCAAGTTTTTCGAGTCTCTTCAAGAGAGCAGCATCTGAGTTTTTTGAAGTCATGATTTACCTCCTGTGTAAAGCCGCCGTTGGCTATTTTTACACCTACAATGATTCGTTGCATATTTATGTGAAAGAATTGCATAAATATGCAATAAAACTTAAATAAAATTAAATAATTATACAAATATTAAAGATTTGTTGCAAGAAGAAATATGTATATTGCTGCTCTTCGACAGGCTCAGGGCCCCCTGATTTCTATTTTTCTATAAATCTTTGTGCCGGAGATACTACCCAGATGGCTGTGAGTTCTGTATCGCCTACATTTTCTACAAGATGGGGTGCGGCAGACGAATAAGAAACGCTGTCACCTTCTTCGAGAATGTATTCGCGGCTTCCGTATGTTAGTCTTGCCTTACCTTTTACAATGATTCCAAACTCGCGGCCAATGTGTCCGTAGGAACCACGGTGTGTATGTGAGCCTGCCGGAATTTTGAGCATATAGGATTCAAAAGAACTTTCCTTTGCAGAGTCGGCGGGGCGGGCAAGCTCTTCGTAAATAATGTCGTCTTCGAACATTGAAGGGCGCTCGTCTGAACGGATAACTGTTACTGGGCGCTCCTTTCTGTATTCTTCAAAGAGGAACTCCAGGTTTATGTCCAGGACATCGGCAAGGGCAAGAAGGGTATCGATAGCAGGAGAAACGTGATTTCGTTCAATCTGAGAAACAAGACTTTCGCTGACACCTGCTTTTTGTGCAACAACCTTTAAGGTATAGCCTTTGTGTTCACGTACGCTGCGGAGTTTTTCACCAAAATGGTAGGGGATTTTTTTATTCTGCTGCTCGTTTTTGTCTTCTTTATTTTGATTTTGCGAAGGTGTCATTTTTCTGCTTCTCCTTGTTCTGCTCTGTTACAAACTGAATAAAGTAATCTTCCAGAGTTTTGTGAGGCCCGTTTAATTTAAGTCTTGTACGGGAACGGGCGTTATCTCGTCTGACTGTATATTTTGCGTAGAAGTCGCGGTAATCAAGTCCGGCATCGGATTTTACATGTTCGCCAAGGAATTTTGATACTTCATCGCGGCCGATTGCGGGAATGCCTTTTTCTTTAAGGATTGTTCGAAGTGTATTAATCTGCTCGTAGGAAATACCAAAAAGGAATTCTTCCATGGCCTGGGTAACTCCCTGGTCGCCCATCTTTTGTTTGATGAATGCAATCCACTGGTCGTCCATCTGCATGGAAATGAGCAGGAGTTCACTTGTTCCCATCATCGTTCCAAAGGCTGGTGCAAGACGTCGGCGGGCCATCCATACCGATTCCAATACGGGTGCTACCTGGGCACTTCCCTGGTCATTCCAATGCTCCCAAAGAAGCAGGAGAGACAGGGCCCATTCGCGGCGGTATTCCATTGGCTGCGAAGTATCTCTGATAAGATTAAGATAAACATCTTCGATGAGCAGGGAATACATTGAAGTTACTGTTTCGGTTTCAAAGGCTTTTGAATAAGATTTGAGCTCCGGAATGTGGTGCGTATATTTTGCAAAGCTTGAGAAGGTGTGCATTTTTGCAACAAGAAGGCCTTTTCCAAGCATTGCCTTTGACGGAAGCTGAAGTGTTGAATCGCCTGCATCCTGGTGGTCAATAAGAGAATCGATTAAGGATGTAGGGGTACGGGTGCCGCCAATAAGTTCGTGACGTTCCAGAAGAGACGGGAACTTTGCAACAGATTGGGCAAGAGACTCCAAAGCATCAAGACGCTCCTGAAAACTTTCGGCTTTTTCGGGGTCCGACTGTTTTATCAGTGGCATTACTTCCTGAATGAGTTGCTTTTGCTTTGTAGTTAGCATCTCTGCCTTTTCTTTTTGTTCAGGGCCCTGACTCTGTTCATCAAAAAAAGTGCTTAGATCTACCTGTTCAAATTCATTCTGCTGCATAAAAGTAACTTTAATTATACTGCATTTTTTTATTTTTTTAAATAGTTCTTTTACATAGTATTTTTATAAAATTATAGCAGCGGCCAGAATTGCGGCTCCAAGAATCACAAATACAATGTCTCGGAAATGAATTTTATATGATTTGCTGCAGCTTTTTCGTGTTCTAAAATAAAATCCGCGAAGTTCTGCGGCTGTTGCAGTAGATTCAATTTTTCGAACAGAAGAAATGAGCAGTGGGAAACAAAGAGGTAAAATCATTCCAAGCTTTTTGAGAGGGTTTTTTACTTCAAAGTCTACACCGCGCGCATTCTGACTTTCTATGATGCCGCTCATTTCTGTGGAAAAAACAGGTATAAAGCGGATTGCGCTTGTAAAAGTAAATGCATATTTATATGGAATATGAAGGTATTTTACAAGTGTATTTGAAAGATCGTTTAGGTTTGTAACAGAAATCAAAATTGAAAGCGGCAGGGTTGCTCCCATAAGGCGCAGAACAAGAAGGATGGCCTTTTGAAAAGCGATGTCTGTGAGGGCAAAAGAACCAATCATGAAAACTGGTTCCCCTTTTCTTATTACAAGCAGCTGAAGGATAAAAAGGAAGATTGACATTTTTATAAGGCCTTTTAGGATTCCAAAGGTGCGGCCGAGTAATCCGTTGCGGTCTTTTCCGTTTCCAACAACGCCCATAAGAATATTAAACAGGATGATTCCTGCAAGGTAATAATAGTTTGATGAACAGAACGAAGCTGCACAAATTAAAATTGAAACAAAGATTTTTACAAGCGGATGCATTTTGTGCAGAACAGAGCTACCTGGTAAGTAATCTAAAAAGCCTTTCATTATTTTGTCTCCTTTGTTTCTTTAATTCGTGCAATAAGTTCGTCGTCTGTGAAAATGCCTTCAAAGCCTGGACCAAGCAGTTTTGCAACCTGTGCAATCTGTGGTGGGAGAAGGCGCGCTTTATTTAAGAGTGTGTCGTCTGCAAGAACTTTACGGGCAGAACCTTCGCCAAGAATCTCGCCGCGGTTCATTACAATAATCTTTTTTGCAAAGTCAAGAACAACTTCCATATCGTGGCAAACCATAATTACAGTTGTTCCGTTTTCGTTGAGCTGTCGGATTTTTTCCATTACTTCCATACACTCGCGGTAATCAAGGCCTGTTGTTGGTTCATCAAGAATTAAGATTTCCGGGTTCAAAGCGATGAGACATGCGAGACAAAGTCTCTGGCGCTGTCCACGGCTCATATTAAATGGTTCTGTGTCTGGGTTGAAACCAAACTCTTTGATTGTATTTTCTACCCGGGTTTTTATTTCGGATTCGGGAACCTTATTATTACGCAGACTAAATGCTATTTCTTCGCGAACAGTTCCGCAACAAATCTGTCGGTCCGGATTCTGGAACAAAAATCCGATATGTTTTGCAAGGTTGCTAACTTTTTCTTTTTTTGTATTTTTATCAAGCACGAGTACGTCGCCTGCGCTTGGTTTTAATAGTCCGTTACAAAGCTTTGAGAAGGTTGATTTTCCTGCACCGTTAGATCCGATGATTGCAGTAAAGTCGCCTTTGTGAATATTTACGTTTAAGTTTTTAACGTTTGCAGTTTCGTTGTAAGAAAAGCTGACGTTCTGGAAGGAGAGGACGGTGTCGGAAGATTCCAGTGCTTCGACAGGCTCAGCAACCTCAGTATGAAGGGCCTTTGTGCCAATTGCCTTTTTCACAATCTGTGCCGCTTCATTTGCATTAAGACAAATGCGTCCTTCGCCGGTGCAATCAGCGGGCAGAAGGTTTTCTTTTTCCATTTTGCCGGTGAGTGTAAGAACACGCGGACAGTTGATTCCGGCTTCTTCCATTTCTTTTTGATGTGTAAGTGTGCTGCGGATTTCGCCGTAGTGAACGCATGTTCCTTTTTCAAGTACAATGAGCTTTTTTACAAACTCGCAAAGAAGCATGATTTTTTGTTCGGCAATTACAATTGTAATTCCTTTTTCTTCGTTAAGTTTTTTGAGCAGCGCAAAAATCTGTACAGAAGAGGCTGGATCAAGTTCGCCTGTTGGTTCATCAAGAACTAAGATCTGTGGCTCTAATGCAAGGATTGCTGCGAATACAACCTTTTGTTTCTGTCCGCCACTGAGTGTAGAAATTTCTCTGTGACGAAGCTCGCTTATGCCAAGAGTTTCCAGGGCAGAAGCAATTCTTTTTTCAATCTGATCTGCAGGTATACCAAAGTTTTCCAAACCAAAGAGGATTTCGTCTTCTACAAAATATCCTGTGAGCTGACTTTCAATATCCTGAAATACAGAACCAACTTTAAGTGCAAGCTTTCCCGCATCAACATCAAAGGTGTCGTCGCCATCTACTTTTACACTGCCATAAAAATCGCCGGTGTAGTGGTGTGGAATAAGCCCGTTTATACAGTTGCAGAGTGTCGTCTTTCCCGCTCCAGATTCCCCGATGATGCCCACAAATCCGCCTTTTTCAATTTCGAGTGTGATGTTTTCCAGTGCGTTATGTTTGCTGCCTGTATACTTAAAAGTCAGTTCCTGTATTTGTATCATTTTTCTAGTCCTGTTGTTATGCGACGTTTTCTTCTTTTTCTTCAATGATTGGCTTTTTCAAAGCTTTCATAAGTGGTACGTAAAGTGCACCAACGATGATTGCGTTGAGTGTTGCAGTTCCAAGAACGATAGGAACGTAAGCAAGAAGAGCAGATTTATCAGAGTTGATAACTACGAACAAAAGTACAGTGTAAAGTCCACCAGAAATTACAGTACTGATGAATGTAATTACTGCTGTCAAAACAACTTTCAATCCCTTTGACTTTGCAGGGATATAAATAAGAAGTCCCATAGCAAGGGCACCGGCTGCTTCTGAAGCAAAGTTCAAATATGGTGTGCCTGGAAAAAACTGGCAGATTGCACCAGCAAGAATACCAATTATCAAACTGTAGTAGAACTTTGGTCTGATAAGAGCAATTGCCATACAGTACATAGCAATTACAAAGTTAGGCTTCATACCAGCAATGTTGATGAAAGCTCCAACAAAAAACTTTAATACTGCACCTGCAGCCAAAAGAACTGCTGTAAGAAGCAGATCCTGAAGATTAATACCTTTTTTTTCGGTTTGTGCTAATTCGCGTTTTTCCATTTTGATTTCTCCTTGTGTGTTTGTGCCGCCTGTTTTGTTTGTGTTACACGCTGTATATTGGCGGGCTTTGTTTTATCTTGTTTTATAAGAGTGATCTGTGTTCGTCGCGCGTTACTATTAACAGTATCACTTCTTGTTACTGCGAATAGTAACATAGATTATTTGTTTCTGTCAATAGAAACATCAAAAAAAATGTGAATTTTCGCAAAAAAAAGCCAAAAAAGCATAAATTCAGGGTGTTTTGGAATGTAATTTATGCTTCTGGAGTTCAAAAAGGCATAGTTGCACCAGGTTTTGGCCTTTTTTGGCTGTTTTTCCCTCTTGAATAGACGAAAAAAGGGGATTTTTTCCAATAAAAGACAGGTTTTCCCTGAAAAACGATGGAGATCTGTTGTTAAAAGCATAAATTTGAGTGATTATATGGAGGAATTTATGCTTTTTGGGCGATTTTACTGTAAAAAGGCATTGTCGCGGGGGCGTTGTGGGGGTGCAACCCCCGCATTGGGGGTAGCGGAAAAGACCGGAGGGCGTGCCCGAGGACTTTGGAGCGCAGGGGGCCGCCCCCTCCTTATTTTTTTTGTTTCTTTTTGTAGAAACATGTTGACAAATAAAAATCTCCGTGTTATATTGTTTCTATTAGTAGAAACAT
>Ga0247609_10002801_pt1 | contig 18114 bp, 16 predicted proteins | sample 172DNAGHGlowgp2_FD_193487 | JGI IMG/M metagenome (GOLD analysis project Ga0247609, IMG submission 193487) | Sheep rumen microbial communities from Palmerston North, Manawatu-Wanganui, New Zealand - 1728 DNA GHGlow gp2 | ecosystem: Host-associated > Mammals > Digestive system > Stomach > Rumen ...
TATAAATATAAAATAAATATAAAATATTTGTTGAGATTAACATAATTTAATGGTAAAATCTTTTATATATATGCTTTAATTGGAGATAGAATGGACCAGATTAAGATTTATCTTAATTACATAAAGGAAATCATCAATGGTGAAGAGTACCTTTCAGACAGGGATAAGTTTACGCTTATTCTGCATCTTTGTGCTTTTTCACACTTGATTTTTGCCGGTCTTTTCCTCGGTTTCGGCAATATCCTTATGATGCTTTACAATCTCCTCTCATTCCTTGTATATGAATCACTGGTAACATTAACCAAGAACAAACAGTTCAAATTAATCACTCTCGCAATTACCGCGGAAGTTAATATTTTTGTACTGCTGTCCACTCTTGCATACGGCAAAGGATTGTACTTCAATCTTTTCTGCTTCCTTTTGATTCCCGCGGTATTCTATATTTCCAATTCCGCCAAGGCTTTTAAGCATCCGTTTTTTGCATCCGTGGTTGTAACGATGATTACCACAGCAAATTATATATTCTCCGCCTTTTATGAGACGAATAATTACCAGAACCTGGTTGATCGCTACCATGTTCTTTTAATAGTTACGATTATCCTTAATATAACAGTAACGGTTGTTCTGCTCAGTCTTTTCTGTTTTATGTTTACAATCGAAATGCGTAACAGCACAACGACTCTCGAAAACAGAACGAGACAGTTAAAGCAGTTATCAAGCATTGATCCGCTTACCAAACTTGCCAACAGAAGAAGCATGATGGAAAAACTTAATATTTCCATGCATCTTTTAAGAAAAGATAAAAAAGTCTTCAGTCTTATCTTGGGTGATATCGACGATTTCAAAAAAGTCAACGACACTTACGGACATGACTGCGGAGACAAGGTTCTTGTGATGGTTGCCGATACCATCTCTTCACAAATGCGTGAAGGTGATTTCGTATGCAGATGGGGCGGCGAGGAAATCCTTATACTTGTTAACGGTAATATCGAAGCTGCCAAGTCGCTTGGCGAAAGAATCTTAAACAAAATCTGTGAAACCGAAGTTAATCATGAAGGCAATTCGGTTAAAGTCACCATGACTTTCGGTGTGGCTCAGGCCAACGAAAGTTTCAGAATCGAGGACTTTATTCAGCAGGCTGACAACAGACTGTATTACGGAAAGACTCACGGCAAATGTCAGGTTGTCGCCGAGATCCCCAACAGCGTCAATTATTAATAAATTGAACCGGATATTCTGTAATTGCGGGATTGTTACATCAAACCCGTAATTTATTTTGCGGTTCGTTTCAGAAAGGAATTATAAAAAAATGATAAGTGCAAACAATGTATCCTTAAGGTTTGGAAAGAAAGCCCTCTTCGAGGATGTAAACATAAAATTCACCGAAGGCAACTGCTATGGTATCATAGGTGCCAACGGAGCCGGTAAATCCACATTTCTTAAGATTTTATCAGGTGAACTCGAAACCACAACAGGTGATATCGTAATCACACCCGGTCAGCGCTTAAGCGTGCTCGAACAGGACCACTTCAAATACGATGCTTATTCCGTAATGGATACCGTAATCTTAGGCAACCCCAGACTTTATGAGATCATGAAAGAAAAGGATGCCATCTACGCCAAAGAAGATTTTTCAGATGAAGACGGTATCAGAGCCAGTGAGCTCGAAGCAGAATTTGCCGAGCTTGACGGCTGGGAAGCAGAATCGAACGCAGCGAATCTTTTAAATGGTCTCGGTATCGAAACCGAACTTCACTATACGCAGATGTCCGAACTCGGCGGTAACGAAAAAGTCAAAGTACTGCTTGCCAAGGCACTTTTCGGTAACCCCGATATTCTCCTTCTCGACGAGCCTACCAACCACTTGGATCTGGATGCTATAGCATGGCTCGAAGAATTTCTTATAAACTTTGAAAATACCGTCATCGTCGTTTCCCACGACAGACATTTCTTAAATAAAGTCTGCACACAGACTGCTGATATCGACTATGGCAAGATTCAGCTTTATGCAGGCAACTACGATTTCTGGTTTGAATCAAGTCAGCTGCTCGTAAAACAGATGAAAGAAGCTAATAAAAAGAAAGAGGAAAAGATTAAGGAACTCCAGGAATTCATCAATCGTTTCTCTGCAAACGCTTCCAAATCCAAGCAGGCTACTTCAAGAAAGCGTGCTCTTGAAAAAATCGAACTTGAGGAAATCAAACCTTCCAGCAGAAAATATCCTTACATTGATTTCAGACCCGACCGTGAAATCGGCAACGAAGTTCTTCAGGTTGAAGGACTTTCAAAGACTGTTAACGGTGAAAAGGTTCTCGATAATATTTCTTTTATATTAAGACGAGAAGACAAGGTTGCATTTGTAGGAAGCAACGAAATCGCGACTACTACCCTTTTCCAGATTCTTGCAGGTGAAATGGAGCCCGACGAAGGTACGTACAAATGGGGCGTTACCACATCTCAGGCATACTTTCCCAAGGACAATACCGAAGAATTCACATCCGATGATATTATCACGGACTGGCTCATGGGTTATTCGCCCGTAAAAGATATTACCTACGTTAGAGGTTTCCTTGGAAGAATGCTCTTCTCTCAGGATGACGCTCTTAAAAAAGTCAAGGTTTTATCCGGTGGTGAAAAGGTCAGATGCATGCTTTCAAAGATGATGATATCAGGTGCCAACTGCCTTATTCTTGACGAGCCTACAAACCACCTTGATATGGAATCCATTCAGGCTTTAAACAACGGCCTTATCAGATTCTCAGGTGTTGAACTTTTCTCATGCCATGACCATCAGTTTATCGAAACGACCGCCAATCGTATCATGGAAATTATGCCAGGCGGTAAATTAATCGACAAGATTACTACTTACGATGATTATCTTGCAAGCGATGAAATGGCCAGAAAACGTACTATTTACATTGCTAAGAAAGAGGATGACGAAAACTAAATGCAGGCAATTGATTTACATGTACATTCAACTTTCTCCGACGGTACTTTAACTCCGACCGAGCTCGTTGATCTTGCAATTAAATCCAATCTCGAAGCTTTCGCCCTCACAGATCACGACACGACAGACGGTATCGAAGAGGCATATACCGCCTCTGTCGGAAAAGATATCGAAGTAATACCGGGAATTGAATTTTCTACGGAATACAAGAAAAAAGATATTCATATTCTCGGATATTATATAAATCCGTACAACGAAAAATTTTCAAAGAAAGTTGTAGAATTCAGAAATTCAAGAGAAATCCGCAATCAGAAAATGTGCAAAAAATTACAGGGACTCGGAATCGATATCGATTACGATTCTTTTGTTGCGCAGTTTCCCGACAGTGTTATTACCAGAGCACACTATGCCAAATATATGATTTCAAAAGGCATCGTAAAATCCATAGACGAAGCATTTGATACCTATATAGGCGATAACTGCCCCGGATTTGTTCCAAGAGAAAAAATATCTCCCGCCAAAGCGGTTTCGCTCATTCTTTCATGCGGAGGAATCCCTGTTCTTGCCCATCCGATTCTTTATAAATTCTCCGACAGAGATCTCGAAACTCTTGTCGCAGATTTATCACGCGTTGGATTAAAAGGCATTGAAACAATCTATTCCACTTACTCCAGCAAAGACGAAAAGTTAATCAGGAAACTCGCAAGCAAATACCGCCTCATGATAACCGGCGGTTCGGATTTTCACGGCAGCAACAAACCCAACCTTTCTTTAGGATGCGGTCACGGAGATCTTTATATTCCCGCGAAACTTCTTCCGCCTTTAAAGAAAGCCTACTTAAAAGGTTTTGTGCCGAATAAGGCAATCCACTCTGCACTCTTTTTTGACCTTGACGGAACTCTTTTAAACGATGAAAAGATAATCACTCCGATTACAAAGGCACTGCTCATAAAAGCATGCGAAAACGGCTACAAATTCATCATTAATACCGGCCGTCCTTTGGCTAGCGCATTAAAGATTGTCGAAAGACTTTCCATAGGAGATATCACCGACTATATCGCAGCATTTAACGGCGGTGTTGTTTACGATTGTAAAAAAGGTGAAATACTCGAAAAGGTTACCCTGAAAAAGGAGTATTCTGAAATCGTCAAAAAAACAGCCAAGAAATACGGCTGTCATTTCCATACATATTCCGATTACGAGATATTAAGCGAAAAGAAAACCAGGGAGCTTGAGTATTACTCAAATTACGTATCACTCCCCTACAGGCTTGTAAGAAATGTCATAAAAGAAGAACCTGCTCCTTACAAGTTTTTAATCATGAATTTCGACAAACCCGAAAAACTTAAAAAGGTCAGAGAATCCATCGAAAAAGAACTGGGCAACAAAGTATTCTGCATATTCTCATGCGATAAATTCCTCGAAGTAATTCCGAGAGAATCAGGCAAAGGCAACGCCCTTAAATCAATTATGAAAATATCGGGCATCAAGGAATCACACTCCTATGCTTTTGCAGATGAGGAAAACGATATCACACTCCTTGAAGCAGCAGCCAACAGTGTCTGCATGATGAACGGCAACCCGAAGCTCAAAGCCGTTTCGGATTACATAACTTTCCGCGATAACAACAGTGACGGCCTTGCAGACTTTCTGGAATTGTTCTCATAAATATCGTATAATCAGGCTTTAGAATGATAAATTCAATTGAAAAAACTTCAAGCAAAAAACAGTTATGGTTTACATAACTGTTTTTTATCTTGCTTTCGTATATTCATTAAACTATTTACATGAATTTCAAAATATATAATATCTTCGATACAGGCAGTCCTACAACATTGTTATAATCACCGTCAATCTTCTCAACGTACCTGCCGAATATGCCCTGGATTCCATAGGCACCTGCCTTGTCGTAAGGTTCGTTTGTAGATATGTAGTCTTCTATTTCTTCATCGTTCATTGGATAAACATATACTTTGGTCTCTGAATAATCGGTTATTTTTCTGCCATCCGAAAAAACTAATGTGAATCCTGTAAATACACTGTGAACATTGCCTGCAAGAAGTTGAATCATATCTCTTGCTTCATCTTTGTCTGCCGGTTTACCGAGAATTCTGCCACCTGCGTAAACAACAGTATCAGCGCCGAGAACTACATCGTTTTCACTGATGTTAATATCTGTCTTTCTCGCATCATTTGAATTTTCAACAACTTTTCCGGCTTTGTCTTTTATGCAATCATATACAGACATTGCTTTAATTTCCGAAAGTTTCTTTACTAGTTCTGCCGGATCTTTTTCTTCAATATTCTCATCTGCATCAGACGGAATTATAAGCGTTTTGAAACCAACGCCTTCTACGAGTTCTTTTCTCCTCGGAGATTTTGATGCAAGAATTATTCTAATGTCTTCTGTTTTCATTTCTTTTCTCTTTTTCTGTTAACGGTATATTAAATCCATTTTAAAACGATTTACCCCCTAAAATCAAGAATTCCGGCATTACTGCCGGAATTCGTTTTTATTACTTTTATAACATCTTTTCAAGTTCGGTTTTTACTGCCTTTAATGCATCATCGATGCCTGCGGGATTCTTACCGCCTGCCTGAGCCATATTGGGACGTCCGCCACCGCCGCCTCCTACGATGGGAGCAACTGCCTTGATAATATTACCTGCGTGTGCGCCGGCCTTTACAGCACCGTCTGTAGCCATAATAACGATATTTACTTTACCGTCTGCTGCTGACATAAGTGCTACAACGCCTTCACCAAGCTTTTCCTTAAGTGAATCGCCAAGGTCTCTTAATCCGTTCATATCAACGCCGTCAACCTTGTTGGCAAGAACCTTGATTCCCTTAACTTCTTCTACAGCATCCATAACATCGCCGAGCGCTTCTTTTGCTGCCTTGGATTTAAGAGATTCAATCTCAGAATTTGCACTCTTTAATTCACTCTGAAGATGTTTAATCTTGTTGGCAACTTCATTGGGCTGCGTCTTAAGAGCCGTAGCAGCCTCAAGCAGCATATTTTCAATGTTCTTGTAGTAATTTATTACACCGCTTCCTGTTAAGGCCTCAATTCTTCTGACACCTGCAGCAACACCCGATTCGCTTAAGATCTTAATCTGCTGAATATCGGATGTATTGGAAACATGTGTACCACCGCAGAGTTCAACGGAGAAAGCTTCCTTAAAGTCTGCTTCATCGTTACCCGAATCACCCTTGCCCATGCTGACAACTCTTACGGTAGCGCCGTACTTTTCTCCGAAGAGAGCCATTGCACCGGTCTTCTGAGCATCTTCAATGCTCATCTCATCGGTAATTACATCAAGTGATGCAGCGATTTCTTTATTTACGATATCTTCTACCTTTGCAAGGTCTTCTGCGCTTATGGCTGCGGAATGTGAGAAGTCAAAACGAAGTCTGTCGGGAGTTACGAGTGAACCCTTCTGCTCTACATGATCGCCGAGAACTGTCTTTAAAGCCTTCTGAAGAAGATGTGTTGCCGAGTGGTTCTTACATGTATTAAATCTGTTTTCGTAATCAACCTTTACGTATACTTCATCACCCGAATTGATAAATCCGCGTGAAACATATCCGACATGTCCGACTCTTCCGTTAGGAAGGTGGATTGTCTCGGTAACGGTAAACTCGCCGTCCTTTGAGGAGATAATACCCTTATCGCCTACCTGACCGCCCATGGTACCGTACATACATGTTACATCAGTAATAATCGTACCGTTTTCTTTTTCGTTTAATTTGTCTACAAGGCCTTCCTTATTTGCAACGGCTACAGCCTTAGCTCCGCATTCAAGCATGTCATAACCTACAAATTCGGTTGTAATGCTTTCATCGAGAGAATCAAAGATACCTGAACCGATATTGAGTTCTGCGCTGAAATTCTGATTGTCTCTGGCTTTCTGCTTCTGCTCTTCCATAGCTGTCTTAAAGCCTTCTTCATCAACCTTAAGACCTTCTTCTTCGGCAAGTTCTACTGTAAGTTCGATAGGGAAGCCGAATGTATCATAAAGATAAAATGCGGACTTTCCGTCGATTTCTTTTTTGCCTTCTGCATTCTTGGTATCAAGAATCTTCTTAAACTCTTTCATACCGTTTTCAAGAGTATTCTCGAAACGCTCGATTTCCTTGCCAAGTTCATCGAGGATAAATTCCCTGTTCTTGGGAAGTAAAGGAAAACTGTTGCAATAAATATCATCGATAAATATTGCAGCAATCTTTAAGATATCAGCCTTCTTAAGTCCGAGTGCTCTTGCATGTCTTACCGCACGACGAATCAAACGACGAAGAACATATCCTGCTCCGGCATTCGAAGGAAGGAGCTTTGCAGCATCACCTATAAGCATAACGCTTGTTCTGGTGTGGTCTGCAAGAATTCTCATTGATTTTGTAAGCTTGTCGTCAGCATCATATGATTTGCCTGATGCTTTTTCGATATATGCGATAACGGGTGCAAAGAGGTCTGTCTTGTAAACATCTTTTGTGCCGTTTAAGAATGCAAGGTTTCTCTCAAGTCCCCAGCCGGTATCTACGTTTTTCTGCTTTAAAGGTGTCAAAGAACCGTCCTGATGCTTTTCATACTGCATAAATACGTCGTTGCCAAGCTCGGTATATTTACCGCATGAACATCCTGGTCCGCAGTTCGGTCCGCAGTCGGGAACATCCGCAATATAAAACATTTCGCTATCAGGTCCGCAGGGTCCGTATTCAAGGCCCCACCAGTTGTCTTCTGCGGGAAGATAATAAATATTCTCTTTCTTAAAGCCCGAAGCTATACGATAACCTGCGCCCTCTTCGTCTCTGGGTGCATTCTCATCACCTGCAAATACCGTAGCTGCAAGATGATCTGCATCAAATCCGAAAACCTGTGTTAACAGTTCGTAGCTCCATTTACATCTTTCTTCCTTGAAATAATCGCCCAAGCTCCAGCTTCCCATCATTTCAAAGAATGTAACGTGGCTCTTGTCTCCTACGGAGTCAATATCGTTGGTACGAACACATCCCTGAACATTGCAGAGTCTCGTGCCCATGGGGTGCTTCTGACCTAAAAGATACGGCATCAGAGGCTGCATGCCCGCCACGTTAAACATAACGCCTGTGGAACCGTCGGATACCAAAGATACAGCACCTACATCCACGTGTCCTCTCTCAATGTAAAATTGTTTCCATGTGTTTCTGAGTTCATCTGAAGTAAACTGTCTCATTAATTCATGTCTCCTTTATGAGTTATATGCTCTGTCGGCATAAATTTTTATTTTAAATCCGCACTCAGTCGGAAATTTAATCTTAATCCGCGAAAAGCTGCGCCCAGTACGCACCGTACTCTCCGCCTTCGGAATAACCGATTCCTATCTTTTTAAAATCCTTGTTCATAATATTGTCTCTGTGTCCCGGCGAGTTCATCCATGCTTCGACAACGTCCTTGGGCTCGCCCTGACCAGCGGCGATATTTTCACCGCAAAGAGTACATTTATAGTCTTTCATAACCGTAAAACAGTCGCTGCCGTCCGGTCTTTCGTGTTCAAAATAAATAATTATCTCATCAGCACGTATCTTGGCCAGCTCATCGAGCTCGGGATCTTCTAAAAGAGGTTCAAGTCCTTCGGCAATCCTGTATTCGTTGCAAAGTGCAACAATCTGTTCGGAAAGAGTTAATTGCGAACTTCCCGCAGATTGATTGGTATCTTCCGGGGTATCTTCAGAACCGTCTTCAAGTTCTTCATCATAAGTTTCCTTGTCCATAAAAAACTTCTGATTGATGTATCCGTCGACAGAATCAAATTCAAACCGAAACCATCCGTTGTCCGAGGTTCCGGATATTTTAACCACAGTATCGGCCTGAAGCTGACCGAGTTTATCAAAATCCGAGGACGGTCCGCTTCGAACCACCGCGGATTTTATCAGGACATATTCGCCTTCCGCTTCTTTTATGAGATAATCATCGAGGCTCGGCTTTTCTTCTTCAGCCGGTGAAACCTCTGTACTGACAGATGAGTCAGTATTGTTTCCCGAAGTTAATTCATCATTGTTATCAGTATTTAAGTCTTCGGTAACAGCATTGTTATCAGTATTGTTTTCTTCAGTAACAATGTCGTTATCCGCGCTTTGGGATATATCTTCGGAAACTGTATCTTTATCACCGTTTTCGGTGTTAATTTCATTTTCAGTATTTGTTTTCTTTATATCCGGAGCGGGAAGATTGTCTGTATCAAGTACAATTACTTCTCCTGTTCCGTTTTTAATATTCTGAATATCAGCTTCTGTACAGGCAACTGCGGCTGTCAAAAAAAGCACCAGCACCGTACAAAAAATTCTTTTTTTCATGTAACGCCCCCGCAAATGAAAAATCAAATTCGAGCTATTATTATCGGAAAAATATTAATCTTAAATATAATGAAACGGCACCCGGGGCCCCAAAAAGGGACCTCGAGTGCATACAAAGAATGTCGGAAAAACCTTTATTTAAAGATAATCCACATTCCGATTTTAATTAGATTTCATGAATCTTTCTCTGAACATATGTAGTATGAAGAACTTCATGAGCTCTATGGCTGTTAGGCTCGCCGAAGTATTCAGCATAAAGCTTCTTAACCGACTCGTTCTCATGAGATTTTCTTCTGGGCATGTTCTCATCATAGTTGTAAAGAGCTTTAGCTCTCTCTGCTCTGATGTCTGTGAAGTTACGAACAGAAGCGGGAACCTGAGGCTGACCGCCACCGTTTACGCAGCCGCCGGGACAAGCCATGATTTCAACGAATGTGTAATCAGCTTCGCCTGCACGGATCTTATCCATGATAACTCTTGCATTTGAAAGGCCTGAAGCAACAGCAACTTTAACCTTCATACCTGCAACTTCGTATGTAGCTTCCTTGATACCTTCTACGCCACGAACTTCCTTGAATTCAAGAGGAGAATCGTTGGTTTCGCCTGTAAGTTTCCAAACAGCGGTACGAAGAGCTGCTTCCATAACACCACCGGTAGCACCGAAGATAACTGCAGCACCTGTAGACTCACCCATAGGATCGTCAAATGCTTCATCAGGAAGGTTCTTAAAGTCAATACCACATCTCTCTATTAATCTTGCAAGTTCTCTTGTTGTCATTGTGTAGTCAAGATCAGGTACACCTGCAGCTGACTGATCGGGTCTGCCAATCTCAAACTTCTTAGCTGTACAAGGCATTACCGATACGGATACGATATCCTTGGGATCCCAGCCCATCTTCTCAGCGTAGTATGTCTTAAGGATTCCGCCGAACATCTGCTGAGGAGACTTACATGATGATAAGTGATCAAGCTGATCGGGATAGTAATGCTCACAGAACTTGATCCATCCGGGTGAACATGATGTAATCATAGGAAGTACACCGCCGTTTGTTACTCTGCCGAGTAATTCTGTAGCTTCTTCCATGATTGTAACGTCTGCACCAAAGTCTGTATCGAATACTCTCTCGAAACCGATACGACGAAGAGCTGCAGCCATCTTTCCTTCTACGCCTGTTCCCATAGGGAATCCGAAAGGCTCGCCGAGTGCTGCTCTTACAGCGGGAGCTGTCTGAACAACAACGTGCTTTGAAGGATCTGCGATAGCAGCCATAATCTTGTCAACGTCAGACTTCTCATAGATAGCACCTGTAGGACATACAGCGATACACTGTCCGCAGCATACACATGCTGTTTCGCCGAGACCCATACCGAAAGGTGAAGAAATCTCTGTGATGAAACCTCTGTTGTTGGCACCGATAACACCGATACCCTGAGTCTTTTCACAAGCTGCGATACAACGACGGCAGTTGATACACTTGTTGTTATCTCTTACCATATGTGCAGCTGAATCATCGATTTCGAACTCGTTTACAATACCTGCATACTTGTTTTCATCATCTACGCCGAAGTCATGGCATAATTTCTGAAGTTCACATTTGCCAGAACGAACACATGAAAGACACTTCTTATCATGGTCTGACAAAATGAGCTGTAATGTTTTCTTTCTGTAATCAATAACCTTGGGAGTGTTGGTATAAACCTTCATTCCCTCTGTGATGGGGTATACACAGGAAGCAACAAGTCTTGCTCCTCTTCCTTCGTCTGCTTCTACCATACAGATACGACATGCACCGATTTCGTTGATCTCTTTTAAGTAACAAAGAGTAGGAATGTCGATGCCTGCGCCCTTAGCAGCCTGAAGAATAGTGGATCCCTTGGGTGCTTCAACCGCCATACCATTTATTGTAATATTAATGGTTTCCATTATCTTCCCTCCTATTATTTCTTAGAAATAGCACTGAACTTACATGTAGACATACAAGCACCGCACTTAACACATTTGCTTGAATCAATAGCCATTGCGGGTAATTTCTTACCGGGTGCAATGTAATCAGTCTTGGAAATAGCGCCGGCAGGACACTGTCTTGCACACATTCCGCATCCGATACATTTTTCTTTGTCGATAGAGAAGTTAAGGAGGTCTTTACATACACCTGCAGGACATCTCTTCTCAACAACGTGAGCAACATATTCGTCTTTGAAATAACGAAGAGTTGAAAGAACGGGGTTGGGAGCTGTCTGTCCGAGACCGCAAAGTGAGTTGGCTTTGATATAGTAGCAAAGTTCCTCAAGCTTATCGAGATCTTCAAGTGTTCCTTTACCCTTTGTAATCTTGTCGAGTGTTTCGTACAGTCTCTTGGTACCGATACGACAAGGTGTACATTTACCGCAGGATTCATCAACTGTGAATTCAAGGAAGAATTTAGCGATGTCAACCATACAGTTATCTTCATCCATTACGATAAGTCCGCCCGAACCCATCATGGAACCGATGGAAATAAGGTTATCGTAATCGATAGGAATATCAAAATGTTCAGCAGGGATACATCCGCCTGAAGGGCCACCGGTCTGAGCAGCTTTGAACTTCTTTCCGTTAGGAATGCCGCCACCAATGTCTTCGATAACTTCACGAAGTGTGGTTCCCATGGGAACTTCTACAAGACCTGTGTTGTTGATCTTACCGCCGAGTGCGAATACCTTGGTACCCTTGCTCTTCTCTGTACCCATTGAAGCAAACCATTCAGCACCGTTTAAGATGATACGGGGAATGTTAGCGTATGTTTCAACGTTGTTAAGTACTGTAGGCTTTGCAAAAAGACCTTTAACTGCAGGGAAAGGAGGACGGGGACGAGGCTCACCACGGTTTCCTTCGATGGAAGTCATAAGAGCTGTCTCTTCACCACAAACGAAAGCACCTGCACCGAAACGAAGGTCGATATCAAAATCGAAACCTGTTCCGAAAATGTCTTTACCGAGTAATCCGTATTCTCTTGCCTGGTTGATGGCAATCTGAAGTCTCTGGATAGCGATGGGGTATTCTGCACGAACGTAGATATAACCCTGATTAGCACCGATTGTGTAACCTGCGATAGCCATAGCTTCAAGTACTACATGGGGATCGCCTTCAAGAACGGAACGATCCATGAAAGCACCGGGGTCACCTTCATCGGCGTTACAACATACATATTTCTGATCTGCATCGGGAACGAGGGTTCTGGCGAGTTTCCACTTCTGACCTGTAGGGAAGCCTGCACCGCCACGTCCTCTTAAGCCTGCTGCAAGAAGTGTATCGATAACCTGCTCGGGTGTCATTTCTGTAAGAACCTTTGCAAGAGCCTGATAACCGTCTACAGCGATATATTCATCAATGTTTTCGGGATTGATTACACCGCAGTTACGAAGAGCAACTCTCTTCTGCTTTTTGTAAAATCCTGTTTCAACAAGGGGAATAACTTCTTCCTCTTTAACTGTTTCCTGATAAAGAAGTCTGGTAACAACTCTACCTTTAAGCAAGTGCTCGGAAACTATCTCTGCTACATCATCTTCTTTTACCATTGAGTAGAAAGAACCTTCGGGATAAATAAGTACGATAGGTCCTAATGCGCAAAGACCGTGACAACCGGTACGTACAACAGCTACTTCGTCTTTTAAGCCATTCTTTTCAATCTCGGCTTCGAACTTGTCGATGATTGCCTGGCTTCCGGAGGAAGTACATCCTGTACCACCGCAAACTAATACGTGTGAACGATACATTTAAATTTCCTCCTTAATTATTTTAACTGGTTGCCGATTGTGTACTCGGTAACAACATGACCTCCGATAAGGTGCTTGTCAACAACTTCAAGAGCCTTCTCGGGTGTCATCTTAATATATGTAACTTTTTCCTTACCGGGCTGAATAACCTCAACAATGGGTTCATACTGGCAAAGTCCGATACAACCTGTCTGTGTAACTGAGCAATCGGGAATCTTCTTCTCTGCAACTGCGTCAGCCAAAGCTGTAAGTACAGGTCTTGCACCTGATGCGATACCGCATGTAGCCATACCTACAACAACTCTGGTGCTTGCTTCGGATTCTGCACGAAGACCAACCTGGCCCTGCATTCTGTCTCTTATTGCTTTTAATTCTTCAAGAGATTTCATAGCTTTCCTCCTAAACTAGATATTTTTACCATTATCTGTATTGTATTTGTTTTCTGAAAGATATTCTTTGATGTAATCCGACACTTCCTTTGTATCAAAAGGAACGTCTCCCAATACTTCTCTGAATTCTCTCGTGTCCATCGTGAAAGAATTTCCGTTAAAAACATACTTATAAACAAAATCAGTATCCGGATGATAAATCACCAGCTGATGAATCGTACCTGTAATATCTCCCAGGGGCATTCTGTCTATATTACTTAGTTGAAATTCTGCGGTTACCTTGGTACCTACTCCCGGCTCGGACTCTATATCAAAGCTTCCGTTCGCCTGAAGCGCCGCTTCCCTGAAAAACGGAACACCGAGTCCTACCTTTCTTGTGGTCCTGGTTGTAAAAAAAGGATCTTTAACCGAAGCAAGCTGTTCCTTACTCATTCCGCACCCGTTGTCTTCTATCAAGACTCTGAGAAGATCTTTTTCTTCGTCAACTTCAACGGTAATGTGAACAATGCTCGCGCCCGCCCTTGTGGAGTTCTCGGTAACGTCAAGTATGTTAAGGGATATTTCTGTCATCATGGGCATATCTCCCTATTAAAAATAAGAGATTTTTAGTTAAACTTTGCTAAAATGTCTTTAACATCGTCCGGTTTAAGACGTCCGTAAACTTCGTCATTGATCATCATAACCGGTGCGAGGCCGCAGGCACCTACACATCTGCAGGCATCAAGAGAGAATTTTCCGTCAGGTGTGCATTCGCCACCCTTAATACCTAAAATCTCTTCGATCTTGGCATAAACATCTCCCGATCCTTTAACATAACATGCAGTACCAAGGCATACCGAAATCTGGTATTTGCCCTTGGGATTAAGTGCGAACTGTGAATAGAATGTAGATACTCCGTAAACCTTTTCGAGGGGAATACCCATTTCGTCCGCGATCATCGTCTGAACTTCGATGGGAAGGTATCCGTAAATGTCCTGTGCTTTCTGCATGATGGGCATTAACGCTCCCTTCTGGTTCTTGTTTTCAGCGATGATTTTCTTAAGTTCTTCCTCTTGCTCTTTGGTTCCGGCAAAAGGAACAGTTGTTTTCTTGGAACTCATCCTAAAAACCTCCTTGATAAATTTTTAACAATACTATTTTTCAATAGCCGAACGTAACATATATTTTAGCACAACACTGTCTGTATTTCTATTGATTTTTTCATTTTTTCAGAAAAATTTTTCTCTTAAAAAACGCCTATTTACCTATGCTTTCGATAGGTTTTAACTCTTCTTTTACCACTGTCCTATTTGCTTGAAAAAAAAGTTTTCCGTTGTTATAATAATTATGTATTTTTTGGGGGTTAAAAATCATATAGTTTTTCTTTTATTTTTTCTTGGTATATTTATCCCCATTTTTAATTTAATACGGAGGTTTATTATGACTGTAAACGATATTATAAAAATCCTTGACGGTACCGCTTTGGCCGGAAAGGACGAATTGGATAAAGAGGTATTGACGGCCTGCGGATCCGATATGATGAGCGACGTGCTTGCATTTGCAAAGCATCAGTGTGTACTCTTAACGGGTCTTTGCAACCCTCAGGTTATAAGAACTGCCGAGATGATGGACATTGTGGCAATCATTTTTGTTAGAGGCAAGACTCCCGACGAAACCATGATTCAGATGGCCGATGAAATGGGTCTTCCCATCATTACTACCGGTCACAGAATGTTTTCCTCATGCGGACTGCTTTACGAACACGGATTGACAGGAGGTATCATCGATGGCTGATTTAATGGAGCTTAACTACGCAGTTTCAAACGAAGATTTTACCAGAGCGGGAGAAGCTTCAAGTGATGTAAAAAAGAAATTAAAACAACTCGGTGTTTCGCCGGAGGCCATCAGAAAAGTTGCGATTGCTCTCTATGAAGGCGAAATAAATATGATAATCCATGCATACGGCGGCAAAATCAAAGTGACCATCTCCGAAGATGCCATCACTCTTATACTCGCCGACAAGGGACCCGGTATCGCAGATGTCGAAAAGGCAATGCAGGCCGGTTATTCCACCGCGCCCGATAAGGTCCGTTCTCTCGGATTCGGCGCAGGCATGGGACTTCCCAATATGAAAAAGAATTCCGACAGCATGGATATTCAGACCGAACTCGGTGTCGGTACAACGGTAACTATGGTGATTAATTTGTAATTGTAACTGTAAACGGAGACAAGAATGGACCACTACGGCAACTCGGTATACTTAATTGAAAATCTCTGCAAGGGTTGTACAAACTGTATCAACAGATGTCCCACCCAGGCTATTCGTGTGCGTAACAACAAAGCTGTCATTACTCCCGGCCGCTGCGTGGACTGCGGGGAATGTATCAGAATATGTCCTCACCATGCCAAAAAAGCAAAGCGTGATTTTATCGATGCTACGGATAAGTACAAATATACTGTTGCGCTGCCCGCTCCGAGTCTCTGTGCTCAGTTTAACAACCTCGAAGATATCAACATCCTTTTAACCGCCATCAAAAGCATCGGATTTGACGATGTTTTTGAAGTAAGCGCGGCTGCGGAAATCGTATCCGAAGAATCCAGAAAATACATTGCGGCGCACAAGGACAAGTGGCCCTTGATTTCCACCGCATGCCCTACCGTTGTTCGTCTGGTTCAGGTTCGTTTTCCGAATCTCTGCGACAATCTTTTACCGCTTATCACTCCTGCGGAACTTGCGGGTGAGCTTGCCAGAAAACAGGCAGTCGAAAAGACAGGTTACAAGCCTGAGGAAATCGGTATTTTCTTCCTCTCTCCCTGTGCGAGCAAAGTTACGAGCGTGAAGAATCCTATCGGTATGGAAAAAAGCAATATCGACGAGGTTCTTGCCATAAAAGATATTTACCCGATTCTTTTATCCGAATTGCCCAAGTTCGTTGAGCAGCCCGAGGATTTGTCTCGTTCGGGCAAAATCGGTTTAAGCTGGGGTATCACGGGCGGCGAAGTAGGCGGTCTTTTATCCGATGCCTGTGTAGCCGCAGACGGTATCGAAAACGTTATACACGTACTCGAAGATCTCGAAGACGACAAGTTTTCGCAGAACCTCGAATTCATCGAACTTAATGCATGCAACGGCGGCTGCGTGGGCGGTGTAATGAACGTGGAGAACCCTTTCGCCGCAAAAGCCAAGATGCAGCATTTAAGAAAATATCTTCCCGTTGCAGCCGCAAGAAGCGATAAATACGGCGAATATCATGTCGACTGGACGAGCGAAGTTAAATACCAGCCTGTATTCGAACTCGCAGATAATCTAAAAGAATCAATGGAAAAGATGAACCGCATCGAAGAACTCACTAAAGAACTTCCCGGACTCGACTGCGGATGCTGCGGTGCACCCACATGCAAGGCACACGCAGAGGATATCGTAAAAGGTATCGCTCGTAAGCAGGATTGCATTCATGTTCTTCGTGAATATATTCATAAATTATCGGAAGACATCGCAGAATTAAGCGAAGGAATTTAACCATTTGGGGACGGTTCTGTTTTGGCTTTTTTGACCACCTGGGGACAGTTCTTTTATGAAAGGAATAATTATGACAGTTTTCGAATTAAGCAAGCTTGAACAATTTAAATCTCTCTCACTTTCGAAAGACTCCGATATCACGGGAGTTTTCTGCTGTGACCTTTTATCAATTGCCATGGGTAAAGCACCTTCAGGCAGCGCCTGGGTTACCGTAATGGCTAACGTAAATACTTTAGCGGTTGCATCTCTTACCGATGTAGCCTGCATTATCCTTGCCGAAGGCGTTTCTTTCGACAATACCTTAATCGAAAAAGCGAAGGAGGAAGGAATTGCGGTATTAAAAACGGACCTTCCGATATTCGATGCCGCTCTTCTAATCAACAATCTTTTATGATTCCGCTTCATTACGATTTACATATACATTCCTGCCTGTCTCCGTGCGGCGACAACGAATCGACGCCCGGAAACATCGTCGGTATGGCCGTGGTTAAAGGTCTTGATGTAATTGCGTTAACAGACCACAACACCTGCAAAAACTGCGAAGCCGCAATGGCTATAGGAAAAGAATACGGTATTACCGTCATACCCGGCATGGAACTTACAACGAGCGAAGAAGTCCATGTACTCTGCCTCTTCCCTACTCTCGAAGATGCAATGGGCTTTGATGCATATGTGGAACCCCGCATACTTCAGATTCCGAACAATCCGAAAGTATTCGGGGATCAGTTTATATGCAACGAAAACGATGAAGTCACAGGAACCTTTCCGACTCTTTTAATATCTGCAACGGATATTTCCTTTGACAAAGTGGATGATGCGATAAAACCGTTCAACGGAGTAATGGTTCCCGCACATGTGGATGCAGCATCATTTTCGATTTCATCAAACTTAGGTTTCGTCCCGCCCGATGCAATCTTCCACTGCTTCGAACTTCAGCATATGAGCAATCTTCATAAAATGCAGGATGCAAACCCGTATTTAAGAAATTGTAACGTCATAAAAGATTCAGACGCTCATTATATCGAGCATATAAGTGAGGCCGTCAATACTCTCTATGCAGAATCAAATTCTATAGACGACGTACTAGCCGCACTTATAAGAAAAGCATAAAAGAGGTGCCCGGCTCGCGTAGCGTGCCCGGCTTAGACAAATAAAAAAGGAAATTGCCATGAGAAGAAATGTACTTATAACAG
>Ga0247609_10002803_pt1 | contig 18110 bp, 11 predicted proteins | sample 172DNAGHGlowgp2_FD_193487 | JGI IMG/M metagenome (GOLD analysis project Ga0247609, IMG submission 193487) | Sheep rumen microbial communities from Palmerston North, Manawatu-Wanganui, New Zealand - 1728 DNA GHGlow gp2 | ecosystem: Host-associated > Mammals > Digestive system > Stomach > Rumen ...
TACATTTAAGATATGAATCTCTTCGTTTGCCACCTAAGTCTGATCATTTAAGATGGTGGGAATATTCTCAGAAAGGGAATAAGGAGATTCTGAGAGAAATGAGGGTGAATCTTGAAGAGATGAAAACCCTTCTCCAGGAAATGAAAGTACTTCTTGGAGAACCTAAAGCAGTTTTTGCGGTAGTGTAATCATTCTAGAACTATGAAAGCCTCTGTATTTCAAGAGGCTTTTTTGTTTAAAAATAATTTATTATTTATTCTCAAAATCCATAATCTTTAGCAAATTCTTTCTGTACATCTTTCAAATTTTCAAAAGATTTATCGAATTTATCTATAAGATCCTCTAAAACCTCTGATATTTTATTACCTTCAATTTCTTGTTCTTCAGTTAAATTTTCTATACGTTTATATGGAACGATTTCCTTTGCTTTATTAAAGAATAAGACATTATAATAAATTACAGTTAGCATGGCGTTTTCTAATGAATCATTTTCTTCTATTATCCCAATATTATATATTTCTTTTGCAGATTCTTTACATGCATCCAATATCTTGTTTATTGCATCATACATATCTTCTTCAGTTCCACTTTCAAATGCACCAATATTATCTTCCTCTGCATTTAAACATTTGTTTATAGATGTTGTTAGATTATAATTATAATCAATAGCAGCATTATCTTTATTGTTTGTAATGTGCTCATATAAAGCGTACAAAAGTAATGCGACATCTCACCTAGTAATATCTGTTTTATTCAAATCTATAATATCAAAGTTTCAATATTTTAGTAATCAATATCTTTTAGCTTTTGTGTAATAGTTAATGTACCATGCATTCTTTGGCTCTTCTAAATCTCAATTAACCATTCTAATAGCAACGGCTATGGCTTGAGCTTGAGTTAACTTGTTTTTTGGCATAAATTTTCATTTAACTCCCTTGAATAATCCCATATCGTTAGCTTGAGACAAGAAATATATTAGACCAGAATTGGCTTCATTGATATCCGAAAAAGCTTTTGAATTAATATTATCTGTAAGTTTCTTACCTAAAATTTTTGAATAAAATGTAACAAAAAATTTAGAAGCCTGTTCTCTAGTTAAATATTTATCACCTCAAAATGTTTCAGGTGTGTTATATTGAGTTAATCAGTTTTCATACATTCGCTCAATAGCCTTTTTTAATTCAGCATCTCTTGAACTAGTATCAATCTTTATACACTGAGTTTTTCATTCATTCCAAGTAAATCATTCTTCACAGTAGCATTCATTTCATACTTCTATTGAATTTTGGATTTCGTTACAAGAAACTCAATATGTGAATGAACTAACAAGAAATAAAGATAAACTTACAAACAGTCAAATATTTTTTTTCATTTACAAGAAAAAAAGATGTAAAACTATTAGTTTAATATCTTTTTATTTTTATTTTTCAAGAGACTATCTTAAATATCCATTACAGAAACTTTTCCAATCCATAGCTTTTTTTCATTCAGGTTTGATTGCAATGTTCATTACTGCCGGATTGAGATTTTTTCATTCAATTAACGGCTTATCTTTATTCTCATTATATTTACTTTCATCGAGCTGTAATTCTTCGATAATTACAATTTTTTCATTTAATTTAAACCAGATTTTTGGCCGGATTGCATAAGCTCTATATTTGGCATAAATATCTTCCAATTTGTCATTATAAACATCGATTTCTCAGTCAGATTTTTCTATTTTTTGGCAAATTGTAGCTTCAGCTTCATTTTGTGGTTTAGCTTTAATTTGTCTTTTCCCATAGTTCCAAAGAGTATTACATAAGAATTTTGGTCATTCTTTCTCCAAAGCAGTTATCAAATCTTTTACATTTCGTTCAAATTTTAAAGGGAAAGAAAGCTGATCGATAATATCTCATGTATCCATTCATGCATTCATATGCATAATAGTTATTCAGCTTTTTTCTTCTTTGTTTAAGAAAATGGATTGCAGAGGAGAAGCTCCACGATATTTTGGTAATAATGAACCATGCACATTAATTGGTCCAAATGTAGGGATATCTAGGATAGATTGAGGTAAAATTTTTCCATATGAAATTACGACTAGAAAATCAGGATTCTTTTTTTTCAGCCAATCATAGAAATTCTGTCATTCTACACTTTTTTCAGGATTTATTTTTAGGGGAGTTTGGATGAAATCTTCGCTTTCATTTGGGAATATCTCCTTAGCTTTAATTTTGATTGGATTTTCTTTGAGTTGCATTCATCTTCATGCTGGTTTATCTGCTTGTGTAACTATTCAGCATATTTCAAATCTATTATCAGAATTTAGCTCTTCAAGAAAAGGAATTCAAATATTGGCGCTACAGAAGAAAACTACGCGATAAAAAGCTGGATCATACATTTTTTTACTACTTGGTTTACAGGATAAAACTCTATCGACGATTGGTGCTAAACCTCTACAGAATCAGTATCTTTTGAGTATTTGAGTGGCATATTCACTGCAATGTGGAACGTGGCTACAAACTCTATCTTTCAATATCGGAGAGAAAATTCACTTGTCAGGGGAGATCGTTAATTGATATATTTTTATTAAAATCAGCGTTATTGTGGTCAGAATTTTGTCTATGAAATGATATATGAATTTGATTGTTTTTCGAAGGATAGACATTATTTATTCAAATAATAAATCTGAATATACTCTATTAAAGTTTAGATTTTTTTCAATGGATAAAGTCAGTATTGACTTTTCTGAGTAAAAATATATTATGCTATAGCTCTTGAGAAAGAGTCCTAAAACAAAAATATATTTATAATTAATTATGACAAAAGATTTTGCTAGTTTGCTTGATGGTTTTTTCAAAGCAAACAATGAAGTTGTTAAAAGCACAATTTATGATGCTATGGTAGAATATGCAGATTCTTACCATCCTGGTTACACATGTTACGACATGGATATGTATGTTGCTTTGTACAAGTGTGCAAAGACATCCAAAGAGCGTAAACATGCATTAGAGCATATTTACAGTATCATAGCAGATGATTCTTATCAGTACCATGATGAACTCATTCAGAATTTCAAAGAGTTTACTCAAATTAGGGAATTCTTGAATGAAAAAGATGTCGAGGAATTCGATGCAATCTGTATGGAAGCTTTAGACTTCTTTGAGAAGCAAAAGAAAGAATCAGAATTTGAAACCTTTGCAGGTCAATCTGATTTTATTCCAGATGTGCCTTTATGGAAGGCATATGAAGAACTCAAAGAAGTAGCAGAGATTATCGTATCTACAGGTATGAATAACCTAGAAAGCTATCAGAATGCACAATTAGTCCTCGGACACTGAAATTTATTAGCCGTGAGTATATCTCACGGCTTTTTCATTATAATTAAGTTTTTTTAAATAAGATTTTGTTAAGAAAAAACCCTCTCCGCTGTCACAGCGAAAAGGGGCTAATGAAGTTGGTTTACCACGTCGAAGAGTGGTGATATTAATATAGATATTTACATATTAATGTCAATAGAATCTTTTTGAATGTAAGTTTTATTTAAAATATCAAAAAGTCCGCTAAAATTTGCTTAATTTTTCAGTTTTGATTATAATTTGACTGAGGTGTTTTATCTTAGTAGAATTTTCCAATGGAAAATAAAATTCAGTCAGATTTGAAAACTAATTTAGAAGAACTTTTTTCAAGGTATGAATTTGTGATTAGCGGACATTTTTGATTTAATCGATTCCCTGAATGAATAGGTTCTGCATCGGAGCATATCAGTATTATTCAAAAGTTAAAATCAAAATGCTATTTGGGAATTAGAAAAGTGGAAAAGGAATGAATAACTTTTGATAGTATCAAAATGTATGACGGAGCAGAAATTATTGATTATAACTTAGATAAATTCAACCAGCAATATGAAAAAGCTATCAATTTTTTGGAGAATAAACTTAATTTACAGGATAAGAATTATTGATTTGAAATTAGCGTAGTTTCTGAATGTGCAAAATGAGAATGAGCTGGATTCACAGGAACTATTATGGCATTATTAGTTTCAGGGATTTACTATCAAGATGGAAAACTTTCTCATGAAGATCTGAAGAATTATGAGAAATTTCAAAGTTCTAATTTATTTAAAGAAATTAATAATCTAGCACATCAATGTACAATAATAGCCAAGGACTGAAATATAGGATCAGCATTTTTGACCGCTTTGTCAAAGTGATCACATCCATATGTGTACATTACGGATATGAAGGATGAGTTGAACTATAAAAATGTAGAAAGTAGCTCAGAATATGCAGAACAACTGCCAGAATTGTTTAGAGCTGAACATTTTCCAATGGAAACTTTACCTGTTTGCTGGGCAATAATCTATACATGACAAAAATCTGATAGTTCGTTCGCAGTTAGACAAAAGAAATTTCTAGAATATTTTAACTTAAAATATCAAAATTGGCTTGAACAAACAGATATTTCGACAATTAATAGTCAACTTAAATTATGATTAGAAAAATCAAATTATTATGAAACTGAAATTAGAAATTTGAGTAATATGAGTATAAATATTCTCTATATTTTTGAAAAAATTTATAAAAGATGATTACAAACCTATGATATTCAACAGTTAAAAACCACATTAAATTTGATAGATGAGATATATAATAATATTGAATGAGATTTTGATGTAACAAATGATTTCCAGAAATCTTGTATAGAAAATGGAGTATCACTAGATACTTTCTGATTTTCTCCTATCTATACTAATAAATATGGTGGAAATTATCTAGTAGTTTTTGAGGACGATAGCGATTTAGATGTATTGGAAGCTGTGCTTGAAGATATGAAAAATAATTATCCAGATATCAGAATCCGTGAAACTTATGACTTCGATATGCCTGCAAAAGATGGAATGGTTATTGAGCAGGATATTGGTCATAATATATGAAAAGAAATCTGAAAAGATTTGTACGTTATGCTAGATAATGATAACGAGCAGAAATTCGTTTCATATACAGATATTAATCCAAAAGAGCAGAAATGAATTTTCTTTGATGGAGTGAAGAATAAGATTTATGTGAACGGAAAAGTTTTGACTTCAAAAGATATCAAATCTGCAACAACTACGATAGAATTATTTTACTATTTACTAAAATCTGAAGATCATACAGTGAAAAATAACGAACTTTGACCTTCTAGTTTTTCATGACAGCAGAATCAGATGGATGGCAAGATTATTAATCCATTTGTGAAATATATTAAAAAAGTTTTTGGAAAGGAACTTGATATTGAGTGTTCAGGTTCTTTGAGGGAGTTCTATATTACTTTATGAAAGACTGATATTCCTATTCAGTTGGTGAAGAAGTATTAATAATTTTAATTATTGAAGATTAAAATCATGACCATCAGAAAGAAATCTAAAGAAGAATTACAAAAACATGCAGAATGATTTTTAGATTATACATATAAAACGTGAAAAATCACTGAGAAACAAAAAAAGAAGATTTCAAAAATTTTATGACTGAATAAATTTGAAACAAAAAAATTTTTTGAATGGTTATCAAAAAAACTGTGAAGTGAAATTAATATTTCAGATAAATATGAAATAGAAAAATTATTAAGTCGTAAAAAGATTAATTTTGAAATTCTATGGGATGAATATGTTAAATATTTGGGAAAAGTCGCAAAAAACCAAAATTTTTTAAATAAGTGAAAGATTTGGAATGAACGTCATAGTAATTCTTGTATGATTCTCCATGAAAAATATCCACAGGTTGAATTTGATAAAATCGACTATTTAAGATATAATATTGAAAGTAGTGGATCAAATAATCTTAAAATCCTATTAGAAAAATACCCTAATGCTACTTTTGATGAACTTGAAAGTATTGGAGATAGACTTCACCAAATTATGGAATTTGATTTAAATATATTTTTGAAAGAGATTCCAAACTTATCAATTTATGGTTTAGATGAATTACTGAAAATATATAAAAATAGTAAAGATGAAAAGCCATTAAAAACTATCTTTGGGGATATACAGAGGATGAAACTGTATTTGCAAGCTAAAAAAATTTGAATCAATTATGCTCGATTTAGTAATACGGGACCACATGCACTTGTAACAATAATGAAAAATTTTAAAAAAATTACATATAAAGACTTAGAGCCTTATCTAGGTATGGTTTTTAGTAAAGATTTTGATTATAGAGGTATACCAATTTGAAGTGAACCGTGTCCAATAGATGTAATTATTAAACATTATCCAAATATAGAAATTAGTAAACTTAATTTATTATATGAAAAATTATTTTCTAGTATTTCTGATTTAAAAATATCATGAAAACATTTAGAAATTATTTTTAAACAATATCCCGAAATAACGGTAGATGAGTTAGCTTCTTGAGGAAACGGTTTTTCTAAGACTAATCCTGAAAATCTACAAATTATATTTGAAAATCATCATAATATTAAGTTTGAAACCCTTTGAGATTGGAAAAGAATTGCAAAAATAAGTAATCCGAAAAATTTAAAAATTATTTTAGAAAGACGTTCTAATATTTGATTTAAAGAACTTAGTGCGTGGTGACGTATAGCTCAGGAAAGTAATCCCAAAAATCTGAAAATTTTTCTTGATAAATATTCAGATTTCAATCCTGAGAAATATAAAAATGGTACTTATAAGGAACGAAATTCTTTGAATGAAATCTTAAATAAAACAGAACCTGATTATTTAAAGATGATTTTTGAAAAGTATCCAGAAATTAAAATAAATGAATTAACACTGTTAGATGATATTTTCGAATCGCCAGAAAAACTTTTTATGGAATTTTTAAATTTTGGTAATTTAACACAATTGGAAAAATCTCTTAATATTTTAGATTTATTTAATGATTACACAAACAAGCATGATGAGATTTTTAAAAATATAGAAAATAAAGATGAAATAAACGATAAAAATTGGATTGATATTGTTTGACTATATAGTGCTATTGAATATTTTGAAGATGATGAAACGATATCAGATGAAATCAAATCTTCAATAAGAGGGTTGATTAATAATGAAGATAAAAAAGATTCTATTAAAGATTTTATTTATAAAAAATTGTTTGAGCTCTTAAAAAAGAGTTTATCAGATAAAAGTAATCTTAACAATGAAGAAATAGCTTTATTAGCAGTATTAAATAAAAAGTGATTATGGAATATGTGACAAAGTGAAAGTTTAGCAAAATTTATTTATCAAATTAATAAGTAGGCAAGAACTATAAGTTTAATAAAGCATTTACAGAAATTAAATGAGAAATAAATAAATTTATCAATATTCATAAAAAAGATTCAAATGAATTAATAAATTCATTTTATGAGGTTTCTACTTCTCTATTAGAAAGATCTCCAGCAATTTATCGTAATGTAGTAGAACTATTAAATAAATTAAATTCAGAAGAACAAAAATTATTCTATAAAGAAATATTCCCATTGTATAATGTAGAGTTGTTTTTATGAGAAAATCCATGACAATACAAATTACTATGAAAAAAAGTTGATAATAATGTAGAATGACAATTAATACTTATGCATGAGAGGATAAAAATGCTTTTAGATAAATTGAATAATGATACAAACATTGATGTAAATTCTTTATTGTTAGAAGAAAAAAACATTTTGGTAGAAAATATCAAACAATTGTTTAAAGAAAAATTTTGAATCAAAAAAATTCCAACCGAATTTTCTAATAAAAATATAGAATCTATTAGGTGGCATTCAATCTACTTATCAAATATGCATGAGCGTGACGAAGAAAAAACGGCAGTACTATGATATTTCTTAGCATTAAAACTTGATGGGAAACGAAGTGAATTCAGAACTTGAAAAGATTTTGATCCAAGTGAATATATGTATGATTCTAAAGTATACATATTGAGAGAATATTTATCCAATAGGTCTGAGCGTAATAGTGTCTATAAGTTAGAAAATATTGAAGAAAATGATAAGATTGTTTTACAAGAGAATGAATCTAATACAATAATATGAAATACAAATTGAATTACTGATAGATTAAAAACAATAGAAGGTAATATAAAGACTTTACTTGATGATGATATTTATTCCGAAAGACAAAGAATTATTAAGAAATATATTGATAAAAATTTATGAAAATTATTAGCAAAGCAATTCCAGATATTATCTGGTAAAGCTATACCATTAAGTGATGAAGAAAATAAAATATTATCTGATTTATCAAATGAATTATGAGATAATCTTACCGATATAAATAATATACAAAAATTACAAAATGAATGCAAATTTATATCAGCAATCTTAAATTTTATAAATAAGATTTTAAATGAAAATTTACCAAAGGAAATACAAGATTTTGAAAATTTATGTAAACCTTCTAATGAACATTTAGAATTATTAAAGAAAATCTGAATTAATCTAGAAGATGATTTGATTGTCTCATCAAATTCGTATTTAACATACATTGAATCAGGGATAAAAAAATGAGAAAATAAATTAACACAAGAAGAATTTAATTCTTTAAATGAATATATCATTAAGGTTAATAAAGAATTAACTGACTTATACGGTATAAAAGATAAATTAACAGTATTGTATGAAGATTTTAAGGATAAGATTATAGATAAGTATTTTGATAATACTGAATTGAAAGAAAGATTTGAATCTATGTCTCCTTACTTTTTTACAAAAGCAGATGTTGAAAAAGAAAATATTGTAAGTTTAATGACTAATGATTTAGATATTGTTATAAAGAATATTAGACAATGTTTATGATGTAAAAACAAATGATGTAATAATGATACTGATTTAAGCTTTGGTTGTGATGATAGATTCTTTATTACAACGAGTCATAGAGAATGAGACTGAAGTTTTGCAGATGAATTAGTAACATTATTGCCAAGATCTCCAAAAAAAGAATGATTCACATTTGTAATGGATAAAATTTATGGAAATAATTGAAGTACAGATATATTATTAAATAATATATACGTTATTTTGAAAAAAATAGATAAATTATCACCTAATTTAAAAAAACAGTTATCAATTTTTGTCCCTGATGGAATAGAGCTTCGTTTGGATAAAGAATGAGTAGAAAAAATTAAGAAACAATATAATTGAGCAATCATTGAAAAGAGTGATATTACAGTAACAGTTGAAGAACAACCAATTACAGATAGTTATCATGAGTTTGGTGGAATTGGTTGTAGAAGTACGTGAGATGCAACTATTTCATGATACTTAATAAAGATAAAATAATTTTATTATCATAAAAAAGTGTGAAAATTAAAAATCACACTTTTTTTGAAAAATTTTTAATAGAAGAAATTTTAGTCATCATCTAGTAAATCAGATTATCATAATTTTTCACACATTATGGTATATTTTTCACAATGTCAATATATAATCTATCAGGCGTAAGGATGAATAAGATACTTCGTTGATAGTGAATGAAGGCATGCCATAAACAAAAAGCAAAACAAAAATTCATCATTTATTATTTATATTATTATACAAACGACAACAATGAAAACAAGAAAATTAGAAATGCAGTACCAAGAATGAATGCAATCAAAACTACGAGATGCAGTAAGAAAAGTTGCTTTATTCTGAGTATTGCTATGAGCTCCTCAGGATTGACTTGCACAGAATATAAGCGGTGTAAATGATGGAGCTTTGACTACGGATGTAGTAAAAAAAGATGCAGTGCATCAAAAAATTACAATGATGCCTAGCAGTTCAATCGAGCAGCAACAAGATGTGCCATGAATTGAGCCAGATCCAGATGACGATGATAAAGATCAAGGAACTTTACCAGAAGATTGAACAGATCAAGTAAAAGAAAAATCTGAAAGTTGAGCAAGTTTCAGCCGACAAACTTGAGTATGATATTCAGTAACTGGATGAGATGCTTTATGGGTAAACAGATTTGTTTGAAGTGGAACATTATTTAAGGGAAAATTATGAGAAGTGCATGTTACATGAATTGCAGATTTGGATGACCCATTACATACTAAATGATCATGAAAATTAATTCTATGAAAAAAATTGTATAAGGGATTAAGCTTGGATTGAGATTATACATTTACATGAACATGAGACAATGTAATGAGATTTGGTATGTGATATGGAGGACAACTTTGAGATGGAAGCTATGCAGTAAAATTATTCCCATTAAACACAAATTGATCTCCAATATCTGCTAAAGTATCATTCTCAACTAAAATATGAAAAAGCTGATCTTTAAGTTCTTTTGTATTCGTTGACTTCGATACTAAATGATATTATTCAGAAACTGAATACATTCATCAATTAGCTCAATGAGTAGCAGCATTTGTTCAGGCTAGATTGATGTGAACAGTGGATGGAAAATTCACAGGTGCAGATGGTCAAATCTTAATGTGATGAGTGAAGATTGATCTTTAATGTTTTATATGGTGCATATAGAGGCCTCTTAATATAAATTATTCATAAATAAAAGTTAATAAATCTGGTTATGTGTCTATATTGCTTACATGTAACCAGAGATCCTAATAATTTAATCTATAAGTTGGTAAAAATAATAAAGACAAAAAGTCACAAATAATAACTATCTAATTTATAATATTATAAATTATTTTATATTTATAAAAAAGTCGTTCAAAATCTTGACAAATAAAAATTTTTATATATAATAAGAACGTCTTAATTATTAATTTTACATTATTGATTAATATAATAAAATGTGGAGATGAAAATTTGAGAGTCTTAAAGCGAAAAATCCTGAGTCTAGGATTTGAAAGAGGACCTGGGAATATCAAAAAGCTAGGGATGATTTGGTGAAAGCTCTAAAAGGAGATACAACATATGAAGAAAAAATGTGGGCATATATGGATTATATAATAGAAAAAACGTTCTCTTTGGAACCTTTAACTAAAAGAGATCTTCAAAAACGTGAGTTTGCTGTAGATAGGCTATGGACAAAAAAAGATGTAAATAAAATAATAAAAAAAATTAAAGATAAATTATGTGTTTATGTCGATAGAATTAATTATGATGTGGAAACTAAATGAAGGACGCCAAAACTTGAAGATATAAAAGCATATACTGCATGAAAGGAATTGTTTCAATATGTTGTTGATAAATGACATATATATAATGAGGAAATTCCAGCTTTGGGACCTCATGTAAGATCATTTGCTCAAAAAATTTGAATAACTTTGGATGATCAATAAATTTGAATAATCTAGAAATGATTAAAAATCATAATCCCGCAATTGCGGGATTTTTTTGTAGTTTAAAACTGTTCATTATCTAAAAGTAGCACCTAGATAAAAAAAGTGATAAAAAACTTGCAAAATAAAAAAAAATTATTATATTTATAGCACCTGTGATGATTGAGTGATATTTTATATCTTATAACGAATATGTAAACTTTAGTGAAAAATAGCTTCACAACTCAAAAATTACAATAGTATTTTATTCCTTTATAAATATAAAACAATGGCAAAAGTTATTTGAATCGATCTATGAACTACAAATTCATGTGTATCATATATGCTCGGAGATAAGTCCGAAGTAATCGCAAATGCAGAATGAAACAGAACTACTCCTTCAGTAGTTTACATCAAATGAGATGAATTATTAGTTTGAGATCTTGCAAAAAGAAAGGCTGTTTTAGAGCCAAAAAATGTAATTTACGAAGTTAAGAGATGGATTGGACGTAAGTATAGCGAAGTTAAATCTGAACTAGCTAAAATGCCTTATGAAACTAAGGAAGGATCTGATGGTGGAGTAATTATCGTTGTAGATGGAAAAGAATATAAACCTGAACAGATTTCAGCTTTCGTCCTTACTAAATTAAAGGAAGATGCAGAAAAATTCCTTGGAGAAAAAGTTACGCAAGCTGTAATTACGGTTCCTGCATACTTTAACGATTCTCAAAGAAATGCTACAAAGGCAGCCGGAGAAATCGCTGGACTTAAAGTTGAGAGAATTATCAACGAACCAACTGCAGCTTCATTAGCTTACGGAGAATGAAAATCTAAAGATGAAAAGATTATGGTATTCGATCTATGATGAGGAACATTTGATGTTACAGTTCTAGAAATATCTTCAGAGGGAACTTTCCAAGTTCTTTCAACATCATGAGATACTGCATTAGGATGAGCTAATTGGGATCAAAAAATTATGGATTACTTATTAGAAGAATTCAAAAATAAAGAATGAATTGATCTTCATGGAAATGCTGGAGCTATGCAAAGAGTTAAAGATGAAGCAGAAAAAGCTAAAATGCAATTATCTAATGTAGATAGAGTAGATGTAACTATTCCATTTATCGCTCAATGATCAGACTGAGCTCCAAAGAATTTGGATGTAGTACTTACTAGAGCTAAGTTTGAATCATTATGTTCAGACTTATTCAAGAAATGTGAAGAACCAGTTTCAGTTGCTATGAAAGATAGTGGATTATCAACTAGTGATATCAATGAAATTATCCTTGTTTGAGGATCTACGAGAATGCCTCAGATTCCTGGAATTGTTCAGAAAGCTTTAGGAAAAGCTCCAAAAGCTACTGTAAATCCAGATGAAGCTGTTTCTCAGTGAGCAGCTATTCAGTGATGAATTATTCAAGGAGATGTAACTGATATCTTATTGTTAGATGTTACACCATTAAGTTTGGCTGTAGAAGTTGAATGAGGATTAGCTCACGTTATGATTCCAAAAAATACGACTATCCCTGCTAAGAAATCAAATATCTATACGACAGCTGCAGATAATCAAACAGCAGTTACAGTTCACGTAACACAGTGAGAGAGACAATTTGCTAGAGACAATAAATCACTCTGAATGTTCAATCTAGAATGAATCCCTCCAATGAGAAGATGAATGCCTCAGATTGAAGTTACATTCGATATTGATGCAAACTGAATTCTTAATGTAACAGCTCAAGAGAAATCTACATGAAAACAACAATCTGTAACAATTGCATGATCTACAAATATTTCAGATGAAGAAATCGAGAAAGCAAAAGCTGAAGCAGAGAAATTCGCTGAAGAAGATCGTAAGAGAAAAGAAGTAATTGAAGCTAAAAACTGACTTGAATCAATGGTTTATGCTATTGAATGACTTGGACAAGAGTATAAAGAAAAGATTTCAGACGAAGATAAAGAAATTATTAATAAATTAGTAGCTGATGGTAAAGCTATGAAAGATAAAGAAGATGTTACAGCTCAAGAAGTTAAAGATGAAACTGATAGACTTCAAAGAGAATCTCAACCATTATTTCAGAAATATGCTCAAACAGCTCAGCAAAATGCAGATGCTAATGGATGAACAGCTCCAGCAGGAGAGTCTGGACCAGTTGAATGAGAAGTAGTTAATGCATAATTAAATAAAGAATAAATAAAAATCTGACTAGACGTGATGTTTAGCCAGATTTTTTTATAATTTTTAAAGTTTTACATTTTTAATATATCTGCTATATTTTTAAAAAATAATATCTTTTCTTTTAATGAATTTTCACCAGCTTGGAATGTTCATTCTCAAATGACAACCCCACCATATTTTTCATAAAAATTTATTGTAGGATTTCAGTCCAAAACGTTGATTATCATATCATTATATCATTTCTCTACTAAGCATTCAATTCCAGCGAAGAAAAGTTTTTTACCAAGTCAGAGTCCTTGATAATCTTTTAGAATATATATAGCATATATTTCTCATGAATTTGGATGTTTATCATTTCTAGAGTTTCAGTAAATGGACATTCATACTATATTTTTTGTTTCAAGATCTTCAATGACCAAATATTCTTTACCTTCAATTATAGCATTGCGAAGTTTCGTAGCTCTTTCCTCAATTGTATTGATTCTAGTTTCTAGCAGCTTTTGAGGCATCAATCACTTGTATGTAGTATATCGAGTGTGGGCATTTACATACACAATTCAATATGCATCATCAGCAATAGCTTTTCTTACAACGAATTTATTCATTCCATATATGATATGAAATAAAATCATTAATAGCATACAAATCCATTAAAAATTAACAAGAAAAAAGCTGATCTTTCGACCAGCCTTTCTTATATCTATATCTTAATTACTTTCTTCTATAGAATATATGAAGCAATTCCTTAATTACAGGAGCATTAATCAATAATGTTAATAATACTCATACAACTAACATAGTTCCGAATCATTTGAACATATTAATTCACATAAGCATTAATAATAATCCAATCATTCATGTTGAGATTTGACCATCACGAATGGCATTCCAGCTTCTATCGTAAGCTACATTAATTGCTTCTTCATCAGATTTCTTATTTTCTTTTTCTTCTCTCATTCTCTCGAAGATAAGTACATTAGCATCTACAGCCATTCAAATTGAAAGAATAATAGCAGCGATTCCACTCAATGATAATGCGTAATCTATAATCTTAACTATAGCAAACAATACCATTGTATATATAGTTAAAGAAAGCAAACTAACTAATCATTTTTTCCATCCATAAACAGCTGACATATATAACCATATGGCAATAAATCAGATTGCCATAGCCAATAATGCTCAATTTAATGCATTCTCTCATAACGTAGGACTAACTTTCTCCTCTTGCATCAAAATTAATGGAGCAGGTAATGCTCAATCATTTAATTGATTAGTTAATTCTTTAGCAGATTCAGCAGTAAAGTTTCCATCAATCTGAGCTGTTCCATCACAAATCTTAGCCTGAATTACTGGACTAGTAATCAATTCTCATCAAATGAAGATTGCCATTTCTTTTCAGATGTTTTTAGATGTAATATTACAGAATATTTCTTTTCATGTATCATCAAAGTTGATTAAAACTACAGGTTCTCATAATTGAGAAGTACTAACTGCAGCATATTTAAAGTTAGCTCCATTCAAAATTTTTCCATCATCAGATTTAGCATTCTTCCAACTTAACTTATCTTGAACAAACACTTCTTCCATAGTGTAGAACATTTGAGATTCTAATGATTTGTTTAATTCTCCTTCATTTACCCCATTTACAACAGCAATATTATACCATTTATCTGAAGCAGCCTTTCTATCCTTAAATACAATTACATAAGTAAATCATTCAGCTTCATAAGTCTGTACCTCATCTGTATTGTTTATGTCAAATGAATTAATAAAGCTTTTTAAATCATCTGGAGATAATACTCATTCATATACAGGAGATGATCCAGGAATCTCAGCATCATTATCAGCTAATAAAGCATTTTTAGCAGACTCAACTCTACCTGCAAAATCATCTTCAGATTCAGAACTCTCAGATTCACTATTTTCATCTTCAGTTTCATCACTAATTGAAACATCAGGAAGTATAGCAATAATTTTTACATCATAAGCTTCTTCATTTGGATAAACTTCACCTTTGTTATATTTTAATACATCTCATTCAACTACGTAAGAACCAGAATTAATATTTGTTCATTCCTTAACTAAATTATCTTTATCATAAGTAGCTCATAATGACTTAGCTACTTCAAGAATATCATCGAAAGAAATTTCATCTCTAGCTCACTGTTCTTTGGATATCATACGGAAGAATGTATAACCATTCATATCTATGCTCTGCATATTTCCACTTCAGTCTGTGTACTGATAAGAATAATACTTTCACTTCATTAGTGTAGAAACTTTTCATTCTTGAGTTTCATCTAAGACACCGAGATTATCTTTATATATGGCTGGTAACTGAGAAGTAGTAACTTTATCATATTTCGTATAATATATATTCTCTGATTGTCTGTTATCAGCAATTGCTTCAAACTTGTCAGAGTTATTTAATAAATCGTCATATAAATTCTCAGCAAGAGTTATTCTGTCAGCATCAGATCATTCAGAATCATTAGGCAACTTGAACTCAAGTTCCACAGTTTTACCAATCAATTCTTTAGCTTGATCAAGATCAGCAACTCATCAGATCTCCACAACTATTTGAGTTTCGTTATCTAATTGTTGAGTAAATGATTTATAATCACTAACTCATAACTGTGAGATTCTACCATCAATGTTTTTCAATATAATATTTTCTACAGTACTTTTAATCTCATTTAATGCTTGAGTGTTATCAGCATAAGTTTGTTCATATGTATCATAAGAGATTCTATATATAAGCCTAGTACCTCCAGATATATCTAGTCATTTTCTAAAATTGGTTACAGCATTTCATGCAAAAGAAAGCTGTCTACTCATTTTTTCGCTATTAAATGTCCATCAAACGAAAAATACAATAATTGCAGAAAGTAAAATCAAACCTCCATAAATCTTTCTACGTTTGTTCCAGAATGAGCTCATGAAATTACACACAAAAAAGTAAAATAAAAAACAAAATTCTATTTTCATAGATAAATTGACTATATATTTTTTTATATAAAAAACAAGCAAAACAATAATATATAAAATCTGAATATTAGGATATTAGCCAATTGTATCTTATAATTAAATACAAAAAATCGGAGTATACCGACTCCGATTCTTTCAGAAAATATTAATAATGTACTACTTTTTAATAGTAAGCATTTTTCTGAGCCTACCTCTAGTCCATCCATTAGCAGGTACATAAACCATTTCTGAACCTCATGATGGAGTTTTTATGAATCTGTATCCATCTGGATCAACTCTAAGTCTAGTTTCCCAACAAACTTTTCTACCTCTAAGAAACCAGTGATAAGTATTTCATTTTGGGTTAGTCATTACTCCGATAGCTCCCCAATCTTTACCATCATTCAAATCAAGTCTTCTCTTTGGATATTCAAATCTTTTAGCTCATTTAGTTCTACTAGCTTGTTTCTGAAGTTGGGCTTTTTTCTTGGCAATACCTTGTTTATTTGTTCTAGATGCCATCTTTAATATTAAATGTAATAAAATCTGAATGGTCAGCTGGCAACGAGGATCGAACTCGTGACCTCACCCTTACGAGGGGTGCGCTCTACCGACTGAGCCATGCCAGCATTTATCTGACAAGGCAAACTATATAAAATAAATGGTTTTTTTCAAGTTGAATTTCTTATCTCATATGAAAGTATAAAAATTTTTTAATTAATTAACAAAAAATGAGAAAATTTTAATTCTAAAATCTATTTTAGCTAAGATACTAGTTATCCATATATAAAACTTTTTTCAAAAAAGTCCTCAAAAATTTGACAAAATAAAAATTCTGATTATAATAATAAAGTCAATGAAGGACAACCTTCCTACATCCTGGTGTAGTAGTGCATTATTGAAACATATAATGAGTTTCATTATTACATCAGTATGTAGGAAGTAGATATTTAATACAGTGTATGAAGTTTACTTTTCTATGGATTTATTTCCTTCAAGAGTAAATCTGATTCTTATCTATTGGTAATTATGTTTTGAGTGTCTTACGCCTTATTGGTTTATTTCACTATTCATAATCTATCATCACTTGCTTCTGAATGTTCTCGATAATATGTTAATCACACGTTATTCTCCATTTTGAACGTAAAGAATAGTGGAATAATAAAATATTTCATTTGATAGAAAGAATCAACAAGTTTATCTTTCAGAGTAGCTTGAACAGTAAATCTGATGAGTAGTTGAGATTCTTACTTATGAGTCAAATTGTATGTAATTCTCTTCTTACAAGTCTCCACATGGAAATATGCAGAGAGATAACTTGAGAGTATCTAAAGGTCACTTCAGATTTTTAATCTGTTGTAGAGTTGGATATTCCGTTATTGCCTTAGGAAATAAGGATTGCCTTATTCAAGGCAATAATGTATTCATACATTGTTTATTATTTACTTCCTTTCCTTTTTCTTGCAATGATGGCAAGATTCCTATATCCTTGTGTTGTAGTAATCATTACCTAGATTTCTATTTCATAAGGATATAGGAAGTGGTCTTTATCATTCCTTGGAGCATTCATTTGTTTCAATTGGTATATTGAAATAGTGATATTCCATTATATCGCACCTGACTTTGTTTCAGATTTATTTCTCTTTTTCTTTGGCTCATTCCTTTGAAAATCTGAAATTCTCTAAATCTGTTTACAAGATACAGGGTATTTAATAGATTTTAATTTCTATTATTTGAATTGAAACACCTTTTAATTAAGTCGTTAGGTTAATCCTTTACGATAC
>Ga0247609_10002804_pt1 | contig 18101 bp, 16 predicted proteins | sample 172DNAGHGlowgp2_FD_193487 | JGI IMG/M metagenome (GOLD analysis project Ga0247609, IMG submission 193487) | Sheep rumen microbial communities from Palmerston North, Manawatu-Wanganui, New Zealand - 1728 DNA GHGlow gp2 | ecosystem: Host-associated > Mammals > Digestive system > Stomach > Rumen ...
GAAGATAATATAGGATTCACCGAGAGATTTGTATTTTACTGATTTTCCTTTGTTGAGCTTATCTAAATCAATTAAGCCAATATAATAACGCATTCGTTTGGCAAGGTCATCATTATCGGTTAGTTGAATTTCAATATCAAATGACCTATTTCTATCATCTTTCACATAAACATCGAGCCGAATGCCTTTGCTGTCCAGTCGTGTCTCGATTGTTTTCTCTCGCTCCAGATAACTGATAGATTCTATCTTAATATCCAAAATATGTTCAATCAATCTACGACACCAATCAGAATTAACTTCCATTGTCTTACCAAAGATAAAATTATCCTTAATGGTAAGAGAGTCCCATTTTAGCGAAAGCCTTTCTTCATTTGTCATCGAATCACCTTAATAATCATCACGAGTTCTTATTTTTCCATAGCCTTTAATTTAGCTGTATAATAGGGTTGTTCCTCTTTAGGAATTTTCAAAACATCCATAGCTTTCTCGACAGACACATTGAACGATTCCATGACAGAGCGTAAATTTTCAAGTAATTTGTTCTCTTTACCTTTTTTCTCACCTTGCTTAAACCAAGCAACTTTAGCTTCATCAAAATTCCACTGTAAATCCAACATAGAAAACACCTCGTCTCTTTTAACTGTCAGATAACCTGTCATTACATCATTTTCAATGCACCAGTTGATTGCCTGAATTATTGCTTCCCTCCGAGATAGCTTCGCTTTCAATCCTTGTTTTACTTTACCAACTAAGGTGCTATAGTCATTAAGATAACGACAATTCCGCAATAACGGTTGATTCAAATCATAATTGATATTGTATGAAGTGACAATAAACTCCATTAAACCTTTACTGGTATAAAAAGAATCAGACAGTCTAATTTCCTTTGTCAACGGCTCGCTATCATCACCGTCATAAAATACGAAACACTGCGGTTCTGGAAAAATTAACAGCTCTCCTTGATAGAGCGTATCTTTATTCGTAACCAGATTATTTAAGAGCTGACTTGCATATAAAAGGCAACGGAACGCCATATTCGGATTTACTGAACTTTGATGCTCAATAAGAATCAGCCACTTATCATCTATCCGACAAGATATGTCATTTTTCTGCCCGCTGAAGAAATTCCCTTGCAGTGTATTTATTTCCAAAAGGTTCGGGTCGGTGTAATCTGTACCCAAAAGAGCATTGCACAGAGAAAGCAAACGAACTTTATCATTAAAATAATCCCTAAAAACTGAATCTCGATACTGCGAATTTGCTCCTAAAAATTTGTCCACCATCAAATCACCTCGCTCGAATTATAAAGAAAACCGAGTGAAATATCAAGGAAAATTACAGAAAACTACCCTTACCTGTATTTTATTTTTGCCTCTTTTCCACTTCTGTGGAATGATTTTTGAGGTTGAATGAGCAGTTGGGAACTTGAACGTAATGTACATCTTGCACGTCTTTTCTATTAATTATATTGGAATCTTTATCATCATTTTTATTAATTATTTTTTAGTTTCCAGTAAAATTACGTACACTACGTTCATATATACCCGTAAACCCGCATTGCACCTAGCTTTCCACCTTGAACGTAGCCCTCATTTACGTTCAGCTATGTTCAATGACGTTCATACCAAAACTAAATCCTGCTCTCGAAAACAAGGTACTGACATTTCATTAAAATATTTTACTCCATATATTATCGTATGCTTTTCTTCTGTTCCATCAAACTCGATATTGACTATCTCTCCAACCTTGCCACGCCATATTTCCGCTCTGTCTTCCGCCGGATTCAAATACAAGACCATATTATTAAACCACGAATGTTCATTATCTTTTTTTCTAAACCAGCCAACTTTATTCTCGTAGCAATAATTTATTTCTGCCAGCGACATATGATTATCTATAAAAACACTGCATACTTCTCCGTATACATCAAGGTCTGTCTTCAAACTTCGCGCTTTCGGCAACACTTTGACTTTATAACCTATTCCATACTTCGCATTGAAAAAGATTTCTCTAGCTGATTCATTATTTTTTCTTCTAAACATCGGCTTTAAATCTTCCACTTTAAAGCACGGCTTAAATATTTCTCGCCTGAACTCCACGAGGTAAACAATTTGGCAAAGGTCAATTCCTATTTCAGTTATCTTACCAATTCGCCCTTCCCAATTATCATTATGTTCTCCAGAGAGTACTTTCACTTTGTCTCCAATCTTGTACTCGACGTTAAATGCAAACTTCATATTCATCTACCTCCTAAAAATTTCTCCTTTTTCTCCCAATGATTTTAATAAATCCTATGTACAAAAATCTTTACCTATACTTATAAAAATGGCTTTACTTTCAAGGAAATCAATGTTATTCTGACTTTGTTTATGAGGTGGTTTCTTTGATTTACAGAGATTTATACATGTGCAAAATTTTGCCCTTCTTCAGCACACCTTTTGTCAAAATCATCACCGGAATTAGGCGTTGCGGAAAGTCCACTATTCTCAAAATGATTCACGAAAAGTTACTGGAGCAAAATATTCTTCCTGAACAAATTTTATTCTATCGCTTTGATTCCCTCGAACTCGAATATATCAAAACCGCCTCTGATATGTACCGAGAGATTAAAGCTCATCTTTTTCCCTCCGCCAAAACTTATCTGTTGTTGGACGAAGTTCAGGAAGTCGATAACTGGGAAAAAGCTGTCAATTCTCTAATGGCTGATTTTAATGTTGATATTTTTGTTACAGGCTCCAATTCCAGAATGCTTTCTTCCGAAATTTCTACTTACCTGACTGGGCGTTACGTTTCTTTTAAAATTTTCCCGCTGACCTTTTCCGAATACTTAAATTTCCGACGCACTTATTCTCAACCTGAAGATATTAAATCTGAATTCGCTCGTTTCATTCGTTATGGCGGATTCCCTGCTATTCATACTCACAATTTCACTTTAGACGAAGCTTATACTATCATCCGTGATATTTATAACTCTACCATTTTCACCGACATTGTTCGGCGAAACCAGATTCGTAAAATTGACCAACTTGAACGAGTCGTTAAATATACTTTCGACAACATTGGACAACCTTTTTCTGCCTCTTCCATTTCCAAATACATTAAAAGTCAAAGCAGAACACTTGATACCGAAACCATCTACAGTTACCTTGAAAAATTAGAAAAAGCCTTCATCATCTATCGCTGTAACAGATTCGACATCAAGGGAAACGCCTTTCTCAAGACTCAAGAAAAATTTTACATTGCCGACCCTGCCTTAAAATACTTCGTGCTCGGATACAATCCCAACACTATAGCCACTATCATTGAAAATATTGTCTATATTGAACTTTCTGCCAGAGGCTATACTGTTCACGTCGGCAATCTTGACGATTTTGAGATTGATTTCATTGCTATCAAGCCTAATCATAAAATCTACATTCAAGTTACTTACTCGATAAACAGTCCTGCCACTGAAGAGCGCGAATACAACAACCTCTTAACAATCAAGGACAACTATCCTAAATTTGTTTTACGCATGGACGACTTCGCCAACTCCAATTATGAAGGAATTCAAACCATGCACATCGCCGATTTTCTCTTGAGTGATTATTTTTAAGGAGAACATTTCATGCACGACGAAAATATTTACATTGAAAAAGATTCCAATAACAACGACGATATTAAATATCTGCCAGATAAAGAAATTGAACAAATATCCGACCTGCTAATCGAACAATATCACGACGTTTACGAGGTCTTAGCTTCATGATTTATCTTTACAAACATCAACTACTCAAACTTCATAACCGGATTATCAGTAAATTTGGCGGCATTCATGGAATAAGAGATGAACGCATGTTGGATTCTGCCTTAGCTAATCCTCTTCAAACTTTTGCCGGACACAACTTATATCCGAACTGCGTTGATAAAGCCGTTCAATTTTGTTACGGGTTGATTAAAAATCATCCCTTTCTCGACGGCAATAAACGTACTGGATTGCATTCTTTGTTGATTCTATTACATATCAACGGGCTGAAAATTACGATTGCTCACGAAGAATTAATAGACATCATCTTTAAAGTCGCTGACGGCTCTTTTAATTCTTCGGACTTATTAAAGCTATTAAAAGAAAAAATCAAGGAGGTTTAAATATGTTTGGCGTTGGTACTAAAAAAATGTTGAATATTATGATTCTTAAAATCTTGGAGCGTTATTCCGATGAGCGGCGTCCTCTCACTCAGAAACGTATTCTCGAACTTTTAGATATTGAATTCGGCATGAAGTGTGATCGTCGCTCTGTTAAATCCAATCTCATTTCCCTTAAAGAAATGGGTTATGATATTAACATTCGGCGTGGAGTTTATATCCGCCGCGATTTTGAAGAAGCCGAACTTCGTATTCTCATTGACAGTGTTCTTTTTTCTAAAACTCTTTCTCAAGCTCAAGCAAAACGCTTAATCGACAAATTAAAAAATCTTGGCTCCAATCAATTCAGTGCCAAGGTTAATCATATTTGCAACTTACCGGAACTTCATCACTCCGACAATAAGCGCGTTATTTTTAATCTCGATGTTCTTAACGACGCTATCAGCAAGAAACGCAAAATTTCTTTCGTTTACAACAGCTACGGCACTGACTTAAATCTTCATCCGCGCAGAGAGGAACCTTACATTGTCAGTCCTTACCAGATGGCTGCTACCAATGGTCGTTACTACTTGATTTGCAATACCGACGGGCACGACAACATTTCTCATTATCGTATTGACAAAATGACTGATGTTAATTTACTCAAAATTCCTGTCAAGCCCAAACGCGATGTCCCTGAAATTATCAACGGTTTCAATTTACCTCAACACATGGCGGAGCATATCTACATGTTCAGCGGCAAAAGCATTTGGGTTAAATTTTGGACTTCCGAAATTATGCTTGATGCTCTCGTTGATTGGTTCGGCAAAGATTTTAAAATCTTACAGAAAAACAACTAGCGGATTTTAATCAATGTCAAAGTCAACGAGACCGCCATCAAATTCTGGGCTATGCAGTACGGCGAAAGTATCGAGCTCGTCGAACCTTCTTCACTTCGTGATACCATTCGCGCTACCGCTCAAACCATTCTGAACAAACACTGTTGATAAGAATAAATGACTCTTGTTATTACGAATTTAATATTTTTTCTATCATTAAAGTAACACATTCGACATTATCCAGCGTGTACACATTTCTAGCTTCCCGATATTCGCGGTCGACATTCCACCATATACGAAGCTCCGAAGCAGGCGTAGCCGACATGATGAATGAATTTAACACGATTTGTTTTCCTTCTGCAGTGAATGAAAGGCGCGTTTCCAATTCTTTAATTTTTTTGCAGAACTCAATCTTGGGGTCATCCGGTTTAGTACGCAACAAGCCTTTAGGGTCAATGAAAGTAATATACTGTTTCTCCGGTGTATCTATCCACAGAATATAATCGGGATAAAAATTGTCCGCCTCGAAGAATCCCATACCAACTTTACTCTTATTGCGGAGCAAGTATAGTGATTTGTTTGCCAGCTCTGCGTCGTGAGTTTCTACATAGGCTTTGAGATAATCTACAAATGTCATTTCATCATGATTCAACGCGACGGGTGACACCTGTATTTTAAGATTGCTCTTCTCCAGGCAAATCAACGGAGCATACATATGCAACGGAAAATCAAACAATACAAGCCTTCCATGAGCAAAAGTTTTTTTATACTCGTTAAGACCGTTGTTCGCCAATAAAACTTCTGACATATCCGAAATAAATTTTCCCAGCTCCTCGCCGATGCTATCTCTTTCATTTTGTTGAGTATAAGTCAGCGTGTAATTGTCTACAAAATTTCTATCATCTTCATCCAGTACAGCATATGTCAATCGAGGAGCTTCCCAGTATTCCTTTTTATACTTGAAAAATTTATCCATATAAGATTTAAGTGCCATAATTGCATAATCGGTTACCAACTCCAACTTCTCCGGAGTATTTAGCTCCAAATGATTTTTCGGAACCAGCAGAACATACCAACCGTCCTCACTAAGAATATCAAGTAATTTCTCCTTGACTATACTGATATTGTAATAACCCTTCTCACTTTTGTATTCCTGCAGTTCCCCAAAAATTCGCTGAATGTCAAGTAATGGCAATACATTGAGCGGAAGCGTTAATTCACTCGGCAGAACATCTAACTTGAGACTGAATGTAGAATCCGAATCGATGGTTTGAACTTTACTGCGACAATCAATAATAGTCTTGTTCCTGCTGAGATAGCGTAAAAATACTTCATCCGGCTTGTCCAGAATCAGTCGAGCTGCTTGTTGTTTGAAATTTACACCGCGTGGCACTTTAATTGTATAGAGTTTTTTGTCGCTCACTTCACTAAAACGACTTATCACCGGCAAATAGTATTCGCGAATTAATTCGTTGACGGGCACACCTTCCTTTTCCAAATAACTCTTGAAATCTTCCATATATTGTGCTTTAACACCAAATATGTTCAGCGTCTCCAACAACTCTATGTACTTGGGAAGATTCATTCGTAAATCAAGCTTGCCGGAACGTTTCAAACAACCGCCATAGCCTCTTAAGCGAACACCTCGTCCGAAAAGTTGAATGGCTTGTGAGCCTTCACCTTTGGCAAAATTTATCAAACCCATTGTTGATACTCTCCAACTGTTCCAACCTTCCGTAAACTTCCGTGAGCCAATCAACACTTTAATTTTTGAATCTGACTTGTTGATATTCCGAAACAAAGACTCCGAGATAAATTCTTCATTGCTGACCAGTATGCCCTTTCGCTCGCAAATTTTCAGCAAGCCCGAAGTGTCGCCAATATTAATCACACCGAAATAATCTCCGTATTCTCCGACCTTCAAGCCAATCTCGCCCGCAATTTGACTAATATTCTTCATACGCAAGCGAGGTTCATATGCATTACCGTCGACGTTAAAGACCAATCGAAGAATATCCGCAAAAACTTTCTCAGAATTTATCTTCTGACCAAAAATCTCTCTCAGTGCTTGGAAATCTTGATAGAACAATTCTTGACCGCTCTCATTGATTAAACCAGTCTCACTTTCCAAAATAGCTCGTATGTATTCTACCGACTGAGTACGGTTACTTAGAAATTTGTTTAAGAACAGCAAAACCTCTTCCACGTCCGTAAGAAGTTCTTTCTCTGCCTTAGATAAATTACTGCTCTTTACAGGAGTAACAACACGATTACCCACAAACACCATAAGCGGTTTCTCAATATGGAACTTCCGTATCTCCTCTTTCTTCTCCTCAAAAAGTTTTATCTGCTGATAAAAAAATAAAAGACAACCGACCAGATACAAATGTTTCTGCTCAGAATCTACGTCGTCTTTCAGATTGTAAATACGATAATCCTTGCCATAACCGTCACTATAAAAATATTTGTAAGAATAATCTATGATTATGGATTTTCCGTATTCTGCCATCAGTGCCCGTTCGTTTATTGCCGACTGTGTGTTGCCGGTAGCGTTGGCATTGAGTGCTTGCTTAAACGTCGCAGAATATTCAAAGGAAAAACCTTCCTCTGAAAGACGCGTACGATAAACATACCACACGTCGCCGGATAGCCCGCGATGACCTTCATCAACCAATACCAAATTATTTTGCTCAAAGCTGTCGACAGAAACTGTCTTAATCTTACCTTCTTCCTTCAGCTTATTCATGTCAATAATTACAACTTCGTTCTGCTGATTGAATAGGCTTCCTTGATTTTTATCAAATATCCGCGCAGGAATTGACGACAGAGCAAGTTCATCCAGATGTTGTTTGCTCATACCTTCATTAGGTGCGAGAACGATAATTTTATTAATGGACAGTTTGCTATTTAGTCGCTTAGCTCGTTTAAAATAATGTTGATATTGCAAAATATTCATGTGCATTATTAAAGTCTTTCCACTTCCTGTAGCACACATGAACGCCAGCTTATTCAATTTGTCTGTAGTATATGGTTGAAATTCAACCTGAATAAATCCCTGCAACCATGAATTCAAATCTTTACAGAAATTTTCTCTGTCGGAAAAATACATGTCCAAATACATTTCCGTAAAGAGCAACGCAACATATTGAAAATATTTCCAGTGCAGACCGCCGCGCTTTTCTCCGATGTGCCGAGTATGACGACAAATATTTTCATCATACAGCCGAAGTTTATCCTGCGAGACGTTTACATTTCGCATTCTGCAGAGTAGAGCTATCTGTTCGTAGAAATAAGTATTGCCGCTTTCGTTGACGCCCTCATATTCGATACCATTCAGCTTATTGCTTAATTCCTCAAGAGAATTTAACTTCAGCTCGTTTAGAAAATATTTAAACAGCACAAGCTGGTCGTCAAAAGAAATTGACGGAACATTCCTTCTTGCCATGATTACGTCTCCTCGAACATACGCTTTTTAAATTCAATCTCTATCATACGTACTGTCCAATCTTCATTGTTACCACGCAAACCTTCAAGATTATTATCACCGTTCACGAAGATTATGTCATACTTGCGCTCCTCTACATTTTTACGAGCTGCAATGAAATATGCATCAAGTGCCGCGTTGGAAGCAATAATATTCTCTGTCACGGTACGCCATATCACCAACGCACGACGACCATCCGGCAAAAGTCCTTCTACCTGACAAAAAGCATACTCTCCATTAATATCGCTTACAAGCTCCACCGCGCCTTCGTAAACAGGATTCGCGGCGGGCTTACTAAGATAATAAGAAATATTGCTTCGACGAGAAACTGTCAATCCAATCAAATAATTAAACGTTTCTATTAAATCGACAAGACGGCTTTTGCATTCATTCTTTTCTGTTATCTTCATGCTGTAAGCGAACGGATTGGAAAATTTTTCTACGTTCAGCAGAGAGTCTCGGCTTTCCATAGTGAACATATAGCGAATAATATACTCATCCCCCAAGAGAGATGCCCATTGATTACCATTGTCGGAAAGCTCAATATTAGAAAGAGCGTCCTCATAACTTTCAAGACGCATGTACTTGATAATTTGTGAGACGCCTGTATAGCGATTCTGTGGCTTACCGTTTTTCCAGTCGGCAGAATAAATTACCTTCTGCATACGTGGCTTAGTCACGGTGTCGAAGTATTCACCCATTTCGACAAGGATATATTTTCTATCGCCACCGTCCGCCCTATTGAGATTTATTACAGCGTGCCCTGTAGTTGCCGAACCCGCAAAATAATCAAGAACAGTATCTTCTGATCCTGCACCTATTACAATATTATCCTCAACGGTATATAGGCTTTTAGGGAAATCAAAATGATTTTTGGGAAGTATATTTTCTAATACGTTCGTTCCTTTTGATGATGCATCATATCTTTCGCCAAGCCACAGAGATTTTGGCGTTACCTCATTGTCGGCAAAATCATATTGATATATCGCATATCCGCCGCTGCGAACAGATTTGCAAAACAAAATGCCACTTTTCACACCTGCAACACAGCTTTTATATCCCCATCTCCATCGAAATTTTTCACCATTGCTACTAAGAGGAAGAATTGCAACATATCCTTTTTTTTCGTATTCTTTGATAATATTGGACAAAAAGCTGTCATTAAATGAATCTGTATCTGCATTATATATCTTACTATATTCTTCTTCCGAAATAATTGACAGTTCTTTTTTGTCTTGTGAGTAAAAAAACGGAAAATACATATACGGGCGATCTTCGCGCCATTTTCCGCTTCCAGTTCTCTTGAGCGGAAGTTCTCTGAGAGTCTCTCCGTCTTTCGATTTAGCAAATTTTTTTGCTAGTTCTTCTTCCGTAAGAATAAAATTATAAGTTTCCGCGAGTTTTTTATCACGTGCATATATAACGGTATAATCATGTGCTTGTGCAATAAATCCTTGATCTCTTCCTTTTGGATTTGTAAGTATTGCGATGTTGGAAATGACGTTATCTGAACCAAAAACCTGATCCATGCATGTGTTAAAATATCGCATTTCGTAATCATCGATCGCAACTGCAATAATGCCAGAAGGTGACATTAGCCGTTTACCTTCCAAAAGTCTTGATTCTATCAATGACAGCCAACTTGAATGCTCGTATCCGTTTTTATACATTATTTTACTCGCGCCAGTGTTATAAGGAGGATCGATATAGATTAATTTAATTTTTTCTTCGTAACGCGCAAAAAGTAGCCGTAACGCGTGGAAATTGTCGCCGTTAATCAAAAGCCCGTTAGTCTGCTCGTCCAAATTCTCAATGCTTGCAAGCAGAGCAAATTTGAAGGCGTCGGGAAAATGTTTAGTGTCGACGAGGAGATTTTGATTTTGGCGCAAAAAATTAACGGTCGGCGGATTCGTCCAACCTTCAGCCTCGTCTATGGCGTAAAGAGCGATCCACTCGTCGAGCTGGGATTTGTTGGCGATAATCGTCGACCAAAAAGCCTCGTCGATTTTATCAAGCGTGATGCACCAATCTGTTTGCACGACAAATTTCTTTTTAAGCCAAAGTTTCTTCTGAAAGTCTTCAATCTGCGCAAGAAAATCAATAATGACCTTACCAACACACTTAATAGCCTTTACCTTAGCAAGATAAGTTTCCACACGAGCTTCATTGTCCGTGTCCAAATCTTCTAAATGCATTATCTCACTCTTTATAAAGAAATCCAATTCACGAGTCAAAAATTTATGCAAGTCCTTATGAATAAAATAGTCGAAAGTATTTTTTGCTACATAGCGTTTTAAGTGCTTTTCCAACAAGGTTGTAGTATCTTTGCTCCCGACCATCGGCAAAAGTAACGGGTTCAGCTCTGCTCGACGCAAAGAAATAAGCCAAGTAGTAATAGCGGCAAAATTCTCTTCAGCGTATTTCTTTTTCTTATCCTCCGGAATATCATAAACAAATCGAATCACGAGTTCTGCCAAATCAGGATTGTATTCAAATCTCTTGATACCAGGATATTTTTCCTCGTCTTCTGTAAAAAGCATAAAGGTACGTTTGCCGTCTCTGCTCTCTTTATTATTGTCCTGCTCCATTGTTGCATCCACCAGACGAAAATGGACACTAATATCATCGAAAACAAACGTATAATCTTTGAAATTTTCGCTCGTCTTTATGTAATACTGATCCTGATTCGCCCAATAGAGTTTAACTTCCTCGCCTTCATAGGGAATAGCATAAACACCTTCCTTATAACGACGTTTGGAAATAAAATCGCCTTCCTCATAATAACGATTGAAGAAAGAATACAACGCAGAGTATACGTCCGTTTCCAGTGTAGCAAGGTCAGCACCTTCAGCCAGTTGTTTTTGAAGTTTCCTATATTGTTTCTTTTTGGGCATAGTTTCAGGAAGCTCATCCACAGTCATATCCATTTCACTTACGAATATTTCTATTTGCGACATCTGTGCACGAATTTCTTCCTTATTTTTTTGAGCGAAAGGCTCAAGAGTTTCTTTTACCATCTGCGGCAAACTATGAGTAAGAAATTGTTCAATCTGCGCCTTGCGAAGATTAAGCACACGATAAATACCAAAATCAAGGTCAGATTTATCCAACTCAAAAATTTCCTTCAGCAATTTTACAAATCTGTCTAATTTCTCACTCATATAATCAATTCCCTAAAAAATTTTTACTAAACAAAATAAAACGGCAGACACACCATTAAATGCCCGCCATTTTATTCTACAAATTTTTTTTATTACCTACCGCGTGTCAATAAATTTTTCGCCCATGTCTTTATACTCTGCTCTTGAAGAAAAATGTTCATCGGCTCCAACTCTTGTCGACTATCCCAAGCCTCCAACGCCTCGAAATATTTTTTCCTGTCCTCTTCGTGAATTATCACCGGCGGACTATTTTTTTGCAACAAATAATAATTCAAGGCTAATCGTCCTGTTCTGCCATTCCCATCGGCAAACGGATGAATATTCTCGAACTTCACATGAAAGTATGACGCAACCTTCAAAATTTCTTCGCCTTTATAGTCAGCTATCTCTTTAAGCAATTCAGACATTTCTATTGGCACATCTTCTGGCAACGCTCCTACTTCTTCCCGACCTACTACATAATCATGCATTTTAAATTTGCCTGGTCGTTCTCCTGCATCCCACCGATTTTTATCATACGTATTCTTTGTCAGTTGATAATGAAACATACAAATCAAAACTTCATCCAGCGGCAATTTCTTTTCAAACGCTCCGAGCAATTCTACAAATGCATCTTTCGCATTTCGGATTTCAAACAGTGTCCTCAAATCACCGGTATAACTTACAACTCTGTCATGCTCAAAAATTTCTCTTGTGTCGTTGTATGTTATTGCCTCATTCTCAAGCTTGCCAGAATGATACGCCAATGAAATTATTTTCCCGTTTATTGCTGTCTCTAATTCACTGACTGAAGAAATCTGCTTGCTTCTCCAGAATTCAACTACATCTTTATATCTAATCATCACTCTACCTCTATTACACATGAGTGGAAAAAATCTGTCGCTATCTCTTCCAGATATTCTCGACTCTGAAGTTTTAACAACCATTTCTCTGGAAATTTTTTCAGTCCGTAATAAATACCTGCCAGACCTCCTGCCACTGCTGCTACTGTGTCAGTATCATCGCCTAAATTTACTGCCTTTAATACCAGTGATTTATAATCTTCTGTATTTAGCAAACACCACAATGCTGCCTCCAATGTGTCGACGACATATCCTGTACTTCTTATCTCCTCTTTCGGCAGGTTTGCAAAATCCGCTTGCCACAATCTTGAATAATTTTTTAATTCCACTGCAAAGTCTGAACGACCGTAGTATTTTTCCGCATTGCTCAATCCCACTCGAATAGATTCTACAATACCTTTCCCTTCAAGCACTTGCACTGCTATTAAGGAATAAATTCCACAACCCACCTTACTTCTCGGATGCGCGTGCGTTAATCCTGACACCTCATGTATTTTTCTCAAAGTATTCTCGTTAAAGTCTTTTCCATAAATACCGTATAAGTAAATGACAACAGGCAATATCCTCATCAACGAGCCGTTTCCATTTGAATAACTTTCATCTGAACCATACACTAAAGGCTGTATTTTTCTTATGAATTTTATTATTGCCGATGTTGTTGTTCCTCCACAATCAAACATTTCTCCTGTTGCTGTAAACTCTCCGTCAAAGTACCATCTTGAAAAATTTCTCATCAAGTCTTCACAGTCTATTCTTTTCAAACGAGCTATGCTTTCCATCGTCGCTATCGTCATGCTCGTATCATCTGACCATGTTCCTGCCGGTTGGTAATGACTTCCATAGCTCAACATTTCTGTTACCGGCTTTTTTTTCAGCGACGACCTACTTTTAAATTCTACCGGAACTCCCATTGCGTCCGCTACTGCTATTCCCAAAGTCATTGCTTTTATCGCCTCTAAATTAATCATCTATCTTACTCTCCTCTTCCTTATTAAGTTGTTCATAACAAAGCTCACGACATTTACGAGCCAGCTCATTATCCGGTTCAAGTTCCAACACCTTATCAAAGTCGGCTATTGCCAATTTGTAATTATTTCCCCATCTTATTATCGCCAGTCCTTTATTCAAATATGCTTCAACACAATTACTGTCCATTGCTATTACCTTGTCGAAATATTTACAAGCGAGTATGCTGTCATTTATATCCCAAACAGTATAACTTGTTCCCAATTCCAAATGCGCCATGCCCAACAAAAAATAAATTTCCTTAATTATATCTAAATCTAAACCAAACCTCACAAATTGCAATGCCTGATTGCAGTAAGCCACCGTATTATTATATTTCCCCATATCGTAATTTTTTCTTGCCTCTTCCAATTTTTCTCTGGCAACCAAAATATCTTCTTTCATAATGCTATCTCCTTTATTCCTTAAATTATCTGAATCTGATGTTGACGGGCGTACGTCCCCATACTTTTCTTTCACCTTTACTTAACATTCTTTCTGCCGTTTCTCGATTCATTTTTATACACGTTGTAAGCCATTCATCATTACTCATTTCAAGTGCCCTATCATACTCATCAAGGGCTTTCTCATATTCGGCAAGCTTCAAATAAATATTCCCTCGATTATAATATCCCGAAACTTCATTCGGCTCTAACTCTACCGCTTTTGTATAATCTTCCAATGCCAACTCATATTCTCCATTTTTCTCATGCGCAAGACCACGATTATTGTAAGAAATCACATCATCTGGATTCAATTCTATCGCCTTTGTATAATCCGAAATTGCCCTCTCCAATTCAAACAACTCATAATGATTATAACCTCTCAGCCCGTAAGCTTTATAATTATCCGGAGCTAGGGATATAAATTTTGTAAGAACAAAAATTGCTCGCTTATATTCCTCTTTATTGAAAAAAGATACACCCAACCAAAAATGGGCTTCCGCATTCTTGGAATTTAATTTTATCGCCTTCTTCAACATCAACTCTGCCTTTTCAAATTCCCCTTCCTGAACCAAATTTTTACCGAGTTCAAACTTCTCTTCTGATTGACTTACATTCACAACTTCAATTTTCATCGCTATCCGCTCCCTAATTTCCTTTCATATTCATTATAACTTGCTTTACGTAAAAATTTTTGTACATTTAACCATTACTTTTTATGACTTTATATCACTTCTATATTTTACTATAATCCTTATTGACAAATCAAGCTAAAAATTTTATACTATGTAAACTTATAATCATTACAAAGGAAGTGATTCTTTTGAAAGACTCAAACTTTGACTTAAATGCAGAACGATTCGCTCTTGGTATCGTTCCCACCGAAACTACTCGTGGAAGAAAAAAATTCCCCCACGAGTTAGTAGTGTTCAAGCCGGTCTTCCTGATGATTGGACTAGAGCCACTTTCATCGTTCGCATTGCCTATCTTGAGAAGTTGAAAGACTTCGCCTATACCGAGCGCATCTCTATTAAAGAAGCTCTCGATGTTGCTCTCGAACGTTTTCTTCAGGATACTAATAATTTACTTCCTCACAACAGTGAACGTCGTGATAACACTGAAATTATTCGTCTCGACGACGAAAAAACTTACGGCATCAAGGAAGTCGCCGCTCTCTTAAATCGCGCTCCCGTAAGCATTTACAACTACATTCACTCCGGCAAACTCAAAGCAAAAAAAATTGCTAATACTTTCCTAATCACCGAATCTAGCTTACGAGAATTCGCTAACAATTTCGCTCTTACAGACTCAACCTAATCAAAGGGGAACAGCCAAGTAAACAGCTGTTCCCCTTCTAACTTCCAACTTTACATACAAAAAAGGGGAACAAAAACTTTAAGCCTGAATGCTATCATCTTCAGAATCAGCATCATTATTTTGTGCATACTCCCAAAGCAAGCCTTCTTTGAAAACATAAGCTCGAACGGTATTGTTCCCTATACGAATTTTTTTTGCCTTATTTTTGCTGGTGGCACCCACTAAATAATTACCTTCATAAAGTTCGTTAATAAATTTCTCAGCTATGATATTCAACTCGGCACAAATTTCTTTGAACGATGTAGTATTAATTGCTACCTTGCTATCATCAAATATCCTGCCACACAATGTCGGAGCATAGAAAGTTTCAGTTGGAATAGTACCATCAGCTAAAACAACTTTGCGCCAAAAATGTTTCGGGTGCGAACCTACATATCCAGCGAACAAATCCACCCAACGCTTAACGTCACTAATTTCATCTTGAGTCGGAAGATGACGAGAAATAATTCTTACATCACTCTGCGCGTGATACAAATCAAAACTTGTCTCAAGCCCAATGCATTTACGAAAATGCCAATATGCTAGGATACATGCGCAAATAGCCGTAACATGTGCAGGTTCTAGCTCATTGCCGAAAGTAGCAAAAATTTCATCGCACAATGAAGAAAAGTCTTGTACAAGAACCTCTTTGTTAGCTCTGATGTATTCTACCCACTGGCGTCCAAAGTGTCCGTAATTACGAGCGCAGGTAGTGTAAGATGGATTGTGTAATAAGGAAAGCACAATCCATCTTACACTACCTTGCGAGTAGAAATCTGCAAGAAGCTCAAGCCGCACTTTTGGCAACTTTTGTCTAAACGTTGGATATTGGAGCGAACGTTTGCTTGGCTCAATCACCCTCGTAGACTTTCTAAAGATTACGAGCTGATTGTTGATTCTGCCGAGACGATTATTAAAATTTCCCATATTCACACTTTACTCAAACGTTTGTGAACACTGGTTCTTAGATTTGGCACAAAAATATTTATGTCACGCCTGTAAACACGGAGAACCTAATGTCATTCCGCTAATTTTTAAGGTATTTGAAATGATGAGAGCTATTTAGATGATTTTTGTAAAAATCGTAACTGGTCAGTTGTGTCCTAATCCGTTTTCGCTCAGGAAAAATATTTTCTCACCAAACAAAAGACCTTAATCGAAATAGAAAAAGCTCGCCTCGCCAATCTAAAGCTTTCCTTTGAACAAAAACAAATTGAGTTGGATTCCTTGTGCCAAAAACACGACTCACTTAAAAAAATTGAACTCATCGCTGCTGGTATCCTTCGTAAAAATTATAAATTCGTCCGCCGTTTAGAGAAAATCGAAACTCGCGTTAAAAATTTGGTACAAAGAATCAATCACGCTAAAGAACAACTAGATGCTCTCAAAATTCAACTTGCTTTCGATAAACCTAACACCGCATACAAAGTCATTTCCGATAAGCAGTCAAATAATTTCGCCGCAATCATCGCTGACGCTATTTTAATGGAGCCGCAAGCCGTCCAGCTCGTCGCTCGCTCCACTGGCAACAATCTCGAAATGGAAAAGGATTGGGAAATGATGTCCGAGTTTGATAAAGATGAAATCAAATCATTCGCCAAAAAATTATTCGTGAGCTGTGACTTCATTAAAAAAGTTCGCAAGCTACTTTTTCTGCTCACGAACTATTTTTTTTACGCTTTTATCGGTCGGCTCGCTAACTTTTTGAATATCGCGAACTCATTCGCCGTTTTTCGCGTCATTTGCTCCACTTCCTCCAAATATTCGTTCACTGCTCGATATATTTCCGCTAATTCCTCCAGCAAAACCTTTTGACAGTAAAAATTCAGTCGCCCGTCGCATTTTGAACTGCCTTTTGTCAGTCCGAAGAATATTCTTTGCCTTTCCGCGCTAAATCCTCCGAACGCCGCCATTTGTCCTAAGCAATCCGCTAAAATTTCGTCCAAAGCGTGATTTTTCATTCCGCTAAGAAGTCGCAACGTTTCATAATGCGCTGACTCGTGCCGCAATCTTATCTGATACGATTTTTTAAGCCATTCTTCCACGCTCAAGCCCATTTTCTCCGCCGAAATGTTGCTGTATGGTGCCGCGTTTAACAAAATCACTCGATGCCGATATATTTTTTCCGCTCGACAAGGTATCGTGAACGCATTGACCGTAAGCGGATATTTTTTTAGCTCCCGCGCCGTCAGTAACGCTACCATTTGGCAAAAATCATCGTGATTAGCCGTTGAAATTACCGGCAATCGCCCGCCTAACGTCTCCTTAAATTCTATTTTTATCGCCGAAATGTTTTTCCAGTCAAATTTTTCTGTCGGCAATTCAAATTCTTGACTTAGAAAGTTTAAAACCTCGAAATTTTCTTTTGCCGACCACACAGTTATAAATTTCTCGTCCGCTAATGGCAATTCCGGAAATTTTTTCGGCAATTCGTATTTGTGCGCTAAATATTCTGCCGCCGTCATCAATTTTTCCATTGTATTTCAGAACCCTTTTTGATTATAGTAAACACAGAAATAAATTGAGATTTTCGCGCCTGTTTAGCTGTTTTCAGCTCTACAGCGTTAAAAATACTCTTTTCGTAAATCAAACGAATATTTTCTGCGCCGTTTAAAGCTTCAAAAAGCAAATTAGCGGAAATAAATGCGTAATGAATCCCTGAACCCATGCCAATATCATTTAATCCGGCAGCGTCGCCGATAAAAAATGCATTTTCATTGTAGGAAAGCAAAATTTTATCAATAGGAATAGCCGCTCCACGTATGGAAATATTTTTCTCAACGCCAAGTTCTGAACAAAAATTTTCAAGGTTATTACGGCATATCGGGACTAAATTTTTCGTCTTACTGACAGCCAAACAGCCGATT
>Ga0247609_10002805_pt1 | contig 18100 bp, 18 predicted proteins | sample 172DNAGHGlowgp2_FD_193487 | JGI IMG/M metagenome (GOLD analysis project Ga0247609, IMG submission 193487) | Sheep rumen microbial communities from Palmerston North, Manawatu-Wanganui, New Zealand - 1728 DNA GHGlow gp2 | ecosystem: Host-associated > Mammals > Digestive system > Stomach > Rumen ...
CGATGCTCATCATCGGCTCTGCTGCAGGTGTGGTGGTCATGGGGCTGGAAAAGATCACCTTCGGCTGGTACATGCGTCACATCTCTTGGATTGCCTTCGTGGGCTATATTGCCGGCATCCTGTGCTACTGGGTAGAGAAGACATACATCTTTTAAACAAATATCGTTATGACATTCACAGCGGAAAACATCTCGGCCTGCTCATCTACTATCTGTCTGAGTGGACGCGGCTCGACATCGGACTGACACTCCCTATGTCGATGCTGTTGGCGGCTACGGCAACATAGTTACTCGTAAATCCTCAGAATTTATCAGAATTGACTACTTTTGCAACAAAGTTCAATAATACAGACAGATAAATCGGAATTGAAAGTCTGAAATTCTCTATCGTTTGCGGTTAAGATATTGGCTCGGGGACTCGCCAAAGTGTTTCTTGAACATGCGTGTGAAGTGCTGAGGGTATTCAAATCCCAGTTGTTCAGCAGTATTGGTAATGCTGACTCCGCTGATAAGCAGTTGTTGAGCCTGTCTCATGACAAACCGGCGGATGATATTGCCTGCAGTGTCGTCCGTCATTTGTCGTATTAAGTCACCAAAGTAGTTGGCTGAGAGGAATAGTTCCTGCGCGCAATATTTCACGGTGGCAGGCCATGCGTCCGTTGAAGACCATCTGCGTAGTAACGCTTGAGCAAGTTCTCAAAGCGTGTAAGCAAATCACTGGACTTGTAGCTCAGTTGGTTAGAGCAACAGACTCATAATCTGGAGGTCCCAGGTTCAAGTCCTGGCTGGTCTACACTGAAAATCAGCAACTTACAAAGATTTTGAGGTTGTTGGTTTTTCTTTTGCGAACACGATGCGAACATGGATGTTTTTTAAAGGATTGCTGTAAACACTCTATTTACTGATATTTCGTATTCGGTGTTCGCAAATTGTTTTTTCGGTGTTCGCATTGTCAAAATGAAGATTTGGTTATCTATCTACGTTTTTTAAGTATCAGCTCATATAAAATCATGACATTCAGCGATACTTTGGCTGGCATTTTATAGAGTATCATCCGCCCTTATTCATCTTTCAAGTTCTTTAATCGGGTTAATGTAGAAAGCTATCTGCTTTGGCTCCCAGCGCCAATCACCCTGTGGGACGATGCTGGATATGCTGTAATGCAGGTGATGGGGCTTGCCTACCGCATTACCAGTATTACCCACTTTACCTATAACGGAACTCTTTGTTACGATAGCACCAATATGAGTATCGATCTCACTCAGATGAGCATAATAGTGTAACCTCCAACCTGAACTAAGGATTAAGATGCAGTTGCCGCCTGCACCTAAATTATGAGCTGTACCAACAACAATTCCACCAATGGCAGGATAAATCTTTGTACCTTTCTTAGCAAAGATGTCTATTCCAGCATGTCGATGATTGCCCCACGGATGCCAAAATGATTTCTGATTATAACTCTCTTGCCCACAGCCCTCAACAGGATTTTGGATTTTAGTTGGAAGCAGCATATTGATTATCAATAGTGCTACTATGCTATAAAGGGCTGTTTTTAGTCTCTTCCTATTCATAAACTTTTAGAAATATACCGTGCCAAAGATTGTCGAGTATGCCTTGTAGTTGAAGTTATCGCGGATTTCTTCTGCATCCCAGGCTCCGACTTCACTGGCTTTATTGCCACAGTTGCTCCAACCATGTTGAGTTTTGATGCTCAACAGTCTTATCTCTTCACCAATAACCCCAACCCTAATAGGCATATGGTACCAGTCATTACCTTTCTTATAATAACCTCTCAAAGTTACCTCCTGCATCTTAGGTCTTGCCTGCTGTTGTTGATGATAAGGATTGCTACATACAGGTTCATAGGTTGTGAATGGTGTACCATAGCCAGGACTTGGAGTATAAGAGGTGCTAGGGACCTCAACTGGCTGATAAATCGTAAACTGTGCAGATGCTGTTAACGACACTGCAATCATGCTGCAAATGAACAATAACTTTTTCATACTTCTCATTTTTAGTTCGACATGTTTTCTTGTGCAAAAATACAATGCTTTTCAGGCCAAACAAAATGAATCCCACCATCTTGTATGAAATGGTGGGATTGTTGTACGAAAATATTGAATAGCTATTATTCGTTGATGTATTTGGGTGATTCTCCATATTTATTTGCTACGACATCAGAATCTTGACACATCCAAACCAAGACAATAATCGCTCCAACTAAAGGTATTGCTGCCCAAAGGATATTCCAACCGCTTTTTCCGATGTCATGAAAACGACGTACTGTTACAGCCAAAGCAGGGAGAAAAAGACCTAAGCCCAAAATTACGCTCATTGTTTGAAACATGCTGAAAGATGGATCATTGTATGATATCTCTCCAGACATGACTCCTGCCAACATACCTAAAGAAGCAAAGTTGAAGACAATTTGGAGAACAAAATAGCAACCTGAGAACCACCAATACTCGGATCTCCTGGCACGTCCAGTGAATGTAGCATACTTGTTAAACACAGAGGTTAACGATTCTCCTAATGACATACTTGGTTTTACGTTTTGTGAATACATAATGATAACTTTTTTGAGAGACTTACCCGTAGTCTCGTTATACTTTTGTATCGGCATCGGGATTGCCTACTTACTATGTTCTTTTATATAATCCTTTATGAATTGCCGTCTTATATTTTCTGCCAAATCATTAAACTGCCTCTTATCATTAAGTCCTAATATGGCTGGCCCTACAGTTAATCCAGGATAGAGCCCTAAAATGACAGCAAACAAATATATGAAATTGGCACCTATACTAAATTGCTCCAAGCCCAAGGATGCAGATATCAACATTCCTGCAAGGAAAGACAATATGAGACAAACAATACAAGAAGTCCAAATCGTAGAAGCCTGGCGCTTCTTCTTTACTTCAAAGAACCCATATTGATTCAGTATCTTGATGTCATTCTTCTCGTAATAATCTAATGCCTCACGTTCTAAATCTGCGGGAGTTTTATTAGTGTAAGTTATTTCTTCATAGTCAGAACTCCTATCATCGATAATAGTTGATTCAGAATTATTATCCACTACACCAAGGAAAACATCAACACTATTAGCCCTTTCTCGCTTTATGAGTTTCATGGAGGCATTAATGACATTCTTTATCTCAGGTGACAGATTCTTACTCATCAGCAATGCTGTACCTGAAGCCCTATGAACTGCAGAGACAGGACGCTTACCATGTAGCAAAAAGTATAGAGTTGCGCCAAGAGCATAAATATCACTCACTGGCGAGAATTCTTCTACGTTTTGTTGGTATTGCTCAATGGGGGCATAGCCTTCACTCAAGCCAATAGGAGTCATAGAAGTCTCATGCCCTTGCGCATCATAGTTCTTTGAGATACCAAAATCTATCAAAATGGCATTTCCTTTATCATCTAACATAATATTTGCAGGTTTTACATCAAAATGGCAAATATGATGTTCTTCGTGCATATACTTTAGAGCCTTGGCTATTTGCTTTATCAATTTCATTGCTTCGCTTTCTGAGAGAGCACCATGAGCTTCAACATATTCTTGCAATGACCCACCCGAATAATAAGGCATTGAATAATAGACTGTGCCATTTTCCTCAAACACATCTATTACGCTGATGATATTTGGATGGTGGAGCCTTGCCAGATTGCCAGCCTCCTTGAAGAACTTCTTCCTATATTGCTCTACTTGTTTTGCACTTTCAACAGTAAAAGATTGCATATACATAGTGTGCGAATCACGAGAGCAGAAATCTTTCATGAAGAATTCTTTGATTGCTACTTTCCTCTGCAAAGAGGTTTGAGTAGCTAGATAGGTAATACCAAAGCCTCCTTGCCCCAGTACTCGTACTATCTTGTATTTTCCACCCTGCAAGGTGGTATTAGGTTGTAGTTGTTGCATTATCTTTTAAATATTAGTCGACGGAATAGTTCTTCTTCTGTCTCACTAAAGAAACAATTATTACTAATAGCATCCAATTGTTTGTGGAAGTCAGAATCGTAGAAATAATAGAAAAACATAATAGTATACTCATGCTGTGACATCTGGGCTATTAAATAGTCCTTATATATCTCTCTTTCCGCCAAATCAATATCATTATTATTGGCTATATGCGATACTATTACAGAAAGGCTCCTGATAAATGGTGCATAAAAGTCGCGCCATTTTTCATAAAACACAAAGAATATTATGTCAGCCTTCTTTTTGCCAAATCTTATACGTTTGGAAAGATCATTCCACTTAACTTCAGTGAGGTTGTATCGATTACCATATTGAAGCAAAATACTTTTGGGATATTCACTTTCTCTAAGAATATCATTGATAATACGTAACTCTTGGCATGCGTAAAGAAAGATATTGTTGTTCGATATTGTTTCTGATTCACAAGAGTCAACATCACTTATATCGATTTGAATATATTCTTTGATCCTCCTATGATTATCCAATAAATTAAAAAGTGTCATCTCAAAGCGTTCCTGCCGAAAACTACGACCTTGATAAGATAACGTTGCATATAGCAATAATGCGTTTGCAGTTGCCATTATAACACTCGCATAAGAAAGCACTTCAGTGGTATTGGTGTAATACGACACCTCCCAAAAGCCGATACCAATACATATTATAATAAAAAGACAAACTACTATCAGTATCAGTGATAGTCCCATTACTAAATCTATATAACGATTGGATATTCTCATATCAGTCTATAATTTATAGAGGCCAAAGCCCCTTGTCCCAGCACTTGCTCTATTCTGTATTTCCCACCTTGCAAAGGTGGTGTTTGGTTTCAAATATTGCATAACTTCTATTATTAAACATTTCTCCGAAATAGTTTATATGCTTCAACGAACTTATCTCTTTTCGAATTGATAATGTCATTGTCCCATTCCATAAACAAATTATTCTTTTCGCACCATTCTCTTATAATCTTAATTGTCAACTCCCAAATGGTTGAGCTATCATTTAACCCCCAAAAAGAAAGCAATTTATACAAACGTTCAATAGTATAGGGATGTTTTTCATCATCTTTTTCTTGGTCATAACTTAACTTATTAAAAACATGCGTTACACCAATTATTGTACCTAAAAGCAACACCTCTTTATCTTCAATCTCACACATCGATTTTACAGCCTCATAAGCAAAAGCATCAGCAGCTATTTCTCTTTTGATTGGTTCTGATTCTAGTATGTATTTGTCATGAAAAGCATGGCCTATTTCGTGATATAACGAATATGCTAAAGAATACACCGTTATAGCATCATATATGCTCATTTTTCCCCCTTTCAGAAAATCTGTATTAGAAAACAGTTTTCCCGTAATAAGACATTCCGATTCTGTCATGGGCATATTGATGGTAATTCCTTTACATTTTTCAAATTTTGTGTTATAATTTTCATAATCTGAATTTACGTTTATTATTGGTGTTTGTTGAAAGTTAAAGCCATGCGCATACACATAACAATCTATAACATCAGATAACCCCATAATAATATTTGTAGAATGCCAATATTCACTGCCTGCTGTATATGTAAGTTCTATTGACGGCAATCTATCACCTCGTTGTAACATTGAATTCATTGCGTCGATTAAAAAACGATTATCTCCAATGAGTTGATACATCAGTGTTGTTAGTGTGCGTATTTGATCCATAAACACTATTCTTTTTCTTCTTTTATTAGCTTACCAGTAACATCGAAGTATCTACAAGTTCGAGAGTTGTAATTATCAGAATACTTGTATATTATATAAGAGTATCCCTCATCAATATTACATGGTTTCAGTTTTTCATCCAAATAATCGACCTTAAGAAGATTATTCCTATCATCATATTTACATCTATATGCAGCATATCCACTATCCCTTTTAACTCTTCTACCATCAATTCCATAGAAATCACATCCAATCTCATTTCCTCTTTCATCATATGAGCATTGGTATCTAAAGAAACCATACTCATTTAAGGTTGGTTGATTGGATTTCCCATAACAAGACATTGATAATTCTTGGGTCTTATCGTCATAAGTATGCTTATATTTTGCGACGCCCTCCCCATTATCACATAGATTGTTGTTCTTGTCAAACAAAGAGGCTTCTATTATGTTGCTTCTGATGTCTCTAGTATATTTAATACGTGCTACGCCATCCTTTCTGCCAATGTTTCCTTTTTCATCATAATATGTAGCTTCAATTACGTTATTATATACGTCATACTTTGTTTCTTTAATTGCAAAAGATTCTTGGTAAAGAAATAATTTACCACGGTCATCATAGTAACTACCTTTAACTATAAGTCCGATTGAGTTTCTTTCATATACAACTATAGCATAGCCGTCATCTTTACTTATACATAGATTATGATTTTCATCGAAAAATGATATTCTGATAGCATTTCCATTACTATCATATTCAGACTCTGCTATGGCGTAATTATCTGCATTTTTACATAGTTTACCTCGAACATCGAATGATAAAGATTTAATTTTATTTCCTTTATCGTCATATTGATAAGTGCATAAATGAACTCCTTCACTAACACATGGTTTCAAATTCTCGTCATAATAACTAACCGACTCTGTGTTCCCCTTTGAATCATATGTATAGCGTCTGCAATGATATACTTGACCTATTTTACAAGGTTTTTCATTGACATCATAAAATGTGTTCTCCAAGACATCACCTCTATCGTTCCATTTAGTTCGCTTTATGTGATAATCAGTCTGACATAAGCAGGGATGTCCATCTGCTCCAAAATAACTCTCTTCACACTTGTTTCCACGTTCATCATATGCATATTTTACGATAGACATACCACCTTCTTTGAGACATGGTTTGCCGTCAACTCCAAAGAATCGTTCTTCTAAAAGCTGATTCCGGTTATTCCAAGTATTAACAACCTTGCTATATCCCTCTTTTCTTAAGCAAGGCTTACCGTCTGTTCCAAAATATTTTTCTTCAATGGGATAGTGTGAAGCATTATATATCATTTGCCAACTAGAATACCCATCTTTTACAAAACAAGGTTTGCCTTCAACGTTGAATGCAGCAAAACTTGTTTGGTTTCCATTTTTATCATATGTAAATCTTTCAATAGAATATTCGTCATTGGCCATAACTGGCATACCTTGATTATCAAAATAGCAATTCTCTAATTCCTGGCCCCAAGCATCGTATAGGCTTTTACATATTGAATATTGATAATCATTCATGCAAGGTTGACCTTTGGCATCATAAAAAGCTTCTTTAATTTGAAACCCTCTTTGATCATATGTCCACTTTTTAATTTCAGCTCCTTCATGTTTCCACAATTTAAGGTCTGTGTCGTAAGTCCTTTCTTCTATGCAATTTCCATATTTGTCTGGGAAGTCTACAAATTTAGCCCATCCATTGGGGCTTTGAGTTAAACAGTTATCTTGATTATAATATGTACACGATTTGTGATTACTGAACTGGTCGTACTCAAACGTAATGTGAGAAAAACCACCACGAGTTTGGAATGGTTCCATTTCTCTATTCAGAAAATGTATATCAACTATTCTTCCATTTGAATCTAATGTATAAGATTGCCCAAAAACGCCATCATTATCAGCTGTAATACTTCTGTCCAAAATATAATCATTGTTGCTATGGAAAGTTTTTCTAATAATATGTCCCACACTGTCTCTCAAAAATATATAACGAGTTATGTTTGAGGATTTGTCCTCCTCTGCCGTTCTTGACGTAGAAGAGATGGATGAGAAACCCAAAGTGCGATCTTTACTTCCACCTTCAATATCAATGATACAGGCATCCACACCATCTCGTTTGGAATATATATACCTACATTGAAGAATCTCAAAATGATTATAATTCTCTACATAAGATAACTTCCCCGTCTCATTATTATAGAAATATGTCTGTAGAGCAAATCTATCGGCTATGACACCCTCATATTCTTGTAGTCTATCTACAGAGTTGACAAAAGCAACAGAATGAAGTCGCCAAGAATACGCATTGGGTTCGCCAAATGGAATTCTTTTGTACTCGAACTTAAATGAGTGCTTTCGGTGATTCTTCTGTTCATCTGTTAATTTGCATACCCCTTGAGGTATACCATAAACGTCAACATAGTCCGCATAATACTCATATGTAGAGCGGTTATAATCCCAGATGCCAATACCTGTTAAGATTAGAAAAACAGCAAGCAACGCATAACAAATATTCTTCTTAATCTGTGCTCGTTTATGTCTTTGCCAAAGGGTGTCAAACCTAAGACCAAACATAGTAGAAACAACATCAATCAGAGCATGCTGCTTACCAACTTTAGACACATCGATACCTCTAAGCATTTGCGTTCTTGGCATATCTCGAAGTACTGGGGGATAGCAATAATCTGCATCTTCAGGTTTATCTGGCTGGCCTGACACAATGAATGGAATGATGCTGTCAGTCCTGTTGTTTTCTACAAATGATTTGACTTCATCATTGACCCATTCTGACTTTGCGGACTCTGGAGAACATATCAATACAAGATGTCGAGAACTCGTTAATTCTCTTTCCAATGCACTATGAAGCTCTGTTCCGCTCAGGTCTGTTTTATACCAAAAGACGGGTCTGATATACTTGGGCAATGAATTATTGGTACGTCTCAGCGCACTTGGAAGATTATAGTTCTCCAAATGCTTATGAAGCCACTTTGCCCATTTCTCATCTGCTGTACTATAGCTTATAAACGCATAGTAGTCATATTTGTTCAAAGTCTTTTTGCTATTATCTTCCATTGCCACATTGTTTTAAATATCAGACTGTTCATTTTGCATTGCCATTGTAAACTTCGAGAGGTCTTCTCGATCTTCATCAAACAAAAGCATCTTATTGATTCTCTTAAAGCAGAATTTGTGCATCTTTACACAGAACCAAATTAATGGGATGTATATCAATGCGCCAAACAAATAGTGTTCTTCCCCAAGGAAGCAAATGGAGTCATATAAACCATGAGCAACGACCGGGGCGAGCCAAATCATATTCTTATATTTTCCATACTTATTTGGACGGAAATGGACAATAGAATAGAAAAAGCCCATTAGCACACCAAAAATATAATGCCCAGGTACAGCAAATAGAGATCTGACTATGGCTATAGCCTGCCACGGTTCTTCTTCCTCACTAAAAATATACATAAGGTTTTCTAATCCAGCGAATCCCATGGCTATACAGACAGCATACACAATGCCATCTATATTCTGGTTAAACTCTTTGTTTTTTCTAAGCAAAAGCCACAACATAAAAAGTTTAGCGGTTTCTTCAGGAATAGCTGCATTATAAAATGATGTGAATATGCCTCGGACGATTGGAACTTCATATAACCAGCCTATTCCCATAATAAATGGAAGAGGATTCCATATTTGAGAGATTAACATCGAAACGAATATGGATAAAATACCAAAGAAGACTCCCTTGACGATTTTCCCCCAAGGCTCTGGCTGTTGCCTATCTCTGTATCTAACATATAAGACAAGCAGGATTGCTGGTACTAAGCCAGATAGCATCATTGTGATTAAATCTCCCATGTCCATATTTCTTCTGCCTTTAAATTATCGATTCTTCCTGAAAGCATAAGATCAACTCTTAACCATCCTGCGACATCATGTAAGGTCTGCACCTCGGTATACTCAATTTTCTTATCTGCTTTGACTGTTTTTATCAAGAATGACACAAGGAGCATCCTTTGATCATCGGTTGTGTATCCACTTAGCTCTTGTGTACATTCTTTGATTTTAGCTCTCCATTCATCAGATGAGTATTTCTTTGACTCTTCAAAGAGGTTCAACAATAAACCGATATATTTCTCTTTTTTCTCAATGCCATAGTTTTCTTCGAGGAATCCGCGCAAAAATTCCAATTCAGAGTGCATAATTTTACCGTCAGCCTGGATTACATACGAAGATACGATCATCAGGGACAATAAAAAACCAGGATGCTCGTCTTTCAATATTTGCGAAGGAGCATCAATATCAGACATCATTTTTCGAATATAGTTTCTCATCTTTATTTGTTTGGGAGGATTCCGTTATTCATTATATATTCACTAATTTGATCAAGCATAAGAACATTTATGACAACATTGTCATCTTTACTAATTTCTTCTTGAATTTCAGATGTCTTTCGGATGTCAAAATGCATTCGGAGAGAATCCTGACGTAAAATGACGCCATTACTTTTGTATGGTGACTGTTGCCATCCCGCAATGACTCTTTCTCCAATCCATCTACGATGTTCTATGTCGGAACAAAGACGTAATATATCATTATCAAGTTTGGAAATATCTTCCATAGAAATGATACCATGATTTTCTAAAATCATCTTGAATTGCTTGTGATTGTCTGTTTGGTATCTATTAGCAGACTTTACATTCTCTGGCAAGATATACCATTTGGCAAATGCTGTTTCTATCAGCGATTTTAATGTCTCATCATCATGTTGCTTTACCAATTCATAAAGATGACGAACAGTGATTATATCTTCTTGCGTTTTATCTGTATTGCCCCACTGATCTTCATAATCAGCATGAATTATACAGGCTTTTAAATCTTCTGTCTCGTTTGGATAAATACGTCTTATCTTCATTCCAAAAGGATAGACGTTATGATACTTGTCGTACTGAGCATTTCTGAACACTTTAGGATTATTTATCTTGTCATCAAGTTCTGTTTGCTCAACATTTTTAGCAAGTTCCCACACAGAAGAGAATATCTTTTGTTCAACAAACACGAGGGGAAGATCTGTACTCTTCTTACCATGCTGATAATATACTTCATCTGGAAGATTCAAACATTGTTTCAAAGCAGCATCCTGATTATCTGGGCAAATAGCAAAAATCAGCTTTTGAGTGCTATCTATGCTCCATTTTGTAATATCTTTCTCTAATTCTTCTAAAGAACAATCTCGGATTTCAATGTCAACATCATATACTTGTTCAAGATGACGGAAATGAGCAGAAAAAGCTTGCCAAGATTCTTTTATTCTTGGCTCAACTATTGTTATCTTTGTTTTTCGATTGTTTTCTTCTGTATAGTTAGAAAAATGTGCAGAGCGTACTGATTGCAATAATAGTGCTTGAGCCATTTGATTGAATCCACAAACAACGATATGAACATATCTGTTTTGATTATTGTCAACAAAGGAGAGAATAGAAGGATAGTTCATAGTCTTTACTTGATTGTAACAATCACAAACATCCACATCGCCTCCATTCCATAAAAGCCTCGACCATAACTCTGAAGGATTAAAGGGCCGGAAATAAGTCCTGACAGGATTTCCCTTCATGTCAAGGCGTTGGAATATTGAGAACGGCACAACATGATGCATTTGCACATAAACAGGAATATGATAATCATTATTTGATTCATCTGATAATGATTCTTCTATCTTTTGATAACAAGCAAAGTTAACGTAATCAGTGTCTTCAAGAGATCTTTCTCCCAATATGTAAACCTCCTTAGATTTAGCAAGATTAAGACGGTTCAAATTATCTGATATGCAATAATCTCCTGAGTATAATACTAATTGGCCATCATATTGTTTGGCATTCAAAATATCGTATAAAGACTCTCGCACAGAGTTGACATCCTCTTTTGTCAAAAGCAGAATTTTACTATCATTCCCATATTTCTCAAATATTCCTCTAATGACAGGTTCTGTTAATTCACAGAAACCAATTATCACGAAATGCGAATGGATCCCTTTATAAGTAATTGCTCCCGACTTTACAGCATCCACTCTTTGTTCAATGATATTTGTAAATGTAGAAACAAACAACCCAGTAAGAAGAGTCATACCCAAAATTGCAACAATAAGCGAAATAACGCCTTGAATTCCAGGATTAAGGTGATTTGTAATATTTAAATTACCTGGATCAAAAAAATAGCAGATTGTAAGCCAGAAGGAATGATGGCTATCCAAAGGCGTATTAGATCCATTCCAATGTAATTCATTTATGGAATCTATCAGTGCCCAACTAAAAAGAAAGGCAATAATAGAAAGAACAAGCAACGCAAATAGTTGGTTGCTCCATCCTGACGATAGTATCCTGTCAACTATTTCCGACAGAGTTCGTATCTTGTACTTATGCCTTATTTTTACAATATGGTATGCCAATACTAACAAAGTTGCACCTAAGGTTATTAAAAGAATAGATCTCATGGTATAATAATGGGTGCCAATAAATAGTATATAACTAAGACTTGCACCTAAAATTAGTGCAATTATTGTGATTATAGCCCATCTGATGTTCTTTTTAACTATATTACTCTGCATGTCTTCTTATCTTTTGTTCATAATTGTATCTACGACACTTTTCATCCGTTCTATTAGTGATTTAGCCTTTTTCACAATTACCACATCTTCTTCATCTGCATATTTCTCGCGCTGCCGAATAATGTTGATGGCATTGGATCGTGAAGTTGGCTCATCATTGACGAGTTGGTCATCCCCCTCTTCCTTAACAACACTCTCAACATGGATAAGCCAAGCAGAATGGTTGTCATGGTTGTTGATTGTGCCTTCAATTAGTTGCCTTCGTTTTTCCTCATCCGTTGCTTCAGAAGAAAGTAAGGTCAGTAGTTCATCGTTGATCATTTGCTCCAACATTCCATCAGAGCATAGATAGAACCAATCTCCAGACTTAATATCCGTGATATGGATGATGTCAGGTTGCATACGGTTGCTCTTCCCTGGAGTCATAGCACGCGTTACAATGTTCTTCTGAGGGAAAGTTGACATTTCTTCGTATGTAATTTCGCCTGTCTGATAAAGGTCAAAGGCAAGAGAATGGTCCCGACTTATAAAAAGAACCGGATGTTCCATATCGAATCGGAAATGATATATACGACTATCACCCATATAGGCAGCTGTAATGCCATTATTACCTATATATATTAAGGTAAGGGTAGTTCCCATTTGCTTAGGATTGCCATCGGCATATTGGTCGAGTTGCTGATAGGCATACTCTATGGCCTCACGCAATTGATCGTCAGAAAATGATAAGTCTTTGATATTTTCCTCAAACCACTTGACAATCGATTGGCATACCGTTTGGCTGGCAACTTCTCCTTTCTCATGTCCCCCCATGCCATCGCAGAGCACAAACAGACGATTATCCCATTGTGAAAGGGCATCCTCCTGATTGTCGCGTTTGCCTATTTCGTGGATGTATAGAGGCGGATGTAGTGAAATCTTCATAAGCTACGACAGTTTAAATGTTACTGTGGTATGTCCCATTGTGATAGCATTACCATCCGTTAAGCGAATGGCATCTCCTCCATTAACAGGTTGACCATCGACTGATGTTTGATTCTTATTTTGGTAATTGCTCAGTATGGCTTTTAAGGTTCCCTCAGGCATCTTGGTGACCTCAATAGCTATGTGCTGACGGCTCATGTAGCGATCTGCTGTATCTATCTGTACTGTAGCCTTTGAAGTATCTCCTTTTCTGCCTACGATGTTTTGCCCTTCTTTAAGTAAATAGCTAACACCACCAAACAATAACTCTGCATGAGAACGTGCTTGGGAATCAGATTTTACAAGTTCTGTCGCTCCTGACGCACCAGCAGCCAATAGAGTCTCTCCACAATCTGAATGTGAATCATTCTGTGGCGTTTCCAAGAATGTATGTGCTCCTACAGGCGTTTGCTGTGAGACAAATCTAATTTGTAACAACGTATTGCACGAAGGACATGAAATTTGCTTCACTTCTTCATTCTTAGAGTTTTTTACATCCAGAACTACGTTACATTGAGGGCATTTGACTCGTTTAATCTGCATATCTTATTACCACTTAATGACAGTCATGTTATTATTAAATTTGCCCCACATTACAGGGTGCTGTTTTCCGTTAGAAACTTCTACTACCCCATTGTGAACGAAGTCGTAAAGTTCACGGGCTGTTATTATACGATTTCTATCTAAGTCTGCTCCGCCCCGAAGTCCACGTTCTAAAAATATAGTAAACAGGCTATTTTTGAATGGACTCTCCTTTGATTCTTCATTGGTGCGAGAAGAGAGGAAGAACATAACGCTCTGATCATTGTAGTCTGAGGAGTGTTGTTTGCTTGTTCGCATCTTTCCAGCATAGCAAGCATCTACAATGATAATCTTTTGTTTAGCCTGATAGCCATTCAACATTTTAGAAATATGTCCATAGGAAAGGAGACCATCGTAACAAACAAGAGCACCTTCTGTTCCGTGTCCACTGAAATACAACAATATTGTATCGTCATTGCCTGCTTCTGTAAATAATGTATGCATTGCACTTAGCATACCTCCTTGTGTAGCGTTCTCGTTTGTCAACGTTTGGACAGATGCGTTTTTTGTAGCAAGGAAAATCTTGCTAATCGTCTTTGCATCCTCTCCACTTACTCGCAAGTCATTCTCCGATCCTGGATAGTCGGCAATACCCACACTAACCAGATAGACCCTGCCAAACAATGGCATAGTCAATAGACAGAGTAATATGGGCATAACTATCCTTTTCATTCTAATCCTCCTTTATGCGTCAATTATCATTGCATCATTCATGTAGTCCGGCATGTCAGGAGCCACATCGGGGTTTTCTGAAGATACCAACTGATTGGGATCTGGTTCATTATTCAGTTCGTCCAAAGTCGCCTTGTTACCTTGATCGTCCATGATAACGTCAGAATCGCTTGGACGTAAATTGTTATCAACATCAATAATGGCAACATCGGCCTGACCATCACCTGTCGTATCATAACCAACTACTAAATGACCTGCAGCATTTGCGTATCCCACAATATGAACATCTTCGCCCATGTCAAAATTATGAGCAATCTGTTTTTCTACAATACTAACATCAATGGAATTGGAAGGTCGCTCGGGTATTCCATCAACAATAACATGTGCTACAACTTCTGGTTGAGCATCAGTTGGAGTTGGTATTTCATGAGCTTGGTATTCTGGATTTACATGATGGGCAAAATCTATTTTCTGTTGTGGAGTCATGGCGTTCCATTCTTCAACCGTATAGGTGTTGTAGATTCCACCATGCCAAATAAACACGCCACCAGATCCAACTTCTGCACGGGCTTGGGCAAATGCTTCCCCAAAAGAAAGCTCATTATGAAGCTTGGCTACAGGCAGGGATTCTTCTGAAACGCTATTTACCAGTTTTTCACTATCAGGAACATTAGCAGAATGTTGTTCAGCAAGTTCTTCTTTATTATAGTTCGCTGCATCAGCCTTGCTGGCATACACAAGACCTGCGCCCATCAAGATACCAGGCACACCTCCAAGGATAACATGCTTCCATGAAATGGACTCACCTTGCTTGTTATTTTGCCTATTAATGAGTGGGTGATTCTCAATTATTGTCTCTTCGTTCATATTCTGTTCTTTTATGGTGCAAAAATAGTATTTATCTTTAAAAGTTCAATGATTTTAAAAAGTTCCTGTATGAAATACCCTGTTTACTGTACGAAATTACTTTTTGTACTTCACCTTACAGTAAGGACAGGCATCAAGTTTCGATAATACAATATAATTTCTCGCTTGTATAGGACGACCACATTTTGGACAGACCCACTTACTATCAAATTCTTCTTGGTATTCATCACGACGTTCTTGTATTCTTGAAACGTCAGTCCATGCTTTGTATAAGAAACATAAAGAAAGAGTTATAGCAATACCATAAAAAAAGATGTAAATGGGACCGTGACCTATAATAAAACCGCATGCGATAGCAAGCATTGTAACAATTCCAGTAGCAGAACGTGCTATATTAAACTTCTGCGCTGCCATATTTAGTTCAGAGGTTTTGTTCTTATAATCATCCCAAACTTTCTTTAATGGCCGAATATCAATGATTTCTTCTTTAGGTTCTTGTAAAGCAGCCCATGAAAATAGATAGTGAGAGTTTCCGAGTTCTACCTTGTCTCTTTCTGAAATCGTCTTACTTTCAACGGCAATACCATTAACGAAAGTAAAGTTGTGTTCATTTAGGTTTTTAATTCTCCACTTGCCACTTTCTACAGGCACTAAGGAAATATGATGGCGACTAACGTCCATAGGAACACTTCCTAATTGACCATAATTTGTTGTTGAACCATCTTTTAGGATTGACAACTGACGGGTTTGCTGATTTCGCCCAATTATTATCTCCATAGCATTTTCAAATTCTTACTTGAATAACAAGCTCCTTCACTGTCTTTAGTGCTTCTTTCGAAACAGGAAGCTGGAAGAGGAAATGTTCACAATCAGAGAGCATGAGGGTCTGTTTCAGTATGTCAATCTGATAGATATAGTTCATGTTGACAATAAATCGTTTACCTACTCGCATAAAATGGTGTGCATTAGTGCCCAATTGGGCAGCCAGAGCTTCCTCTGTATGGGACAGATTCATTGTAACACATACTTTCTGCTTATTGGCAGTGACTAAATAAGTGTAGTTGCCATCACCCTCGAAATAGACAATCTTCTGAATGTCTAAGCGAATGAGTTTGTCACGTGAGTTAAAATATACTCTTTGTTGTGTCATTGGTAAACCATTTATAGACAGCTAAAGCGGTCATGTTGTAACTATTATTGCGCAAAGATAGTAAATTTCTGTCATCTTGCGTACTTTTTTGCAGTTTTTATACCAAAAAGAAGGGCTTGTCGACTGGAAAGCTTATGTTTTAGCCGCATTTTGGAGAAAGCAACATAATAATAGACTACAGCCCCGCAGGTGCTCACCCAAAGTCTCGCGAGGATGAAGCAGTATCTGACTGATGAGCCTGACCTCGCCCCATACAAGGATATGATTCTACACCAAAACGCAAAGCAATTATTCAAAAGATGAAAAAAAAGATTTCATTTATCACGCTCTTTGCCCTTGTGCTATCCATCACAGCTATGGCACAAGAGAAAGCAAAGCCCATCAAACACGAGACTATGATTGTACGTTTAGCCGAAATCGAGGTCTATCCTGAGCATCTGCAGGAATACCTGAAGTTTGCCAACGAGGTGGACCGACTGAGCGTGGAGCGCGAGCCAGGCGTCGTCTGCCTCTTCCCGATGCAGAGCGCCGAGGACTCCACGCAGATTCGCATCCTCGAAATCTATGTCTCCAAGGAAGCATATCAGAGCCACATCAAGACAGAGCATTTCCAGAAGTACAAGCAGGGTACCATGCACATGGTGAAGAGCTTGAAGTTGCCCACCATGAAGCCCCTCGACCCTGAGACAATGAAACTAATATTCACTAAACAAAGATAGGAGACGCTGAAGAAACTGTATCTGACGAAGACAGTTTCTTGGAGTCGATGGCAGCAGCCCAAGCTGTTCACAACAGCTTCAAGCAGGAGGGACGCAACATCGTCTATATCAATGTGATGAACGACCTCTCCGTGCTCATCTTTGCGAGCATCGTCATCAGCAAGTGGGGCTATCGCTTCGGCGTGCCCACCCTGCTGTTGTTCCTGTTCACAGGCATGCTGTTTGGCAGCGACGGCCTGGGTCTTGAGTTCAACAGCCACGAGGATGCCCAGCTCATCGGCATGCTGTTGTTGATGATGATATTCTTCATCTTTCCCACCAATTTTGCCGTTGTGGCAACCCGTCAGTTGGGACTACGGACGGAACTAATCACCATCATCATGGTGGGTCTTGATGTGGTGGCTTTCTTCGTAGGCATGTTGTTTGGCGGCGTGATGAACCGTTTCCGCCAGAGTGTCAAGTATTTCGCCCCTGTATTTTTCCTCCTGGGCTATGCGACCTACCTGGTGCCCGATGTGTTGATGGTTATGCTCGGCTCTGCCTGCATTGGTATCGCCAGTCATTTCCAGAGTCTGCCACCGAAGAGATGAGCATTCAACTCCTTGCGTTCGTTTTACAGCACGGCTGATGCCTTAAACAGCCAATCGTATAGGCACGAGCAGATGCCAAACAACACAATGCCCAGTGTGCAGATGGCAAGTGCGGCACGTGTGGTGAACGATGTGCGGAAGGTGGGCAGTGGCGTGTCGGTCTGCTTGATGTACATGGCTTTGACAATGAGCAGATAGTAGTACAGGCTTGCCACCGTATTGACCAAGGCAATGAACACGACAA
>Ga0247609_10002810_pt1 | contig 18089 bp, 16 predicted proteins | sample 172DNAGHGlowgp2_FD_193487 | JGI IMG/M metagenome (GOLD analysis project Ga0247609, IMG submission 193487) | Sheep rumen microbial communities from Palmerston North, Manawatu-Wanganui, New Zealand - 1728 DNA GHGlow gp2 | ecosystem: Host-associated > Mammals > Digestive system > Stomach > Rumen ...
ATACCACAGGCCCTGCGCATCAATAAAGTCAGGGAAATCGGGCACCCGGGCGTCAGCAGAAAGAGAAACGGCGAGCAGACAGAGTAACATCCATATCTTTTTCATGTGCATAATATTTTTAGTTGTTGCTTGCAAAGATAAAGATAAAATGCGGAACGTGCAAAAGATTTCTTTTTCTTTTGTTTTTCTCTCGCTTTGCACTTCCTTTGGTTTTCACCGATAGTAGGCTGCATCTCAACAATAAAAATAAATCACATTATTTTGTATTGTCTTCGATTTGCACTACCTTTGGCTTCGCCGTAATCGCGAAGCGCTTGCAGAGTGAAAGCGGCGCAAGAAGGTACTCACGCTCGGAAAAACTAAAATAAATTTTGTTTTTCTCTCGCTTAATCGTACCTTTGCCGGCTGAAATGAAGAAAGCAGCTTTATTCGACTTGGATGGTGTCGTCTTCGACACGGAACCGCAGTACACGGTGTTCTGGGGACAGATATGTCGTGAGTATCACCCCGAAATTCCCGACCTTGAATACAAGATAAAAGGGCAGACGCTGACGCAAATCTACGACCGCTTTTTCAGCGGTCAGGATGAAGAACAAAAGGTTATTACCCAGCGACTTAATGAATTTGAGTCAAACATGAAGTTTAACTATGTGGAGGGCTTCGAAGAGTTCATTCACAGTCTGCGCCAGAAGGGGGTGAAAACAGCGGTGGTCACCAGCAGTAATCGTGAGAAGATGGAGAGCGTATATCGGCAGCGTCCTGAGTTCAAGAGCCTGTTCGATGCTATCCTTACCTCAGAGGATTTCGAGGAGAGCAAACCGTCGCCCGACTGCTATCTTAAAGGTGCCGCCCGCTTCGGGGTAAAGCCGGAAGACTGTGTGGTGTTTGAAGACAGTTTCAACGGACTGAAGAGCGGACGAGCCAGTGGGGCCTATGTCGTTGGACTCGCCACTACCAACCCGGCAGAAGCCATTGCTCCGTATGCCGACCAAGTGATCAATGACTTTACTCAATTTATAATTCATAATTCATAATTCTTTGCAAGCAAAGCGCTTCGCGATTACACAATTAAAGTATCGTATTTCTATTATTAATATATGAGTGGATATATAGTAACTGATCAGAAGAAGATTACGTCGAAGACGTTTCAGGAAATGAAACAACGCGGTGAGAAGATTTCCATGCTTACCGCTTACGATTTTACAACTGCGGGCATCATCGATGCTGCCGGTGTGGATTGCGTTTTGATAGGCGACTCTGCATCGAATGTGATGGCTGGCAACGATACTACGCTGCCCATTACGCTTGACCAGATGATCTACCACGCCCGTTCCGTGGCAAGAGCCGTGAAAAGGGCTATGACGATTTGCGACATGCCCTTCGGCAGCTATCAAGTGTCGCGCGAAGAAGGCATACGCAATGCCTGTCGCATGATGGCAGAGAGTGGTGTCGATGCTCTGAAGTTGGAAGGTGGAGTGGAGATTCTCGATACCATCCGCGGGCTGCTCAATGCGGGCATTCCTGTTTGTGGTCATCTCGGACTGACTCCGCAGAGCGTTCATAAGTTCGGAGGCTTCGGACTGCGTGCCCAGGAAGAGGCAGAGGCTCAGAAGCTGATGTCCGATGCCAAGGCGCTCGACGAGGCAGGCTGTTTTGCCATCGTATTGGAGAAGGTGCCGGCAGCATTGGCAGCAGAAGTGACGCGCCAGGTGTCTTGTCCTACGATAGGCATTGGTGCCGGTAACGGTACCGACGGACAAGTGTTGGTCTATGCCGACGCCATGGGGATGACGCAAGGCTTCAAACCCAAGTTCCTGCGCCATTTTGCCAATATAGCGGAGGTGCTTACCGACGGCGTCGGCGATTATGTTCGGGCAGTGAAAGACGGTTCGTTTCCCAATGCAGATGAAAGTTATTAAAGGAGACCCTCCCCATCCCTCCCTGTTGAGGGAGGGGGGAGATGGGAATAGCATAGTGAACAGTCATAAATAAATCATGATGAAGAAGATTTTAGCAGTGTTATTGTTGCTGGCTTGTGTCTGCAGCATGCAGGCGCAGAACTACAAGCAATGGGCTAAATACGGCGAGTGGCGCAACGGATTTACGAAGGCGAAGCCCGACAAGACGGTAAATCTGGAGGAGTTTGCACACCAGTATTATAAGAACAAGGCACAATGGGATGCGTTGTTCAAGTGGTTGCAGCAGACTGACCTGCTCGCTATTCCCAAAGGTAAGCACCCGATAGCAGGTACGACGCTCGTTGCCAGTGTTGAAGACAGCGAGAACCAGCCGTTGGAACAGCGCAATACGGAGAGCCATCGCAAGAAGATAGACTTCCAGTTTGTGGTAAAAGGGAAAGAAGGGTTTGCGCTGCTCGACCACGAATCGAGTACCGTCAAACAGCCTTACGACGAGGCTAAAGACGTGATACGCTACAACTACGACCCGGCGAAGACTCATTTCTTTACCAACAAGTGTGGCCGTTTCATCATTTTCTTCCCTTCAGACTGGCATATCGCCAAGATAGCGACGAAGAAGAAAGACCAGAAAATACGCGTAATCGTAGTGAAAGTAGATTATGTGGAATAAGGATTGAAAAGAAATAAGGAGTTGAGAATTTCAACTCCTTTTTCTTTGTATCTCTTCTGATGATGAACAGTCCGTGTTTGTTTATCTCCTGATGATGAACTGTCCGAGGCGGTGGGTGATGCCTTTCTTGTTGAGGCTGCGCAAGATATAGACACCGTCGGGCAGGGAGCTGATGTCGATGTTGGCAGCATTGTAGGGACGTGTGGCAAGGACGGTGCCCTGCATACTCTCAATTACCACAAAGTCGGCATCGAGAATATTCTTGTTTTTCGGCAGTTGCAACCTTCGTCCGTCGTTTTTTATCATCTGTGCCGACCGCCTGGCGTTTCGTTCATAGCTCTGCACAGCCTGACTCTCGTTGCCATATCGGTCCATTCCCGTGACAGCATAGAACCTATTTTGCTCGCTGTCGATGGTGAGCGAGTTGTTCATTACCCGTTGAGCTATCAGGTTGCGCGCATCGTTCACGTCAACAGGATAGGTTGCCGAGGCATAGACATTATAATAAGGTGTTGTCCCCGACCACGACAGTTGGGTGGTGTTGCCAAAGGCAACGTTCAGCCAGTCTGGAGCGGCTGGCATAGTACGGCTTGCCCACGTCATCGGCGGCACAAGTGCCGGATAGTTGTTCACATAGTTGCAGGTGTAATTGAAGATGTCCTTCGTGTTGTCCGTAAAGAACTTGCTACGGAAAAAAGCATGTCCCATTCCGGTCTGTCGCAACACATGCAGCTGTCGCGTCACATCCTCCTGTTGCCATTTTCCCTCGCGCGGGTTGAGGAAATAGATGCCCAATCCCGGTGCCACCGTCTTGCCGTAGCTGTTTTCCTTCCAGTCGAGCGCGAAGGGGAAGAACTGGTTGTCGCGGAAATACATCATCGGGTATAGCTGGTCCATCAGTCCGTCGCGCAACCATCCCTGAGCGTCCTGGCATACGGCGTTGTAGGCATTCCATCCATGGGATGAATAGCGGCTGAGGTCGTTGAATTTTCCTACTGGCGAACAACTCATCTTCACCCATGGCTTCTCCTGTTTTACGGCATCGTGGATGGTGCGCACGATGCGCGTGATGTTGTCGCGAGCCTGCGAGCGCGGGATGGTAATCTTCCAGCCGTCAGGATAGCGGATGTAGTCAAGATGTATGCCGTCTATGTCGTATCGTCGTGTAATCTCTCGGCAGATGTTGGCAATATAGGATGCCGTACCCGCGTGTTCAGGATTCATAAAACCGTCTTCGCCCACCTTTCGCAGCAGTTCGGGGCGCGTATTTTTGAGGTTTCGGCATCCCGCCCCGTTCCATTTTCCTGCCGGCAGCGTCACCACCCATGCGTGGCACTCCATGCCCCGTTTGTGGCATTCGTCGATGGCGAATTTCAAGGCGTCGTAGCCCGGTGAAGCCCCGGGATGTCCCGACAGGCACCCGTCCCACGGTTCGATGGCCGACGGATAGATGGTTGTCGCCCTCACGCGCGTCTGCAAGAGAATGGTGTTGATGTTGGCTTGTTTCAGTTGGTCGAGAATCTGAATCAGTTCCCTTTGCTGTTTCTCTATGCCCGTACCGTTGTAGGCGTATGAGTGTGGCCAGTCAATGCCTCCGATGGTTGTCAGCCATACGGCTCGAACCTCGTATTTCGGATGCGTGGCAGCCATTTGCGCCCTACTGTTTTGCACCGTCATGAAGAAGAGTGCGAGTAACAACAAAACCCATTTTCCTGCGAGCGAGCAGGACCTTTTCCGCGTATCATTCATAAATGATTATCTGTAATTTTTCTGCAAAGGTAGGAATTATTTCATAATTAATTGATAATTGACAATTGATAATTGACAATTGACAGTAGGCTGAAGCCGAGCAATAAAAATCATATTTTGTTTTGTATAGCCTTCTTTTTCCACTACCTTTGACGGTGTCGAAGGCAGGCTGCATCTCAACAAAGCAAAAGAAAAGCAGACATTTCTTTTGCTTTGTCTTCGATTTGCACTATCTTTGCAACGTCTTAATAAATCGAAGATGATTACTTTTTCAATTGCATTGGTTGTTTTGGTGTTGGGCTATCTGCTGTATGGGAAATTTGTAGAGAGCGTTGTCAAGCCCGACGATAGTCCGACCCCGGCAGTAGCCATGGCCGACGGAGTTGATTTTCTCGTTCTTCCCGGTTGGAAGATTTTTATGATTCAGTTTCTGAACATCGCTGGAACTGGTCCTATTTTTGGTGCCATCATGGGAGCTAAGTTCGGCCCGGTTGCTTATTTGTGGATTGTGTTCGGCTGTATCTTCGCCGGAGCCACCCACGACTACCTGAGCGGTATGCTCTCCCTGCGCAACAAGGGTGCCGGATTGCCCGAACTGGTAGGCAAATACTTGGGCAATGCCACGAAGAAGGTGATGTTGGTTTTCTCCGTCCTCTTGCTGGTCATGGTGGGCGTCGTGTTTGTGTATAGTCCTGCCGAGATACTGCATTCCATCTGGGGCCCCTCCACCTTGTGGATTCTCGTCATCTTCGGCTATTATGTCATCGCCACGATGCTGCCCATCGACAAGATTATCGGCAAGTTCTATCCCATCTTCGCCTTTGCCATGCTGTTCATGGCTGTGGCATTGATGGTGTGTCTGTTTATCAAGATGCCCGTATTGCCAGAGTTGTGGGACCATTTCAGCAACCTCGGTGCCGAGCGGCTGGAACTGCAAGACAGCATTTTCCCCGCCCTGTTCATCACCGTTGCCTGTGGTGCCATCAGTGGTTTCCATGCCACGCAGAGTCCTTTGATGGCACGCTGCATGAAGCACGAGAAGCAGGGGCGCCCCATCTTCTATGGCGCCATGATAACCGAAGGTGTCGTTGCCCTGATCTGGGCTACCGTGGCCATGTACTTCTTCTACAACGACCCCACGCCCGGCTATCAGCTGTTGACAGCCGCGCAGGCAAGCGGTAGTCATACCTCAGCCCCCGCCGTGGTCAACATCGTCTGCAACGACTGGCTGGGCATTGTAGGCGGCATACTCGCACTCTTGGGTGTCGTGGCAGCCCCGATTACCAGTGGCGACACAGCTTTCCGCAGCGCCCGCCTGATTATTGCCGACTTTCTGAAGATGGAGCAGCGCACCATCCACCGCCGTCTCTTTATCAGTCTGCCTATCTTTGCCGGTGCCATTCTCATGCTGTTCTGGCAGATGGAGAATCCAGACGGCTTCAACATTATCTGGCAGTACTTCGGTTGGGCCAACCAGACGCTAGCCGTGTTCACTCTGTGGACGCTGACGGTCTATCTGGTGCGCGAAAAGAAACCCTATATCATCACCCTCATTCCGGCGCTCTTCATGACCACCGTCTGTTCCACTTTCCTCTTCATCTCGAAGCAGGCATTCGGACTGAATCCCACGCTTGCCTACAGTCTCGGAGGCGTCGCCTTCGTTGTTGCCGTGGTGTGGTTCTGCGTGTGGATGAGGAGAGAGGGGCAAAAGGTCTAAGGACTAAGGTCAAAGGAGCCTCACCCCCGACCCCTCTCCAAAGGGCGAGGGGAGTGGATAGGGGCAAAGGTCTAAGGTCTAAGGACGGAGGTTTTTTAGGTACATATTGGACATGGGACATTTTGAATACGAATTTTATAATATAAAAAAACATTACGACTATGATGAAAAGATTTGCGCTGCTGATAGCAGTATTGACGATGACAGTTGCTGCCCATGCACAGTTTCAGAAAGGTAAGGGCTACATCGGAGCCTCGCTGACCGGACTAGACATGCACTATAATGGTGGCGACAAGTTCAATTTCGGACTCGAAGCCAAAGGCGGTTACATTCTTTGGGACAACCTGATGGCTCTGGGCAGCATCGGTTACCAGCACAGTGGCAGAGACGAAGTGCAAGACTATTTTGAACTGGGTGTAGGCGGACGCTATTACATCATCCAGAACGGTCTCTACCTGGGGCTCAACGCCAAGTGGATTCATGCCAACGGCAACTACAACGACGTGATGCCAGGCGTGGAGGTAGGCTATGCTTTCTACATCAACCGCTCAGTCACCATCGAACCCGCCGTTTACTACGACCAGTCGTTCCGCAACCACCGAGATTTCTCCACCATCGGACTGAAAGTGGGCTTGGGCGTTTACCTCTTCGACGACTGATAGCCCGCCATGACGCAGCCATACCCGTCACAACTGTTGGAGAAGGCCGTCAGCGAGTTTTCCAAACTGCCTGGTGTGGGGCGGAAGACGGCGTTGCGCTTGGTGCTCCACTTGTTGCGCCAGCCCGAAGCCGATGTCGATGAGTTTTCGCAGGCAGTAGCCCGTGTGCGCCACGACATCAAGCATTGCCGTGTGTGCCATAACATCAGCGACACCGACGTGTGTCCCATCTGCAGCGATGCGCGTCGCGACAAGTCCACCATCTGCGTGGTGGAGAACATTCAGGACGTGATGGCGATAGAGAACACGCAGCAGTACCACGGACTCTATCATGTCCTGGGCGGTATCATCTCGCCCATGGAAGGCATCGGTCCTGCCGACCTCGAAATCAATTCGCTGGTAGAACGGGTAGGAGCAGGCGGCATCGGCGAGGTCATCCTTGCCCTTGCCAGCACCATGGAGGGCGACACCACCAACTTCTACATCTCGCGCAAACTCGCCCCTGCGGGAGTCAAACTGAGCATCATTGCCAGAGGCATCTCCGTGGGCGACGAACTGGAATATACCGACGAGGTGACACTCGGACGAAGCATCCTGAACCGCACGCCCTTCAACAGTTGAACGTGGAGGCAGCGGAAAGATTCCTTCTTCCGGAAGGACGCCCAGAAAAGAAACAGAAACATGAAACAAACCAAGAACATACTGACGGCAGAACTCTTCGTGATGGTTGCCCTGTCGCTGCTCACGGTGGTGCTCTACGAGACCGACACCCTTGCCGCAGGAACCCTTACGGGCGACAACAACCTGCAGTTTCTCGTCACCACGACGATGGAGCTGCTCACGATAGGTTTCATCCCCCTGTCGCTCTATCTCTTCCGCATTGGGTTTGTCCGCCGTTCGCTGACCACCGCCGCCGACAAACCTCGCTGGCTGCTGCTCTGGGGCACCTTGCGCATGATGATGCTCTGCCTGCCCATGCTGCTGAACACCCTTTTCTACTATCTGTTCGGCTTCAGCGTAGCCTTCGGCTATATGGCCATCGTGCTGTTCCTCTGCCTGTTCATGATCTATCCGTCTATGAAACGGTGCGAATACGAAGTGCAACCTTAAAAATCCCTCTCGTGAAACTCAGCATCATCATCGTCAGCTATAATGTCAAGTCCTACCTGGAACAATGCTTGATCAGTCTGCAACGCGCCACTGAAGGCATCGAGGCAGACATCTACGTCGTTGACAACCATTCGAAAGACGGCTCGGTAGATTTCCTGAGCAAGCGCTTTTCGCAGGTGAACTTCGTCGAGAGCAACCACAACCTGGGTTTCTCGCGAGCCAACAACATTGCCATACGCCAGAGCGAGGGCGAATTTATCCTGCTCATCAATCCCGACACCTTCGTAGGCGAACACGTCATCGGCGAGTGTCTTGCCTTCATGGAGAGCCACCCCGACGCCGGAGCCTTGGGACTGTGCATGCTCGGACGCGACGGCGAGGCTGCCCGTGAGTCGCGGCGCGGCATTCCCACCCCCCTGACGGCCTTCTACAAGATGACCGGTCTGTGTGCCAAGTTTCCCAAGAACAAACGCCTGGGGCGCTATTACATGAGCTATCTGCCTTGGGACGAGCCGGCAGAAATCGAGATTGTCAGCGGAGCCTTCTGCATGCTGCGCCGTGCAGCCATAGAGCAGGTGGGACTGCTCGACGAAGACTTCTTCATGTACGGCGAAGACATCGACCTGTCGTACCGCATCCTCAAGGGCGGATTCAAAAACTGGTACCTGCCGCAGAAGATATTGCACTACAAAGGCGAGAGCACCGAACACTCCAGCTTCCGCTATATCCACATCTTCTACGATGCCATGCTCATCTTCTTCCGCAAGCACTACCGCCACATGAGCTTCTGGCTGAGCATCCCCATCAAGACGGCTATCTACCTGAAGGCAACCGTTGCCCTCATCGTCATGCTGACCACCCAGATGCGCCGTTCGCTCGGCTTCCTCAACAGAAAGCGCCGCCGCGACCCCAACTACCTCTTCATCGGACAGCAGACCGCCATCGACCAGTGCCGCAAGATAGCCCGTTTCAAAGGTCTCTTTGGCGACTTTGTCGTAGCCGATGCCACAACCCACCCCGACGGCCACAACGACGAAGTCTTTGCTTCCTACCTCACCAGCAGCGAAACACGCCCTCTGGTGGTCGTTTACGATACCGACTCGTACAGCTTCGAGCAGATTCTCGACATCTTCTACCGCCAACCGCGCAACAACGTCTTCATTGGAACCTACAACCGCAAGACGCGCACCATCATACGGGCGGAAGAGGTGATAAAGTGACAATTCATAATTCATAATTGACAATTCACAATTGACAATTGACAATTCATAATTGACAATGATGGCAGACAACGTGACCTTGAGGGCGATGGAGCCCGAAGACCTCGACTTTCTCTATAACATAGAGAACAACATAGCTCTGTGGGATGTTGGCACAGCCAATGTGCCCTTTTCGCGTTATCTGCTGCACGACTACCTTGCCAACGCTTCGGGCGACATCTATACCGACAAACAGGTGCGACTCATCATCGAACAGCGTGAAGCCGAAGCAGGGCAGGCTGGGGCAGAGAGGTCAGAAGCACGCACCGTGGGACTGGCAGACCTCACAGCCTTCGATCCGCGCAACCTGCGGGCAGAGGTGGGCATCGTGGTCAGGCAAGACAGTCGAGGCAAGGGTGTGGGTCACCAGGCTTTGGCGCAGTTGACAGACTATGCGCGCCGTGTGCTCCATCTGCACCAGCTCTATGCCTATGTCGATGCCGCCAACGAAGTGTCGCTGCAACTCTTCCGCGGGGCTGGGTTCCGCGATGCTGCCCGCCTGAAAGACTGGGTGCAGACAGCCGACGGATGGGGCGACGTTGTACTGATGCAATATTTTTTTTAAAAATTTCTTCGTTTTCTTTGCAGGAATAGAAAAATATGTATACCTTTGCAACCGCAAAAGCAAAAAGGTGCGTTAGTTCAGCCTGGTTAGAATGCCTGCCTGTCACGCAGGAGGTCACGGGTTCGAGTCCCGTACGCACCGCAAAAGCCTTCCCATGGAAGGCTTTTTGCTTTTTGTGCGTACAACTCTCACGCACGTGACCTTTACGGTCAGGGTTCTTTCAGTCGCTACGCTTGAAAGCGCCTTTGGCGATTACGAGTCCCGTACGCACCGCAAAAAGAGAGACCCCAAAGGTCTCTCTTTTGCTTTTGTGCGGTCGGTTTTTCACTCCTTTTCCGCATGAGGTCAAAGAGCTTTCCTTTTTCTCCGCTTTCGCTTCTTTCCTTTCTCCGCGTCGCTATGAAAGTGCTCTTTTCTGAATGATGATATCGAAAAAGTGCTATGATGAGCAATCGGAATCATAAAATAAATAATTACCTTTGCAGCATGTTCTTAGGATTTGGAATTGATGCATGGATAACCATTGCGACTCTTGTAGCTGTGATGTCGCTTCTGCTGTTTACCCGTCTCAGGGCAGACATTGTATTTCTTGGTGCAGTGGGAGTGCTTTTCGTCACGGGTGTGTTGAATGTCACAGAAGCCTTTTCCGGCTTCATCAGCACACCGTCGCTTGTTATTGGTGTCATGTGTGTCGTCGTTGCGGGACTCTCCTATACGGGTGTGCTGCAATGGATTACAAATCATGTGTTGGGGCAGCCGAAGGGGGAAGGGCGGATTTTCATGCGCCTGACCATTCCTGTTGCCTTGTTGAGCTCGTTTATCGTCAACGATACCGTAGTCATGTTCTTTGTGGGTGTTGTTCAGATGTGGGCAAAGAAACTGGGTGTCACTCCCTCGCGCTTGCTCATCCCTTTGTCTTATGCGGCTGGAATGGGAGGGGCGTTGACCATTTTTGTGACCACGTCGGGGTTGGTCATCAGCGGATTATACGCTGAACAGACGGGCTCTCCCTTAGGCATCTTCGCGTCGTTCGTTCCTGCCGCAGCATGTCTGGTAGTGGGTCTGCTGGTTGTCTTTGCCTGCCGCAGATTGCTGCCCGACAGGAGCAGCGCGTCGTCGGGGTTGGAAAATATTGAAGAATTTACGGTGGAGATGATGGTCACGGCCAACAATCCGCATATCGGTAAGACCATCGGCGAACTGGGTCTGAACAATGTGCAGGCGGGCACCTTCATCGAACTGATTCATTTCGACAACTGCCGTGCGCTCTCTCCTGTGAGCGAAGACGAAATCCTGATGGGTGGCGACCATCTGATATTTGCAGGTGATATTGAAGCCCTCGTGGCGCTGGCAGAAAAGATGGGTTTTGTCAGTTCCGACTTTCCTGTGCTCGGCGTCAGCCCGGAAGAGGAAGTGCGCAATTTCTGTACCGCCTATGTCAGCTTCGGAAGCAGCTTGATAGGCACTCGTCTCGGCAAAAGTTCTTTCGAGAAAGACCACGATATGACTCTGGTGGCGGTGTCGCGTCGAGGTGTGCGCATCGACCAACCGCCGCGCGATGTCATCTTGCGTGGCGGCGACTCGCTGCTTTTTATCTATCCTATTGATAAGAAAATCGACAAAGAGTCGATGAAGAAAGACTTGCAGTTCTTTGACATAGAGCAAATCACCAGCAAGAGCAAATCGCCACTTGTTTCTTCTGCTATCCTCGTGGGCATGGTTTTGCTTATTTCAACCGGAGTGATGCCTCTGCTGCAGGGGGCTTTCCTGGCAGCCGGAGCAATGCTTCTTTTCCGCTGTTGTTCGCCCTCTCAGGCAATGGACTCCATCGACTTGAGCCTTATTATCACTGTGGCGGGAGGTATATCCTTGGGTATGGCACTCGAAAAGACCGGCTTGGCAGAACAGTTGGCGATGAAAATTCTGGCAATTTGTGGAGACAATCCTCTCATAGTGATGATAGCTATTTGCCTCGTTACGGCAGTCGTTACGGAGTTCATATCCAATACGGCAGTAGCAGCTTTGATGTTCCCCATCATGTGCAATGCCGTTACAGCCTTGCACTGTAATCTGCTCCCCTTTGCCATCGCCTTGATACTTTCGGTGAACTCTGCCTTCATGACCCCCATCGGCACCACCCTCAGTCTGATGGTTTACGGACCAGGAGGCTACAGCGCCAACGATTTTCTGCGCATGGGCCTGCCCGTAAAACTTTTCTATCTGGCTACTGCCATCCTGATCATCTCCCTCATGTATCACCTATAAATGATGTGTGTCGAAAGTGGGGGAGGCTTAGATGATCTTGGATTTCCTAGTCCTATCTAGTCCTTTTCCTTTATGATATGCACATCGCGTTGCGGGAATGGGATTTCGATGTGGTGCTGGTTGAGGACGTCGTAGATGGCGGCGGTGAGTTCGCTGACGATGTAGATTTGGCGCACGGCATCGCACCAGCACAACAGCTTGAAATTGATGCTGCTGTCGCCGAAGTCGGTGAAGACCACCTTGGGTAGCTTCTTCTTGTCGAGTCCGTTGAGGCGCAGTTGCACTACAGCTTCCTCTACGAGCTTTGTCACCTGTTTGATGTTGGAGCCGTAGGCTACTCCGAAGGGTATCATGGCGAGCACATAGCCGTGGTTTTTCGTCAGGTTCTTATAGTTTTTCGTGAAGAGCTGCGAATTGGTGAAGGCGATGACCGAGCCATCGATGGCCTCGATCATGGTAGATGTGTAGGAGATGTTGGACACCTTGCCCTTGATACCGTCGCACTCCACCCAGTCGCCCACCTTGACGCGTCCTGCCATGAGCGAAACACCGTAGTAGATGTTCTCCAGGATGTCCTTCATGGCAAAACCGATACCTGTGGAGAGTCCGCCGGAGATGACCACGAGCCACGTGTTGGAGACGTGGAGCAGGGCGAGGCTGATGAGCAGCCAGAGTCCCCAGACAACCACCTGCAGCACGTTGATGAGCATCACGGAGCGGCTTTCGGCCGTGGTGGGGTCTTTCTTGTTGAGCCACAGGCGGATGAAGGCCTTGGCGGTGTGGTTGATGTAGTTGAAGATGAACCACAGGATGAGCACCTGCGAGAGTGTGAAGATGCTCATCTGGATGTACTTCGTGTTGAGGAAGGGGTAGAAGAACACGTCCCACGTCAGTGCGCTCAGGTTGAACACGTCGGCAGCCCAATAGACGCTGAGGATGAAGGAGTAGATGACCAGTGCGGGCTGCACCACATAGTAGATGAAGCGGAAACCCCACACCTCGTTGATGGGTTTCTCCTTGATGCCCTTGCGCGCGCGGTAAGCCGTCAGCCAGTCGCGCACACAGGCGAGGGTGAGCAGGCAGGTCATCTGCATAATCCACCAGATGAGCAGCTGGACGCTGAGTAGCGTGTAGCCCAGCCAGGCGCATACGACGCTGACGATGAAAACCGTCAGCGAGGTGTAGGTGAGATAGACGTCGTAGCGCGGAATGTTCTGCTGGTTGCGCCGTATAGTCCACCACTGCCACAGCGAGCAGACGAAGAGGATGGGCGGCAGCACGATATCTACAATGTCGTTGGGAATGAGCACGATGCGGAAGGCGATGACGAGGAATCCCACCACCACCAGCGGCGAATAGATGCGGAACGAGCTCTTGATCTGCGAGGCATCGACGCGCAGCAGCAGCGAGATGAGAATCACCGCCAGCAGCCACGAATATTCGATGAGCAGTCCGCTCGCCATCGTCATGAAGTTCTGGTTCCACGTCATGCGCACCACACCCAGGATGACCGCCAGCGTGATGACGCTCGTTGCCAGCGTGATGCAAGCCCGCTTCGACATGTACTTGTCGTACCACGACGATATCTTGTGGTTCTTCATGCGCGCCGCGCGCTTCAGCAAAAACGTCATGATGAAGCGGAAGGCGAAGACGTTGAGCACTACCGAGATGACACCGTAGATGAGCAGCGTCATGAACAGACCCACGATCCACATCACGTCCCACTGCGACTTCACCATGTGCGACGGTGTGTATTTCTCTGCCATCGCCGCCTTGGCGCGCAACAGCTTCCAGTTCATTGTCGTGAGTGTCTTGATATAGTTGTCGCCGCCGTTGCGGAAGATGTTCGTCTGAATCTCCTTGTAGCGCTGGTTGGCATAGTCGTTCAGCCCCTTCAGCCGCTTTTCCGTGAAGTCGTACCACATCAGGTTCTCCTGCAGAGCCTCGTTGGCATCCTTCAGCATGCGCCGGATGTTCACCGCCAGCGTCAGACACACGTTGCGGTCTATCTTCGCCTTCTCGTCGAGCACCATCGTGGGCATCTTGCTCAGCATGTCTACCAGAGAGTCGTAGCGGGCTATGTCCGAATTGCTCTGAGCCACATACTCCTTGAAAGGAGCCGTAAAACGCTGGAAGTCATGATATTGCTTCGTTGCCTCGTGGCAGGCATACGTCAGGTCGAACACGTAGTCCGTCTTCTGCGAATACAGCATCAGCGCGTTCAGCGACGACTTCTCCATGATCTCCCTCAGCCGCGACATCACCTGCTCGCTCCTGATTTTCGAGTCCAGCAGCCGGTCTTGCTGTTCGCGGTGGTATGTCGTCAGTTCGTGGCGCAGCACCTCCAGCTGCGTGCCCAGGTCCTTCTCCTTGAGCACTGCGTCGGCAGGCACCGCCAGGGCAAAGACCATCAGAAATATCAATAGCAGTTTTGTCTTCATGCTCGATGCTGATTTTGTTTGCTTGCAAAAGTACGAATTAATTATCAATTGTCCATTGTCAATTGTCAATTAATTATGAAATAATACCTACCTTTGCAGAAAATTATAAAAGGAAAGGCTTATGAAACTTATTGCCGATAGCGGAAGCACCAAGACCGACTGGGCACTCCTAGCAGGCGCAACGGATGACGATGGCATTTGCCGCATCGCCACGCAGGGCATCAACCCCGTCCATCAGTCGGAAGAGGAGATTGTTCGCATCCTCAACCACGAACTGCTGCCGCAGCTGCAAGGTAAGACCGTCGGGGGAGACGCCCTCAACGTGGAATTCTATGGTGCAGGCTGTGCCGGAAACCATGCGGCAACGCTCACGCGCGCCCTGCACACTGCGCTTTCAGCAACCCCGACACATGCGGGCTCGTATGCTTCGGAAACGGCCCCGAAACTCACCATCAGCGTCGCCTCCGACCTGCTGGCTGCCGCACGAGCCCTGTGCCGTCACGACGAGGGCATCGCCTGCATCCTGGGTACGGGAGCCAACAGCTGTCTCTACGACGGCAGGGCTATCGTCAAGAACATACCGCCACTGGGCTATATCCTCGGCGACGAGGGCAGCGGAGCCGTATTGGGCAAGCTCTTCCTCAACGCCCTGTACAAAGAGGAACTGTCCGCCACGCTGCTGCAGGAGTTCCTGGAGTGGCTGGGCATGACCTATGCCGACATCATCGACCGCGTATATCGCCAGCCCCTTGCCAACCGCTTCCTGGCTTCTTTCTCACCCTTCATCCACGACCATCTGCACACGCCGGGCGTCAGCCAGCTCGTAGTAGCCAACTTCCGCGCATTCCTGCAAAAGAACGTGAAGAAATACCAACGCCCCGATCTCCCCGTGCACGCCCTCGGCAGTGTGGCATGGCACTACCGCGACCAGTGGACGGAAGCCCTGAGCGCCGAAAACTGCCTTGCCGGCAGCGTGCTGAAAAGTCCCATGGAAGGGCTGCTTGCTTTCTAGGGGCTTTCCCCGGCTTTTCCGGTCTTTCCGGATTCTCCTAATTTTCTCCTAGGCATTCCTAGGCTCTCCTAGAAAAATCCCCATTATTGCGCCTTCTCCCGGCTGCTGCGTTTGGGTCGTTTGTAGCTGCGGTAGTCGTCCAGTTCAATCTCCACCTGCGGTTCCTCTAGTCGTCCTTCGCGCGGCAGGGCAAAGCGCATGTATTTGATGTTAAGTCCGCGCTCTATCCATTGCGACTCGTAGTAGGTTTGGAAGTTCGGCAAGATGTTTCCTGCCGCTTCTTCTGCCAAAGTCTGTTGTTCCTTTTCTTCCGGCTCGTTGGCGCCGCAGAAAAAGAAGCGCGTATGGTCTGCCGACAGCCTCAGGCGCTTGTCGTGGTAGAGGTCTTCGGTGCGGAAGAGCAGGGGCAGCCGGTTGCGCTCCACCATATAGGTGGTATAGGTGAAGAGGAAGTTCGAGTCGGTCTTCAGGTGAACCAGCCCGCCGTCGGTAAGGAAGCGACGATAGCGTTCCATGAAGAAGGTGCTCGACAGGCGTTTGTGAGGATTTTTCATCTGTGGGTCGCTGAAGGTGAGCCATATCTCCTGCACCTCGTCCTCGCCGAAGAAACGGTCTATTATCTCTATGTTCGTGCGAAGGAAAGCCACGTTCGCCAGTCCTTCGTCAAGCGCCTCTTTGGCTCCCTTGTGCATGCGTGCTCCCTTGATATCGACCCCGATGAAATTCATGTAGGGAAAGAGTTTCGCTAGTCCTACCGTATATTCGCCTTTACCGCAACCCAGTTCCAGGACGATGGGGCGGTCGTTGTGGAAATACTCCTCGCGCCAACGGCCTTTCATCTCGAACGGCACCTGCTCGATGACCGAAAATGGATACTGGAATACGTTCTTGAACGTCTCCATCTCTGCAAACTTCTGTAACTTTCCTTTACTCATAGTCTTACTTTTGTGGAGCAAAGGTAGTAATTATTTTATAATTAATTGATAATTGACAATTGACAATTTACAATTCATAATTCACAATTATTTATTACCTTTGCAGGTCGAAAGCGTCCAAAACTTCCAATGTCCAATGAGGGTAGTAGATAGGGCGGAGGTCGAAGGTTCCCCCAATAAGGGGGGTAGGGGACTTTCTTCAAGGGACTTAATTTATTTAATAACAAGATATGGAACAGAAAATGAAGCGGGGAACACTCTGCGTACAGGCTGGGTGGAAACCGAAGAACGGCGAGCCGCGCGTGCTGCCGATCTACCAGAGTACTACGTTCAAGTATGACAACACGGAGGAGATGGCTGACCTCTTCGACCTGAAGAAGGAGGGCTATTTCTACACCCGACTACAAAATCCCACCAACGACGCCGTGGCAAGCAAGATTGCTGCCCTGGAAGGGGGTGTGGGGGCTATGCTGACGTCGAGCGGACAGGCTGCCAACTTCTATGCCTTGTTCAACATCTGCCAGGCGGGCGACCACTTCGTCACCTCCAATGAAATCTACGGCGGCACCTACAACCTCTTTGGGGTGACGATGAAGAAACTGGGCATCGAATGCACCTTCGTCAGCCAGGAGGCTTCGGAGGAGGAGATTCAGGCGGCTTTCCGTCCGAACACGAAGGCGCTCTTCGGCGAAACCATTTCAAATCCCGGATGTCGCATACTAGACATCGAGAAGTTTGCACGCATAGCCCACAAGAACGGCGTGCCCCTGATTGTCGATAACACCTTCCCGACACCCATCAACTGCCGACCCTTCGAATGGGGGGCTGACATCGTGACGCACTCTACCACGAAATACATGGACGGACACGCCACGCAGGTGGGCGGATGTATCGTTGATAGCGGAAACTTCGACTGGGATACCTGTACACATCAGGGAGAGGATTCGCTCTACACGCAACATTCGTCGCTGCCAAAGTTCCCCGGACTGACCACGCCCGACGAGTCGTATCACGGGCTCACCTACACGAAGGCGTTCGGAAAAATGGCGTATATCACGAAACTGGTGGCACAGCTCATGCGCGACCTCGGTTCGATACCAGCGCCGCAAAACTCCTTCCTGCTCAACCTGGGACTGGAGACGCTGCACCTGCGCGTGCCGCAACATTGCAAGAACGCACAGAAGGTAGCAGAATTCCTGCACGACGACGAGCGGGTGGCATGGGTGCACTACAGCGGGCTCCCCGACGACCAAGACCACGCGCTGGCTCAGAAATACCTGCCCGACGGATCGTGTGGAGTGATTGCCTTCGGACTGAAAGGCGACCGCGCTACTGCGGTGAAGTTCATGGACGCGCTGCGGCTAGTCAATATCGTCACACATGTGGCTGACGCACGCACCTGCGTGCTCCATCCTGCCAGCCATACCCACCGCCAGCTCTCCGACGAACAGTTGCGCGAAGCCGGTGTGGCTCCTGACCTCATCCGCCTATCGGTGGGAATAGAAGATGTCGCCGATATCCTCGACGACATCAAACAAGCATTGGATATATTGTAATCTCGAAGGCCTTTGAAGGCCTTCAAGGTTTCTATGTCTTTTTCGGCTTTTCTAGGCTTTCCCTAGACTTTCCTAGGAGTTCTAGGCTTTCCTAGGTCTTCTAGGTTGTCTGGGTTCCCCCCTTAAGGCTGGGGGGCTAGACCGTCACCCCAGTTCTTCTCTTGCCACTTCGTCTGGGCTGTAGCTGCTGCCGTCGAAGCAGTGGGTGCAGATGCGTTCTTTGGGTATGCCG
>Ga0247609_10002811_pt1 | contig 18088 bp, 10 predicted proteins | sample 172DNAGHGlowgp2_FD_193487 | JGI IMG/M metagenome (GOLD analysis project Ga0247609, IMG submission 193487) | Sheep rumen microbial communities from Palmerston North, Manawatu-Wanganui, New Zealand - 1728 DNA GHGlow gp2 | ecosystem: Host-associated > Mammals > Digestive system > Stomach > Rumen ...
TTATTCACTTGGGCTTAGAGTTTGCATTCTTTCATCAGAAACTGATCTTACACCTGAAGAAGTTCTTGAAATTGAGCTTCCTAACGGCGTAAATGAACAGTATGTGCTTATTCCTACAGGAAAAAGCTTCTTAAGAATTGAACTTGTTTATACAAGCGGTTCTACAAGAGAAGTTCTGGCCTTTTCACAGGTTTTATCAATTCCAAAAAGTTCTGAATATATAGAAAATTATCAGCCTGGTGTTCAGAATGATTTCCCTGAAATTATGAAGCTTTCGGGAATAGAAAAAGTTCTTTCTGACCAATATACAAATTATCGTCATTCATTTTTGTAATAGGGTAAATCAGGACTTAAGATTGGAGAAAATAGGATGTTAAAAAATCTGACATTTATTATAAAGTTATATCATGATTTTATAAGAACAAACGACGAGAATATTCCTGCATGCGATAGCTTAAAATTAAATTCCTTATTTGAGTCTGTTTCAGATTCTATGATTCCGCTTTTACAGATGTTTGAACGTCTTAGTGAAAAGCAGATTTCTTTTAAGCTTGGACTTGTTCTTCCTCCATTATTATGTTCTATGCTCGAAGATGAGAAAGTTCAGTCACTTTATATTGAATTTCTTGACAAGCGTATTGCCCTTGGTAAAAAAGAGCTAAACCGATATAAAGATAATCAGCAGGCTTTGGAATTAATCCGCAGTACAGTGGAAAGAAATAAGGAATTAAAAAAGAAATTTACAGATGATTATGAAAAAAATCTTATAAAACAATTTGCATTATGGCAGAAAAAAGGATTTATTGAAATTCTTGGTACCTGTGCAACAGATATTTTTATGCCTTATTATGCCGATTTACCGGAAGCTCTTTCTGCTCAGGTAGAAATGGGACTTCAGTCATATAAAAAGAGTTTTGGAGAGCTGCCAGAAGGATTTTTCCTTCCGGAATTTGGTTATACTCCAGGAATTGAAAAAATAATCCGTGCCTACGGCTATACTTATACAATCTTAAACAGCCGAAGCATTCTTCTTTCTGATACACCACCTGTAAACGGAATTTTTTATCCGGTTAGAACAGAAAATTCCCTTGGAATATTTACAGCCGATCCTTTTACTTCAGATTTACTCTTTGGAGAAGAAGGTTATAGTACAAACAGTGTTTATCGTAACGAAAATCGAGATATCGGTTTTGAACTAGAACTTAAAAAACTTACACCAATTATGGAAGAAAATTCTGCCCGATGTTCAACAGGCTACAAATATTGGAAAAAAGACTTTAGCGATGACCTTTCTGTATCATATAATTTTGAAGAAGCAGAGGCTCAGGCTAAAGAAGATGCCTTAGATTTTGTAGAAAAGAGGGCAGACTTGCTTTCAAAAGCGGCAGAAAATGTGCATGAAGCTGATTATGTTGCTTCAATCTGCTGCATAAATGAAAATCAGGCAAGAAAACAGTGGTCTGAATACTTAATCTGGCTTGAAAATGTAATTGAAGAAGCTCCAGAAAAAGATTTGAATATTACCTTGTGTAAAGAAATTATTTCAAAACAATTTACACTTGAAAAAATCCTGCCATATTATTCTGCCGGTACAAGCGGCGGTTATGGTGAAAACCTTCTTTCAAGCCGCAACTGCTGGATGATGCGTTATGTTCGTAAAGCAACCGAAAGAATGATTGACCTTGCAGAGCGTTTCCCAAGCGATACAGGCTTAAAGACAAGACTTTTGAATATTGGTGCTCTTGAACTTCTTTTAGCACAATCAAGCTCTCTTGCAAAAATGATTGATGAAGGAATTGATTCAGAATACGCAGACAGACGCTTCCGTCTTTCTATAAATGCCTTTACAGTAGTTTTTGACGCCCTTGGTTCAAATACAGTAAGTACAGAATGGCTGACCAAACTAGAACTATTAGACAATCTCTTCCCATGGATTAATTACAAGATTTTCTCTATTAAAAAATAGTGGATTTTCTTATCAGAAAAGACCAGTAGGTAGAGTTTTTACGGTTTTTGCAAGGCAAAAATGCGAGCCTTCGCGAGCAAGTAAAAACTCTCGGGTGCGCGGCCATAAATTTACTCTTCAAAAAACATAGATTCGCGCACCCGCTGGTACATCTCAATCTGGGACCTCGCACTTTCAATACCCAAAATTGCAGGATCATATCTTTTATTCAAAATAAGGATTGCCTGCCATTCTTCTATAGCCTTTTCCCATTCGGAATTTGCGTAATATTCAAGACCTTTTGAATAAAGTTTATCAATCATTGCCTGACGTTCTGCACGACCTCTGTCTCCCAAAAGGATTTTTGCAGAAACACTTATACGGTTTATAGGATTGAATGAAGAAGTTAAATCAAGTGTATAATTAAAGTTTAATCTGGCATTTGTAAGCTGAAGTTCAGAACCAACAGAGAATCTTGGGTTTCCTCCTTTGATTTCTGCGCCCATTAAAAGGTTAAACTGCTTTGTAAAGGCAAGAATCACCCCTGCGCTAAAGGAAAACATCTGATATTCAGTCATATTAAAGAGATTTACGGGTTGTTTTATATCAAAAGTTGCAGTTATAATCGGCAAAAATTGGCAGGACATGCCTGCAGCAAAGAAAGTTGGCAGAGGATCATCCAGTTTAATACCTGATTTACCTCCAAAACCTGTTAAAGCAACTCCAAGATTCTGGGCAGAAAGGCCGATTCTAACATTTGGTGTGCGGGATGCAAAGAATTTTAAGAAATTGAACTGCATCATCAATCCAAGATCTGCCATAATTGCAAATCCCGACTGTTCTAAACCGGAAAGTCTGATAATTGCATCTGTATCATTATCTGTATAATCAGGGACAGAACGAAATGCCGATTTTATTGTAGCTCCAAGGGCAAGTCCTTTAAAATCATATCCTGCCAGAAAGTTATATGAAATATTGGCCGCAACATTAGTTTCTGAATAATAACTTGCATTTACACGCTCTCCAAAAATATTATATTCCGAGAAGGGTAAATATAAACATCCTGCCTGAAATCCAATTCCAACATTATCGATTCGGGTAGTATAAACAAGGGTATCCATCTTTGAATCGGCAATCCAGGAATTATGAAAAGCGCAGGCTTGAGTATCGTTAATAATACAACTTGCAGCAGAATTAAAATTTATATAACCAGCATCATCGCAAAGTCCTGTATATGCAGAACCAAGACTTTCAGGGCGACCTCCAACCGGGATTAAAAGGGAACGAAAGGAAGTAGCACCTTCATCTTTATTGCCGCTAAAATATCCAAGGTCTGTAAGTGTGTCTGTAAGATCTTCATAATCAAGTGCAAATAATGAAAAAGAATTAATAAAAAAGAGAAATGCTATACTTGTAAAAACTGTTTTTGAGAAGTTTTTCATTCTGCACAAATCCCAAAAAATTATACTATATTATCGGTTTTTTTTCTCCTAGATATAGGGTTAAATACCGAAAATATAGTATAATAAAATAGAAAAATAAGATGAAAAGGAAGAGTCTGCTTTTTCAAATTTTAATAGTTTTTCTCATGATGCTGTACGCTGTTATGCCTCTTTTTGCTCAAACTGTTGAAGAAATTGAGCATGATGATGATAACGGGCAGGTAATGTCATTGTTTGAAATTGAAAGACTTATCCGCCGAACTGATTATACAGAAGCTTTAAAACAGCTTAACATTTACATTGAAAAACGGCCTGATTATTTTGATAATGCTCAGCGTCTTATAAAAATCATTATGAATCGCCGTAAGCAGTATTCGGTTCTTGCAGAAAGAGCAATAAAGTCGAGTACCGAAGATCCTGAAGACCACGAGACTCCGGCTAAAATTATTCTCCAAATGCGCAGTATTGAAAAAAATCCGCCTGCAGAAATTAAGCGGATGATTGATATGCTTGAAGAGATGCACCTTTTTAAGTATTATGCCTTCCTTTTTGATAAAATCCTTAATGAGTCTGCAGAGCTTTCTGAAAAGGGAGAATACTTTACTGCAATTTCCAAGGTAATAACAGAAGGTTTTGATATTTACAAAGACGAATATTACGATTCCTTTGAAAACGAAAATACTCAGATGATTCAAAATGCAGAAGAAATTATAAGTGCTTTAAATGCGGCTGTTGCTCGTTTTGAAGATCCTGTTTTACAAAGAGATTTTGATAATATTTCTGCACAGTATCTGCGTGCTATAAACAATGACAATTATGTAGAAGCGGCAGCTCTGTATCCTCAGTTTGAAAGTGTCTGCAAAAGATATATTGATATTAGAAATGAAGTTTATGGCTGCTGTGAAAAAATAAAAGATTTATATGAAATTCAAAAAGACTTAGATAATGAAATTACAGACGCTTCTTATCTGCCTTTTATCCAGCGTTTTATTCTGGGAGTTCAATCTCCAAAATATTCCGGTATTCTTGGTGCCATAGACTGTAAGTTTACAAAGAATATAGAGACTATAAAAACTGCAATTCTGGATATTGAAAAGCAGCATGAAAATCAATACTTAACTCTCCTGCCTGAAGAAATTCTTGATTCTTCAATAGATTATGTTAGTCTGACTAACAAGTCTGCTTTTGTTCTGCCTCTTGAAGAATTTACAAAGCTTGGAAAAGAAACAAACGCACTCTATTCACTTTTACAGGGTGATATTTCGAATCTTATCACAAATACAGATATTTCAAAATATGATATTATGCTTGATTATGAGCCTGCTCTTTGTGACCTTACAATTGAACTTCTTAATAAAAGTCAGGATTTCCAGAAGGAACAGGATATTCAGAAAACTTTGTTAGCCCAGACTAATACAGATATCAGACCTTTGTTCGATTCTGTATTCCGCATGACAACAATCCTGGGTTCAAAATCAAGTCTTATACCTTCATCATTTGAATGGGGAAGTGCTTATCTTTCTTTGCCTGATAAATCTCAATGGGCTGTTCATACAGAGCTTTATAATAAATATCTTGATAAACTTTTTGAAACTTCTGCGGCCTCAATGACAGATTCCTGGACAATTATTACAGACAGTTACCGTGCAGATTCTGACCGATATGTTTCTGATTCAAACGACTATAAATATTTTGCTGCTGCATATAGTTCCGGTTTTGATGAACCGATTGATTCTGCAAAGTACAAATCGATTACTCAAGCTAAAGACGGCAGCGGCTTATTGGATTATGCAAAAAATGCCGGCTCTCAAAAAAATCCTGTTTACCGCTATCCGGAGCTTTCTGTAAAAATGTATGAATACTCAAGAAACAAATCGACAGTTTACATTAAAGACATTGAAGAAAAACAAAAATCACTTAATGATAATTTAAATGCCCATGAAGACTGGCTGCAAAATGAAGCTCTGGTTGAAGTTGTAAAGTCAAATATTGATTATATGCAGGCAAGAAAGTCAGAACTTGAATTAAACAGAATGCAGTCTTCACAACTTCTGGCAGAAGAAAATGTAAAGCTTGATGAGGCTGCTTATTCTAAAAACTATGCTGCTTCAATTATTGAAGAATCCCGCGACGCTCTTGCCCGTGGAAATCTTAACAATGCAGAAAAGCTTCTTCTTGAAGCAAGCGAAAAATATTCAGAATCTCTTGCTATTGCAGATAATGAAGAACTTAGAAATGAAGTTGACAGGATTGTAGCAGCTTTAAGTACTCAGATTATGGATGCCAAGAACGAGCTTGTTGTAAAAGAATCGCGTCAGCTTTATACACAGGCTCGTGATGCTTTGAACTACGACCGCTATGAAGATTCTGAAGCTTTGATAAATGCAGCTATAAATAAATGGGCCGAAACTCATACAGAAAAGAACCCAGAGTTTGAAAACTTCCTTGAGCTTGTAAACACAGCAGTTTCTATGAAAACCGGAAGAATCCTTATTCCTTCTGATCCTCTGTATTCCGAAATGTCTCAACTTTTGAGTATTGCTTATCAATATTATGATGAAGGAGAAGCTCTTCTTAAAAAAGGTGATTCTAACGGCGCTGATGAAGCACTTTCTAATGCAGAAGAAAACCTGAACAAAATTAAAGCAGTTTATCCTCTTAATAACGAGGCATCTCTGCTTCTTCTTAAAATTGACCGCCTGCATGATCCTGTAAAGTTTGAAGAAGAGTTTGCTCAAAAAGTAAAAACTGCAATTGCTCAAAGTAAAAAGAAAGATACAATGGCCCAGGTTTATAACACTCTTACAGATTATTACAACCTGGAACCGGATTATAAGGGATTAAAAGAAGCAATCTATAATCTGGAAATTGAACTTGGAATGAGACAGCGTCCTGTAGATAACAGTGCTCAGGCCCGTTCAACAAGACTTACTACTCAGGCTCAAAATCAGTTTAACAGTGCAGGTTCAAATACTGCAAAACTTAATCAAGCCCTTGAAACTGTAAACGAGGCTCTTAGAATTAATCCGAATAATAGAAGTGCAGAAGCCTTGAAGGACCGCATTTCTCTTAAGATTGGTAGCAGCACAATTATTGTTCTTTCAAGCAGTGACCAGAATCTTTTAACCCAGGCTAAAAAGGCATACCAGACAGGTAATATTGATGATGCCAACACATATATGCTCAGACTTTTGAATAATAATCCTAATAATATAAAAATCAAAGAAGTGGAGGACTTAAACAACAAGATTAAATCTCAGTTGTAGTGTATAATTCTTGTGTGGGTGGTCCCTGAGCTAGTCGAAGGGCAATAAAAAAGATGTTTAATTTTTTAAGAAAATCGACATTAAAAAAATCCTCTTTACTTTTGCTTTGCTTTATTGCTTTTACCTTTTCAATTTTTTCTGCAGAAAAATATTATTGGGAAAATCCAAAGGTAATAACTTCCGGCGATTCCCGATTTCCTCTTGTAATTAACAAAGAAGACGCATCTTATGTTTTCTGGCAGGAAATAGATTCTTCAAAAAATCAAATCTGGCTTTCATGCCGTGTTTATACAAACAATACTTCTTATTTTGATAATCTTAGGTTTGCAGGTCCTTTTAAATTTTCTGGCGAAGTACCGGATATCTTTTCGGTAACAGCTGGTAAGAGCGGTACTGCAACAAATGATTCTGTACTTGTAACAGTGCTTTCTGACAAAAAAAGTGTATCGGCATATCTTTCTACCAATAATTGTCGTTCCTTTATAAAAACTGAAATTTCAAGTGATCAGTATTTTATTGCACCTCGTGTATATTCATGTGCAGACGGTTCCTTCAGACTTTTTGCATCGGTGGCAATCAGCGATTCATTTTATATTTATACAGCAGAATCAAAAGACGGCAAAAAGTGGAGTGACTTTAAACAGTTTGAACCATGCCGTCAGATGAGAAATCCTTTTGTCCCTTATCAGATTTCTCTTGCTGAAGGAGACCTTGTAGTTTTTCAGGCCTATTATTCTTCAACTGTAACTAACAGACTTTCATATCAATTGTTCAGTACTTTTACAAGCGATGGTAAAAGCTGGACAGAACCAACTCTTCTTACAGATCAAAGCTCGCTTCCTTCTAATGAAAAAAGAAATTTTGCAAATTTCCAGAATCAGCGGCCATATTTGTATAGCTTTGAAGGAAAGACTTACTTAGTATGGGAAAGAATGGAATCTGTCTCTGCCGCAATCTGGTCTGCAGAAATAAATAAATATGGTCTTGTTTCAAGATCTGCAATGAAGATTTCTGACAGGGGAAACTCAAACCGCGCAATGCTATTTGATTACAACAGAAAACTTTACGCTCTTTGGTTTGATACACGTACCGGTTCTGAACAGATCTACATGGCCGAAAAAGAAGGAAATGACTGGGAGCAGATTACTCTTCTGGAAAATTCTTATTCAAATATGTTTGTTTCTCCTCTCATTGTAAAAAAGAACGCTGCTCAAAAACAGCTCAGCTTTATCTGGCAGCAAAGTTCTAAATCTGCAAATAATCTTTCCATACTTTTACCTGATACCACAGTTTCTCCGCCAAGGCTTTCACCAACTTCATTCCGGGAAGGAAAAGCTAGCCGCGATAAAAACGTATATATTCAAATTGGATTTCCAGATGATTCTTCTGGTATAAACGGTTATTCCTATTCTTGGGGCAAAGATAATACCGCCGAACCTCCTGCAAGAATCCAATATTTTTCAAATATTAAAACTATAAATGTACAGGCACCGGAAGATGGTTTTTATAATCTTTTGGTTCGTGTTCAGGATAAAGCCGGAAACTGGTCGCAGAGTGCAAAGATTTCTTATCACAGAGACTTGACTCCACCAATGCCTCCTGAGCCCCTTGCACCGAATTTAGATAAATATGGTTTTGCATATTCCAATACACTTTCATTTGACTGGAAGCCTTCAGTTGATTCTGATACATCAGGTTATAATTATGAGCTTGTATATCTTGGCTCAATTCCAAAAACACTGGTAGAAAATAAAACCCACAGAATTTCTTACAGCACAGAAAGAGTTGCAAAAGAAATTGATGCCCTTACTCAAAAATATAGTCCAATGCTTGAAAAGGAAAATGCCCTTAAGGGTAACATAAAAACCTCTTCAACAAAATCAAAGAATTATAACAATCAGTCTAACGGTGTTTACCGCTTTACTGTAAATGCAATTGACGAAGTTGGAAATATAGGATCTTCAAGATCAATCCTTATTTTCTTAAATAAATATCGTCCTTCAACCTTTATTACTTCTGCTAAACAAAAAATAAATGATTTTGGTGAGCCAGAGCTAGAAATTACAGGTGGAGGCTTTACTTATGAAGGAAGTATTTCGCGTATCTATATTGATAGAGATGGCCTTGCTCCTTATGATATGACCCTTACTGCAGCAGACGGTCAATTTAAGGTTAATTCAGATTCCCGTATTTCGCAGGTAAAAATTGGAACAGATCTTGATGAAGGAAAATACAGGGTAGGGCTTGTTCATACCGATCGTGGTCTTTACATGAGCAGTCAGATTCTTTCAATTCTTCAAAACGGTACTGTAAAAATTGAACCGGAATACATTCATAAAAATAAATATCAGGTAGTGACAGGTTCTGTAAGATTCTCATTAACAATTGCAATGATAATTTCTGTGCTGCTTGTAATCTTTATAATAATCAGTTTGCAGTCTCTGATTATTTATGCAGTTCAGCGTCACAATGAACAAAAAATAATATCAATGGAAATAAAAGCACTTATTTCGGGAGAAGCTATGCCAACATCAAAAATCAAAACTAAAAAAGAAAAACAGCGTTCGCTGCGAGGAAAACTCGTTGGCTTTACAATTGTCCTTGTTGCAATTGTTGTTCTTTTTGTAACGCTTCAAAATGGAAACAACATGATTTCTACACAGGAAGAAACTCTTGTTACCGCACTTTATAACCGAATTGATGTTCTTATGGAAAGTCTTTCTTCTGGCGTTCGAAACTTTCTCCCAACCGAAAACGACCTGGAAATTGGTGCTCTTCCAACTCAAAAGGATGCAATGTCCGAAGTAAAATATATCACAATTCTTGGAACAAAAAGTTCATCTGCTGCAGAAGAAGAAGGATTTGTATCGCTCAATGGGGCTGCCGACTCTATTAGTTATGTCTGGGCTTCCAACGATCCTGCTATAAGCCAGAAGGTTGTAAATTATGGTGAGTACGGAATTGTTGCCGGTGAAACCCGCATGATTGACGAAGATGTACTTACAATTCTAAAACGCTTTAATGGTCTTAATGATAAGGTTGTAGCCAAAGCAAGTGATATTTCAAAACAGATTACCTTGTTCTCTCAGGAAAATACCGAGCTTGCACTTAAAACCGATGAAGAAAGCAATTTACGCCGCCAGGTTGTTTCTGATACAACAACAAAGCTTCGTAATGAATTGAACAGTCTTTTAACCTCTATTGCCACAGAAAACTCTTCTTCTTATCCAGGCTTTGCTTCTGACATACTTGAAAGTGATATTACAGATTATCTTTTCTACAGACCAGTTCTTTATCGTTCAGGAAATTCCGATAATTATGTTCACGGTGCAATTCTTATGGAAGTAACTGTACAGGAACTTGTAGATCAGCTTAGGGCAGAAGTTAGAAAGATTTATATTACCGGTGCAATTTCGGCTTTGGCTGCAGTTATTCTTGGTGCAATTGGTGCCTGGCTTCTTGCAAGTCTTATTGTAAAACCAATTAAAAAACTCGAAAGCCATCTTGTAGAAGTTGGTTCTCTTATGACAAAGTCTGTCCGCGAAAGACAGAAGCTTGAGAAAAAGCATATTGATATTAAGTCTAAGGATGAAATTGGTCACCTTGGGGATGTTGTAAATAAGATGACCCTTTCTGCAGGTCTTGCGGCTTATGAAGAATTCCTGCAGCTGGACGGTAAGGCTGTACAGGAACGCTTTATTCCTTTAATGGATGGTCAGGGTGGACGTAAGCTTCCGGTTGTTAAATTGAATGAAGAAAAGCTTGATTTGTATGCCTTCTACAAGGGAGACTCAGCTGTTAGTGGTGACTACTTTGATTATAAAAAACTTGACGACCAGTGGTATGTATTTATTAAGTGTGATATTTCCGGCCATGGTGTACCGGCAGCTCTTCTTGTTTCTGTAGTTGCAACTAAGTTCAAGGATTTTTATTATTTCTCTGACTGGAAATTTAATAAGCAGGGAATTAACCTTAAAAAGTTTGTTTCTGCTGTAAATGATTTTATTTTTGATCTTGGTACCCGCGGAAAGTTCAGTACAATAAATATAAGCCTTTACAATAAAATTACAGGTGAACTTTATGTTTGTAATGCAGGTGATAATAAGATTCACATACTTGATGGCGTTACAAAGAAACTTAAAGAAATCACTTTGTCTAATACGCCGACAGCCGGTGGTGTTTCAACAGACCTTGTAGAAATGACTGCAGGTGGCTACAAAGTTGAAAAACTCAATTTAAATCATGGGGATGTTTTGTATCTCTACACTGACGGTATTGATGAAGCTGAACGTCTTGTTCGTGATGAAAACTGGGCTGTAAAACAGACAGTACAGGAAGATGTAAGAACAGATCCACGAACAGGAAAAGAAACTAAGAATGTTCAGATTCTTGATGAAAAAGAACAGTTCGGAACAGAAAGAATTGCTCAGATCATAGAAGCCGTAACAATGCGTAAAAAGTTTGTTCTGGAAAAGTTAGATAACCCTAACAAAACCGAAGTCCTGGAATTTGATTTTTCAACCTGTAAGGGAACTATCGATGAAACAATCATAGCACTTGCAGCAGTAGAAAGAGTTTTCAGAATGGTTAAGGCCCCTACAGTCAGAGCAGATGATGAAATTGAAATTGAAAAGTTCATCGATGAATTCCTTAAGGAGCATTTCACTTTGTATAACCGCTACTGTTTACCGGTTCAAGGTGCCGGAGATGCAGGTGAAGAACAATCAATGGCCGAGCTTGAAAAACAGCGTGCTCTTGAAGATCCAAACCTTACCCGTTATGGCTGGATTACAGAAGATAAACAGGCAGATGATATTACATTAATTGCAATAAAGAGGATTTAAAATGGATATTTTACATTTAAATAATATTCAAAATGTTTTGGATGAATATGTTTCTAAAAAGGCTCTTGCGGGGGCTAATGTTCTGATTTATCAAGACAATAAAGAAATCGGATACTGGCAGTCTGGTTATTCTGATCTTGCTGCAAAGAAAGTTTATTCACGAGATACAATCTGCAGAATGTATTCCATGAGTAAAACAATTACAAGTGCTGCGGCTTTTAAATTAATAGAGCAGGGTAAACTTGATTTAGCTCAGCCTGTAAAAGATATCCTTCCACAATTTGCAAATGTTACTGTTGCTTATGAAAAAGGAAAAGTTGGAAATCCAGTGCCTGCTCAAAGACCAATTCTTATTCAAGATTTATTAAACATGACAAGTGGTTATGGTTATGGTGCCTGCTGGGAAGGAAGCACTTATGGTGAGTATAAAACTTCCGAATTAATTGATGACTTGAATGCAGATGTTGCCGGTAAAAATGAAATTACTACTCAAGATTTTGCCCAGCGCATTGCAAAAATCCCTTTAAACTTTGAACCAGGGACTGATTACAACTACGGATATTCAGCTGATATTCTAGGAGCAGTTATAGAAAAAGTTTCAGGTAAAAAGTTCAGCGAGTTTTTAAAAGAAAATATTTTTGAACCGCTGAAGATGGAAGACACAGCATTTTATGTGCCTGCAGAAAAACAAAACAGGCTTTCAAAAATCTACCGCTCTTTGCCTGATGAAAAGCTTGAAGAATTTACAGGCTGCAATTTAGGAGTAGGTTATAAAATGGACAGACCTCCAGCCTTTGAAAGTGGAGGCGCAGGAATATGTTCTACTGCCGATGATTTTATGAAATTCGGATTAATGCTTATGAACAAAGGCTCATACGACAATGGAAAAATCCTTGAAAGTGCCACAGTAGATTTTATGAGCAGCGCAACTTTACGTGAAGATATTCAAAAGAAATTTGACATTAAAATGGAACATTTAAGCGGCTACACCTATTGTAATCTTTTAAGAATAGCAACTGACCCATCAAAATGCAAAATGCTCACAACAAAAGGCGAGTTCGGCTGGGACGGCTGGCTGGGCCCATACCTTAGCGTAGACATTCCAAATCAACTTGTTGTAGTAATGACCATGCAAAAAGTGGATGCGGGCACCTGGGATCTTACGCGTAGGGTGAAGAATATAATATATAGTTCAATATAAAGTCATATTCTAGAGGAAGAAATTGTGAAAAAATGCGGAGCGCAGGTTCGTGTTTTGTGGAGCGTCCTCTTCTTTTAGCGGAGCAAAACACGGTTCTGCGCGTAAGCATTTTTTCATAATAAGAATAACTCTTGACCTAACGACTGTATATTGTTAAACTATTATATTATTTTAAGAGGTATTGTAATGATTTTTCCTTTGGAACAACTTGTTCAATTTAATGGTAATATTTATGAAATTACCGTTGCCGCAAGCCGCCGTGCTTACCAGCTGGCAAAAGTAAATGATCCAGAAATTGCTGCTAACTCAGACAAAGTCGTTTGTGTTGCCGCAAGACAGCTTTTTAATCACGTAGTAAATTATAGAATCGAAGAAAAACAGTAGGTATGGAAGTAAAACAGGAAAGCAAAATACCTGTTATTGTAATTTTTGCTCCTACAGCTTCTGGAAAGACTGCCCTTACAAAAGAGTTATTCTCTAAAGAGGGCAGTCATTTTATTTTAAATGCCGAAGTTATAAGCGCTGACAGTCAGGCTGTTTATAAAGGAATGGATATAGGAACTGCTAAGCCGGAGCCTGAACTTCAAAAAATAATCCCTCATTATTTAATTGATATTTTAAATCCCGATGAACAATACAACGTCTCAGACTTTATAAATCAGGCCGATAAATTATGCCGGGACATTTACTCAAGAGGGAAAATTCCTGTGGTGTGTGGTGGCACAGGTTTTTATATAAGAAGCTTTCTTTATGGTATTCCCAAAACTCCCCAAAGTGATGAAAAATTACGAAATAAATTAAAAGAGAGAATTCAAAAAGAAGGAAATGCCGCTCTATACAAGGAATTAAAAAAAATAGACCCGCAAAGCGCCAAAAAAATCCACCAAAATGATTCTTACAGAATATGCCGAGCCCTGGAAGTTTATTACCTTACCGGCAAACCTCGGACTGATTTTGCAATTGTCCCTGCTTTACGAGCGGAATACAATTTTATCTTTATAGTTTTAGACCCTCCAAAAGAACTTTTATACGACCGCATAAACCAAAGAGTAGATCAGATGATAAGTCAAGGCCTGGAAAAAGAAGTAAAATCTCTGCTAGAGCAAGGTTACACCCAAAACTCCCCCGGATTAAAAGCCATAGGTTACCAGGAATGGTTCCAATACCCAACCAAAGAAGAAATAATACCCCAGATAAAACACCACACCCGAAAATACGCCAAAAAACAATACACCTACATAAGAGACATTCCCAACAGTATCATTATCCCTTTTAAAACTCCGTCCGACGACCTTGATAAAGTTTGTACTATTATAAAAGAAAGATTGTCAAAATATATATTAAAACATGAACCTGTTTGAAAACAGATATACGTGAACGAGGGGTGGCTGCAAACTACATCTGAGCTTGCCGAGCGCAGCGAGATAAATCTTCCTTGCAAGCTCAGCAGTAGTTTGCAGACGCACCGAAGTGGAAGTATATCTGTTTTCCTTATGATGAGATATTCTTTATATATCTTGACTAATCTCTCATTTTTTGCCATAATATACAAACTTTATAAAGTAGGAGTGCCATCGTGCCTTGTGGTAAGAAAAGAAAGCGCCAGAAGATGGCGACACATAAGCGTAAGAAGATGCTTAGAAGAAATCGACATAAGAGCAAGTAGTTTCTTTGTCGACAGCTTGTGTTTCAGATAAGGGGTTTTGTCGTTTTTGACATCCCCTTTTTTTTTAACCTTCAACAAGCTTTAGGATCACGCTATGTTAGAAAGCATTAATTCGCCCGCAGATATTAAGAACCTTTCTCAAAAAGAGCTTAAAGAACTAGCTCAGGAAATCCGTAACACAATAATACAAACCGTAGGAAAAAACGGTGGACATCTTGCAAGCAATCTTGGAGTAGTAGAGCTTACCATAGCGCTGCACCGTGTTTTTTCTTCGCCGGAAGATGCAATAATTTTTGACGTAAGTCATCAGTGTTATGCACATAAACTTTTGACAGGCAGATACAATCAGTTTTCAACTCTCCGCCAGAAAGACGGAATTTCGGGCTTTACAAATACACAGGAAAGTCCCCACGACTTTTTTATAAACGGACATTCTTCAACTTCAATTTCATCAGCCTTGGGCTTACTTACTTCCTGGAACCTGCAGAAAAAAGAGGGTAAGGTAATTGCTGTTTTAGGTGACGGAGCTCTTACAGGCGGCATGGCTTTTGAAGGACTTTCAAATGCCGGTCAGATGCGAAAAAATCTTATAGTTATCTTAAATGATAATCAGATGTCAATCGACCAGAACACAGGTGCTGTTTCTCGCTATCTTAGCCGCCTTACAATGACAAAAGGATATCAGTCTTTCCGTTACAGAGTAGATAAAGTGGTGGAACGTCTTGTTGTAAAAATCCCAAGTCTTGGTCGCCCAATGGACAAATTTATCTTCCGTTTTAAGCGCTCATTAAAAGGACTTTTACTTGCAAATAATCTTTTTACAGATTTGGGTTTTGAATATGTTGGACCTTTAAATGGACACAATGAAGCTGTATTGGAAAACGTTCTTAAAAAAGTTAGAAATCTTTCCCGCCCGGTTGTAGTTCATGTAATCACAAAAAAAGGAAAGGGCTACACACCTGCAGAAACTAATCCCGAAAATTATCACGGGGTTGGACCTTTTAATATCGAAGACGGCTCTGTAACAAAAGATGAGCACCTTACTTTTACCCAGGCCTTCAGCAATGTAATATTGGAACAGGCAGAAAAAAATCCAAAAATTACTGCCATTACAGCAGCTATGGCCCAGGGAACGGGACTTACAGAATTCAGTAAAAAATACCGCGATAGATTTTTTGATGTAGGAATTGCAGAAGAACATGCAGTAACTTTTGCAGGAGGTCAGGCTCGTGGGGGCATGCTTCCTGTTGTCTGCATTTATTCAACCTTCATTCAGCGTGCTGTAGACCAGATGATTCATGATATTTCCCTTCAAAAATCACACGCTATTTTTGTTCTTGACCGTGCAGGCGTTGTACCAAATGATGGAGTTACACATCAGGGCTTGTTTGATATTGCTTTATTCAGACCAATTCCTAGGCTTGAAATTATGAGTCCTGTTAGTGCCCAGGATTTAAAGCTTTGTTTTGAATATGCAGTTTCGGCCAAAGGCCCGGTTGTAATAAGATATCCAAAAGCAAATTGCCCGGAAGAGCGTCCGGAGTTTTCTCAAAAGGTAAAAAGCGGAAAAGGCATTTTAATTGAATCAGAAGGAAAGGCTGTAAAAAATAAATATCTTATTGTTACTACCGGCAGTATGTATCAGGAAGTTCAGTCTGCATTAAATGAAGAAGCTGCAAAAAAAATAAAAGCAGATATTTTTATAATGCGTTTTATAAAACCATTCAACGAAGAATATTTTGTATCTCTTGCAACTCAATATAAAGGCCTTCTTTTTGTAGAAGACGGTGTAGAAACCGGAGGAATAAGCGAACACCTTTGTGGACTTCTTTCAAAACAAAAATATCTTAAAACAAAAATCCTTGCCTTCGGTGATAAATACTACGCCCATGGAAACCGTGCACAGATTCTCGAAGATGCAGGACTTTCTCCAAAACAAATTGCTTTGACCTTAAAAGGACTTTCAAATGCTTGAGATGATTTTTGGAAATAAGAAAATCAGCACAGAGCTTCCTGCCTTTGTTATGGGAATTGTAAATGCAACTCCAGATTCCTTTTATGATAAGAGTCGCGGTGGACTTGAACAGGCACTTAAACTGGTAGAAGAGGGCGCTCACATAATAGATATTGGCGGAGAATCAACAAGGCCTGGCTTTACACCAGTAAGTGATCAGGAAGAAATTGAACGTGTTATTCCTTTGCTTATTGAATTAAAAAAACGTACAGATGTAGTAATTTCAATTGATACAAGAAAAAGCTCTGTTATAAAAGAAGCGCTTAAAAATGGTGCAGATATAATTAATAATGTTGACGAGTTTTCGGACCAAGACCTTGTATTATGTAAGGATGCTGGTGCTTCTGTAATTCTTATGCATCATACTCAAGGTTATTCAGACGACATTCTTGAGTACTTAAAAAATCAGGCAGACAGATGTCTTAAAGCCGGCATTCAAAAAGAAAAAATCATTATTGACCCGGGAATTGGCTTTGGAAAAAGCTTTGAAGAGAATATTGATGCTATAAAAAACACTGGTAAACTTTGTACAACAGGCTTTGCAGTTCTAATGGCTCTTTCAAGAAAATCCAGCATAGGCCAGATGACTGGAAGAGAAGTTGGCGAAAGACTTGCCGGAACTCTTGCCGCAGACCTCATTTCTGTTCAAAAAGGTGCAAAAATAATCAGGGTTCACGATGTTTCTCAAACAATTGATACTTTAAAAGTGATGAAATTTATTCAATAGTATGATATAATTATTTTCATAAAAATGGAAATATTTAACAAACTTCTATACATATATGATTTTATCCGCCCAATTCTAGATATTGCAGTCCTCACATTTATTTTATACAAAGCCTATGTTTTTATTACAAAATCAAACAGTTTGCAGTTATTAAAATCAGCCATCATTATTTTTCTGGCTTATGGCGTTGCTGAACTTCTTAAATTAAATACAATTCTTTGGATTTTACGAATTCTTGCTCCAGGACTTGTAATTGCTTTTGCAGTTATTTTCCAGCCGGAAATCCGAAAAATCTTTTTAAAAATCGGTCAAAGCCGCTGGTTTGCCTTTGGTAACCGTTCAAAACATACTTATGTAGATGCTGTCCTTACCGCTGCCGAAATGCTTTCAAAAGAAAGACGTGGAATGCTGGCAGTTTTTCTTCGACATACAAAGCTTGATAATTACATGCAGTCAGGTACAAAGCTTAATGCCGACTTGTCATCAAGCTTACTCGTAACTATTTTTGGTAAAGATACTCCACTTCATGATGGAGCCTGTTTTATTCAGGGAGGAAAACTTCTTGCTGCAGGCTGCTTCCTTCCGCTCAGCGAAGATTACAATATTAAAAAGACCTTTGGTACACGACACAGAGCAGCTCTTGGACTTTCAGAAGTTTCTGATGCTGTAGTTCTTGTTGTATCCGAAGAAACTGGAGCAATAAGTCTGGCCTTTGATTCTAAACTTAACTATGATTTAAATATGAGTGAACTTACAAAGATTCTTGAAAAACTTCTTGAATTACCACCTGAAGCAAAAAATATAGAGGATACAATAGATGAAAGCAAACCGGTTCTTTGAAAAAATCCTCGACAAATGGCCTGTAAAAGTATGCTGCCTCATTGTTGCAATATGCATTTATTTATTTCATCAGGCTTCTTTAACAGATAAACGTTCTTTTGTTATTCCGCTTACTCTAATAGAAGAAGGCGGGGTAATGCATA
>Ga0247609_10002812_pt1 | contig 18086 bp, 13 predicted proteins | sample 172DNAGHGlowgp2_FD_193487 | JGI IMG/M metagenome (GOLD analysis project Ga0247609, IMG submission 193487) | Sheep rumen microbial communities from Palmerston North, Manawatu-Wanganui, New Zealand - 1728 DNA GHGlow gp2 | ecosystem: Host-associated > Mammals > Digestive system > Stomach > Rumen ...
CCAGGCTGGCATCACGAACGAAATCAACGAAATCGTCGGCGGTGCGGAAGCGCTGAACAGTTAAGGGAGGAAAGCATTGATGACGACTGGCAAAATTGTAACGGTCCTGGGTCCTGTTATCGACATTCAGTTTCCGCCGAAACAGCTCCCTGCGATCTACAATGCTATTCATATTGACGGCACGGTAGGTGAAAACATCAAAATCCACCTGACTGCCGAAGTTATGCAGCATATCGGCAACGATGTTGTCCGTTGCGTAGCCATGAGCTCCACGGACGGTCTCGTACGCGGTATGGAAGCAATTGACACGGGCGCGCCTATTAAGGTTCCCGTAGGTCCCGGCTGCCTGGGCCGTATTTTCAACGTACTGGGCGAAACCGTAGACCATGATGATACAAAAGTAGAAGCGGCTGACTACTGGCCGATTCACCGTCCTGCACCGGCCCTGGAAAACCAGGCTACTTCCGAGCAGATCCTGGAAACGGGCATTAAGGTCGTTGACCTGATCGCACCCTATGCTCTGGGTGGTAAGGTAGGCCTGTTCGGCGGCGCCGGCGTAGGCAAGACGGTACTGATCATGGAACTCATTCACAACGTCGCTACGGCTCACGGCGGTTATTCCGTATTCGCAGGCGTAGGCGAACGTACCCGTGAGGGCAACGACCTCTGGGGCGAAATGAAAGAGTCCGGCGTTATCGACAAGACCGTACTGGTTTACGGCCAGATGAACGAACCGCCCGGAGCGCGTATGCGCGTAGGCCTGTCCGGCCTGACCATGGCAGAATATTTCCGTGATGTAGGCGGTCAGGACGTACTGCTCTTCATCGACAACATTTTCCGTTTCATCCAGGCTGGTTCCGAAGTGTCCGCGTTGCTGGGCCGTATGCCTTCTGCCGTAGGTTATCAGCCTACGCTGGCTAACGACATCGGCGCCCTGCAGGAGCGGATCACCTCTACCAAGCACGGGTCCATCACATCGGTACAGGCCGTATACGTTCCTGCCGACGACTTGACTGACCCTGCGCCTGCAGGAACATTCGCCCATCTGGATGCTACCACCGTTCTTTCCCGTCAGATCGCGGAACTTGGTATTTATCCGGCCGTGGATCCCCTGGATTCCACCAGCCGTATCCTGAGCCCGCAGGTCCTGGGCGAAGAGCATTACAAGGTAGCCCGTGGTGTACAGGCTATTCTGCAGCGCTATAAAGAACTGCAGGACATCATCGCCATTCTGGGTATGGAAGAATTGGGCGAAGATGATAAGATTACTGTTGCCCGTGCCCGTAAGATCCAGCGTTTCCTGTCCCAGAGCTTCTTTGTAGCTGAACAGTTCACCGGCCAGCCCGGCCAGTATGTTCCGCTGAAGGAAACGATCCGCGGCTTCAAGGAAATCCTGGAAGGCAAGCACGACGATCTGCCGGAAGGCGCGTTCTACATGGTCGGCACGATTGATGATGCTATCGCGAAGGCCAAGAGCATGGAAGTGGAGTGATCCTATGGCCAGTTTAATGCGTTTTGAGGTCCTGGCTCCGGACAAGTATGTGCTGAAGTCGGATTCCATTTCCTATGTGGAAGCGGTGACCCTGTGGGGAGGCGTCGGCATTTTGCCGCGTCACGCCCCGTTGATCGCTGCACTGAAGGAAGCTCCGCTGAAGTACCGCGATGCCCAGGGTATAGCTCATTTCCTGTGCATACAGGGCGGCTTTATGGAAGTTAAGGACAACAAGGTTGTGGTTATGACGGAGGCAGCCGAGACTGCCGATGAAATTGACGTTGACCGCGCCGAAGCTTCAGCTTTGCGTGCCCGTGAGCGTCTGGCAAATCCGGATGACGAGATTGACATGGATCGTGTCATGGGCAGCCTGCGCCGCTCGGAAGCACGTCTGAAGACTGTAAGGCTGGCGGCGGAATCCCGCTGACAGGAGCCTGGCAGACCGGGGGTCGGTCTGTGTCAGTAAGGTTTAAGAAGGGATTCGTCCGGAATTATATTCGGGCGAACCTCTTTTTTATAAAAATATTCGTAATAATGTTTGCTGAAATTTCCTTGATCAGTATTTCCTTAAAAAGGTTTTTATAACTGCAGGCGGAAAGTCTGGAAACTTACTGGAGGTGTAAGAATGGCAGTGCATCCGGGAGCCGTGATTGCGGTTGCAGGACTTGCCGTTGCGGGTTTTAAGTTGTATACGGCTTTAAGCAATACCGCACAGATTGTCAGAAGCAGTTTGGAACGTTACAATGACGAGAAAATCCGTTACTATACCGTTAACAAACAGGTTCTTGAGACGGTTATTGATTACGGTAAATTTAAGCTGGAGATCTGGAACGAGTTTGGAACGTTGGCCCAGCTTTACAGCCGCATGACGAACCCGCCCGGGCTCATCAGCTATAAGGGAATGGAAAGTGTGCATGCCGGGCGTCCGCAGATGGACGATATCCGTAACATGACAGCGTCTTTAAGCGCGCTTCATGAGCAGCAGTGGGATGTGCTTGGCACAGGCCTGCTGACGAGTCTTGCCATTTATGGAAAGACTATGACGCAGAAGGTGGAAAAGGACAAGGTCCTGCATATTGAAGGTTTCCCGGATACTGAGGAAGGCGACAGCATGCTTGACACTATGGGGACGGTTCCCTCTCCCCACCACAGCGACAATGGCCTGATAGAAGAAGGCGCTGTTCTGAATGAAATACTGGGCGTGCCTGTGGTTTTGGATACGGATGCTTTGTATGATGAGCTTTCCACGAAACCGATAACGGAACTCACCAAGGAAGAAGCCTTCGCCCTGAAGGACCAGATTGACTGGCGCAGCCTGAAGCTAGCCGACGCGGTAGGTCGTATACGTCGTCTGGGCGATACCGTTGAGAGCATCAGGAGTGATGTAGAGCGCCTGCGGGAAGTATGCAGGAGCAAGATGGAGAATGTGGCTCTGTTGGTGCAGAGAACCCCGGATTACAATGAATTCACCCTTGCGGATAAGCAGGATTATCAGTTCGCGGTTATGTTGCAGCGGACCATGCGCCTGCTGACGCGCCTGGACCTGGTTCTAAAGCGCGGCAATATGTGCGTTCTGAACTCCATGGCTATCAACGACTGCAAACGTCAGGCGGCGGAGCTGGTGCCGCTTCCCGATCCCAATGCGCCTGAAAAGTAAAAGGGGACGGGATTTAAGAGAAGATTCAGCGGCCAGGCCGCACTGTTTTTAGGAGGCTAAGGAGAAATGGCAAAAGATGCTTTAAGCAGTTTAGCCGGCAACCGTATGGGACAGCTCAAGAGTGAGATTGCGGACCTTAAGGCCCAGCTCAAAAAAGAGTTTGAACCGGAAAAGATTGCCGAACTGAAAAAGCTTATCAGAGAAAAAGAAACTTATTACAATATACTTGCTGATCGTCGCAGGGCCGGTTATTAAGCATCATGGACGAGCAGTTATTGGTGCGTTTGGCACAGCTAGGGATACGCTGCGTAGTAGCGTATTATGTATATAAGGACGCCGTAAAACATGAGGTTCCTAACAAGAACTTCTGGGTGGCGGCAACCTTTATTTTCTGGCCTGTCATTGTAGCTTACCTGTTCTATCGGCAGCGCGCGGCCCGCACTGTAGATCTTTCCTTTGAGCAAAAAGCCCAGCTGGAGATAGATCATAAGCGGGAGGAAGAAAAGCGGCGCATCGCGGCGGAACGAGCCGAGATGGAGTTGGAACGCAAACACGAGATCGAAAAGAATCAGATCAGTGAAGCGGAACTGGAAAAACTTCGTGAGGAACGCAGGGCTGCCAAGGCGAAGCGCATGAAGGAACTGGAGGAAGAGCGTGCGGAACAGGAAAGACAGCACGCCGAACTTTTAAAGCTGAAGGAAAAAAAGCTGCAGGACACCGTGGCAAAGAATCTCGGCAACCTGAACAAGCAGTAGGATATATTGCATTACGGGCGCTGCGCTTACAGGCGCGGCGTTTTCTTTTTGCGCAATCAGTGGAGCTGATATAAAATTTTAGTGCTCCCTCTTGCTAAATGACGTTTATAATGATAGAGTTAATCTGTTAAAGAAATATTGATCTGTTTTAAAAATCAACGGTAGGGGGTAAGCTTGTGGAAAAGTTGATTGTCAGAGGCGGCAATCGCCTGGTTGGCACAGTAAAGACAAGCGGTGCAAAAAATGCGGTGCTGCCAATTATTGCAGCATCTATTTTAGGGGAAACGCCCAGTCATCTGGATGAAATCCCTAAACTGGAAGATGTACGCACGATTTGCGGCGTATTAAAATATTTAGGTGTCAAGATTGATGACAGCAAGGAACATGAGCTTACTTTAGATACATCCCGGATTTCTGCCTATGAAGCTCCCTATGAACTGGTTCGCACAATGCGGGCATCATTTGTAGTTTTAGGTCCGTTGCTGGCCCGTAAGGGACATGCCCGTATATCCCAGCCGGGGGGCTGCGCTATTGGCAGCCGTCCCATTGACCTGCACCTGAAAGGGTTTGAAGCACTGGGTGCTAAAATTTCACAGGATCACGGTTTTGTTGACGCATATGCGCCGAACGGGCTGAAAGGCGCCGATATTTATTTGGACTTCCCCAGTGTGGGAGCAACGGAGAATATCATGATGGCGGCGTGTCTGGCGGATGGAACGACTACGCTGGAAAATCCGGCGGAAGAACCGGAGATCGTCGATCTGGCTAACTATCTGAATCAGATGGGAGCACGTGTGCGGGGCGCAGGAACGGATATTATCCGGATTGAAGGCGTGAAGCACATGCGTGGAGGAGAACATACCGTTATTCCTGATCGGATCGAAGCGGGAACTTATATGATTGCCACCGCTATGACCCATGGCGATGTAATTATTGAAAATGTGCTGGTAGAACATCAGAAACCGCTGCTGGCAAAACTGCGGGAAGCAGGCGTCCTGATTGAAGAAGATATCGACCGGATTCATGTGGCCTGTCCCGGTGAATTAAAAGGAATCCATGTGAAAACACTGCCGTATCCCGGATTCCCTACGGATATGCAGGCGCAGATCATGGCAATGATGACAATTTGTAATGGGCGCAGTTCCGTCATGGAAACGGTGTTTGAGAACCGTTTTATGCATGTGGTGGAATTAAATCGTATGGGCGCTAACATAGTAACGTCCGGCGCGCGGGGCGCTTTGATCGAAGGGCCGGCCCATCTGACCGGGTGCGAAGTCAATGCGACGGACTTGCGGGCAGGGGCCGCTATGATCCTGGCGGGACTGGTAGCAGAGGGACAGACGATTATCGGTAATCTGCATCATATTGACCGCGGCTATGAGGATATTGTCGGAAAACTGCAGGCGCTGGGCGCAGATATCCAGCGCATCAATGTAAAAGAATGAGTTTGATTCAGACAGGGGAAGAAAGCATATGTTTGGTGGAAATACGGACATTGGCATCGATTTGGGGACGGCTAATATTCTGGTCTATGTTAAAGGAAAGGGAATCGTTCTGAACGAGCCTTCTGTGGTCGCAGTGGAAAAGTCAAGCAATAAGATACTGGCGGTGGGCGCAGAGGCACGGGATATGCTGGGACGTACGCCGCAGGGAATCGTGGCGGTCCGTCCTTTGAAGGAAGGCGTAATTGCCAATTACACGATTACTCAGAAGATGCTTGAATATATCGTTAATAAAGTGGCGGGACGGAGCTTCTTTTTCAAACCCCGCGTCATGACCTGTATTCCTGTGCATATTACGTCTGTGGAAAAGCGCGCTGTCCTGGAAGCGACCATCCAGGCCGGGGTATCCAAGACATATCTGATTGAAGAACCGTTGGCTGCTGCGTTGGGAGCCGGACTGGATATTATGGTGCCTTCCGGAAAGATGGTCGTAGATATCGGCGGCGGTACGACCGATATTGCGATCCTGAGCCTGGGCGGCGTGGTGGACAGTGATTCTGTCCGTATCGGCGGGGACAAGTTTGATGAAAGTATTGTACGGTTTGTGAAGAAGGAATATAACGTCCTGATAGGGGATATGACCGGTGAAAGTATCAAAAAACAAATCGGAAATGTCCATTCAGGCGGTGAAAATAAGAGTATGAGCGTGCGTGGACGCGACGGGATTAATGGACTGCCCACGACCGTGACCGTTACGTCGGAAGATGTGCGCAAGGCTTTGGAGGAACCGTTGGAGGCGTTGCTGAGCCGCATCCGGTCTGTGCTGGAAAAGTGTCCTCCGGAACTGTCTGCGGATATTGTGGATAATGGGATTTACCTGACCGGCGGCGGCGCTCTGCTGGGAGGGATTGCCCAGGTAATTGAAGAGGATACGGGGATTCATGTCTTAGTGGCGGAAAGTCCGTTGGACTGTGTGGCTGTTGGTACGGGAAAAGCGTTGGACAATCTGGATAAACTGCGTCCCGGAGCAATTTACAGTAATGCCATGTTTTAATGGAGGCTGTCCGGATTGACGACAGGCAGGCGAACTGGCGAATGAAGAAATGAGAAAATGAGGATGGGGACGGTCTTGGAACGCTGTGAACCGGCGAATCCATACCGTCCTGCTGATTTTACGGAGAGTTGGGAGAATATGAAAAATAATAACAGCCGCAGGATCGCAGGAAGAATGAAACAGCTGCTGCTGTTTCTGGCCATACTTTTGCCGATGCTGTTCCCGGTATCTGCCCGGGCGCAGGTCACAAACATGCGCGTGGGAAGCGGAGCGGCACGTATCCGTATTGTATTGGATATTGATAAGGCTGCCACTTTTAAAGATAAAAGTAGCGACAATTTGATTTCCCTGGAAATTGGCACGGAAGTTAAAAAGACGCTGCAGAAAAAAATATCGGATGAAACGGTGACAGGCGTTGTACTGGAAAAAGCAGGAAAAAAAGCCGGAATCCTTAAAATCAGCCTGAAAAAGCCGGCGCAGCACAAGGTTATCGTGTTGAAGAACCCGAACCGGATCGTGGTCGATGTGTACCGGATCCAGATTATCAGGACCAGCAAGGATCTTGGTAATGGCCTGACATATACATTCTGGCAGGATGATATGAATGGGCTGCCTGTGCGAGTATATGCGCTCAGCCTGAGTCCGGACAGTAAATACGAGTTGAGGCCTTTTTCCGGCGCAGGCAGCGCTAACGGGCGCGGGCGGCTGACACGGGCGGTTTCGCTGGTTGGCGCCAGGGCTGCCGTTAATGCCTGCTATTTTGATACGGACGGATGGGTCATCGGCAACTGTAAATGGAACGAAAGCGTTTTTGGCGTGGAGAGCACTCCCCGCAGCGCATTTGTGATTGATAAAGAGGGAAAGCCTTCCGTACAGAAAGATCTGGCCTACCGGGGAACTGCAACGCTTCCCGGAGGACGCGTTTTGACGATATTGGGCCTGAACCGTCAGCGTATTGCAAACGATCTGGTGTTGTTCAATCGAAATTATGCAAGCGGTACACGGACCAATGAACACGGACGGGAGATCCGGGTCAGCAAAGGACGCGTCACAGAAGTTTCTGCGAAAGGAAATATGGCGCTGGATAATGATTCCCTGGTGCTCTCCGGGCATGGGGTGAACGCAGATGCGCTGGCTGTTGTGCGTCGTGGCGACCGGGTCGCTATCGACCAGACTTTAGGAAGCAGAATGGCAGATGAGGCGCGGTTAGTGGTCGGTGGAGGACCGATGCTGCTGGAAAAGGGAAAGATCAATGTCCGTTCCAGAGAAGAGGCCATGGCGCCGGACATTGCCTATGGACGGGCCCCCCGTACCGGCATCGGCGTAAAGGCTGACGGTACGATAATATTGATGGTAGTGGACGGGCGCAGCCAATATTCCGCAGGAATGTCGCTGAAAGAGTTTGCCCAATACCTGAAGCGGTTTGGCGCAGTTTCCGCTGTAAACTTTGATGGCGGCGGGTCTTCCGAGATGGTGCTGGACGGAAAAATTATGAACCGGCCTTCTGATGGAGGCGAGCGTCCGGTCAGCATAGGGCTGGGAGTGTTCCGAAAATAGCCGGAACAGAACTGTTTTGCAAAAATGGATGATTCGTTGTATAATATAATAGTATAATAGGTGTATTTTTGTGTTTCTATAAAGGAATTTGTTTATGAAAAAAGTAATTATCCTGCTTTGCCTGTTGGTATTCGCTGTAGCTTCACAGGCTCTTGCAAGGACGCCGCTGATGCCGGTGGAAAATATCAGGGCAGGCATGCGGGGATATGGAAAGACTGTTATTTCAGGCGATACCATTGAAACGTTTCCTGTTGAAGTTTTAGGCGTGACCGGCAATGAGAATATGGGATACCAGATTCTGATCCGGGCCGGCGGGGATTTGATTGCCCGCAGCGGGGGCATTGCCCAGGGGATGAGCGGCAGCCCCGTGTATATTGACGGGAAGCTGGCAGGCGCGGTTGCATATGGCAAAGCATTTACCGATCCCCATTACTGTTTTCTGACGCCAATTCAGGATATGCTGGATATGCTGGACCGGCCGGAACCTCACCGGAAGCCTGCAGAGGAAACGTTGCTGCCAAAGGGGACTGCTCTCATGGCGGGAGGTTTTTCTCCGGAAGGTTTTGCGATGCTGCAGGAAGGCTTGTCTTCTTTTGATGTAACGCTGACGAATACAGGCGGTGGTGCTGTAACGACTTCAGATAAAGAAATTGAGCCGGGCAGTTCCGTGGGGGTTGCTCTGATCCAGGGAGACCTTACGTTAGGCGCCCTGGGTACAGTTACCTGGACCGATGAAAGAGGGCGGCTGGTTGCGTTCGGTCATCCTTTCATGCGTCGGGGCGAAGCTGATTTTTTCCTGACAAAGACTTGGGTGCTGACCTCGATTCCTGATCTCCAGGCTGCTTATAAAATCGGAAATCTCGGGCAAGCCGTAGGCACGATCAGCCAGGACCGAAACGCGGGCGTTGTGGGACAGACAGGAAAACTGCCTGCTTTTATCCCTATGTATGTTTCCGTATCTGATTCTACCCGTTCCAACAACGGCAGCGCCCGGGTCCGGATCGTAAATGACGACAAGCTGGCTCCGACGCTGGCGGCTTCTGTGCTGACAAGCAAAGCGGCAGCGGTGGCGGATCAGGGAGGCGGCGGCAGCGCCCGTATCATGTTTGATATTACGGCGTTTGACAGCAAAAAGGAGTTGCTGCATGTTTCCCGGGAAAATATGTATTATGACAAGACCGCTATTGTAAAACAATTGCCGGTGGAATTACAGGAAACTGTACAGGTCCTGCTTCAGAATAAACTGGAACCCGTCCGCATATCCAACATTGATGTGAATGTGGATATCAGTACGGAAAGTCTTGTTGCGGAGATAAAAAAGGTTTCCGTGAAGGAAAAGGCGCCAAAACCGGGAGATACGATCCATCTGGATGTGAGCATGAAACCGTATCGCGGAGCGGAAATTACCCGTACGGTTACCTATAAACTTCCGAAAGACGCAAAAGGCGAGATCCGTTTGAACGTGCGGGGCGGCGCTTCTATGAACTGGATCCAGGAATTGCTGCGTAAGCAGAAAGAAGAAGGCGTTCCCCAGGCGCAAAAAAATGAGAAGAAGAAAGAAAAAGATATTAAGCTTTCTGATTATGTGCGGGAGGTCAATAAGGCGGACCGCAATAACGATATTATTATAGAATACGCGGCGTCGCGTGATAAAAAAACGTCTTTTGCAGAAGAGGAGGCAGAGGCTCCGTCTCTGGCGGCCATGCTTGCCGGCGGGCGGAACAAACAGTCTGTGCCGGTAGATTATATTGTGGATGGGGAACAGCAGGTGACGGTAAAACTGCCGTAAAAAAACGGAGGATGCTGTGTGGCGGTCCGGAGGGGCCGTTGTGTGCTCTGTAAAAGCGGATGAACCGCTTTGCCTTAAAAATGCCACAACCTTGTAGTAGGATAGACTAAGGATATAATTACTGTAAGAAAGGAGAGCAGCATTATGCTTCATGATATCTGCGCCGCCACCGGCGCCTTTGTCCTGAATTTCTGCCAGGTTACCGGGCAGATGATGCTGCTTTTTATTGACACATTAAAGAAACTGAAGCATGCCAGTATCAGGGAAACTCTGCGGCAGATGGCGCTGTTAGGCGCAGATTCACTGCCTATTGTATTGTTGACGATGCTGTGTACGGGGATGGTTTTTTCCGTACAGACCGCCAAAGAGTTTGTTGCTCTGGGCGCTTCTAATACCGTTGGCGGTATCGTAGCGATTGCCATGGGGCGGGAACTGGTTCCCGTGCTGACCGGCGTAGTTGTGGCAGGCCGTATCGGCGCGGCCATTGCGGCAGAACTGGGGACTATGAAGGTCACGGAGCAGATTGATGCGCTCCGGGTCATGGCGACCAGCCCGGTGCAATACCTGGTGGCGCCCCGTTTTATTGCTATTTCTCTGATGATGCCGATGCTTATTGTGTTTGGCAATTTTATCGGAAATGCGGGCGGTTACTTTGTAGCCCATTATTATGCGGACATTGGATCGTATACTTACCTGAACTCTATTAAGCGCTTCTGTGAAATGTATGATGTGGTCGGAGGAATGATCAAAGGCGTGGCCTTTGGCGCCATCATCAGCATTGTTGGCTGTTTTAAAGGGCTGCATGCGGATAAAGGGGCGGAAGGCGTTGGTTTGGCAACAACAGCTTCCGTTGTTCTTTCTATCATTTTGATTTTTATAGCGGACTATTTTATGACTGTGTTATTGTATGTAGACAAATAGGCGAGGAAATATGGCGGAATCCGTAATTTCCCTGCAGGGTCTTGAAATTTCTTTTGGCGAAAAGAAAGTATTGCAGGGAGTTGACCTTGAAGTGAAAAAGGGAGAGACAATGGCCGTAATCGGGCCTTCGGGAACGGGAAAGAGTACGATCCTGAGGGCGCTGATCGGGCTGCTGGAACCGACTGGTGGAAGCGTGTTTATTGAAGGACAGGATGTGTCCCATCTCTCGGAAGAGGAGTGGAACGGGATACGGAAGCATGTTGGTATGGTCTTTCAGTATTCGGCTCTTTTTGACTTTTTGGATGTGGGGGAAAATGTAGCCTTTGGTCTGCGGCAGCATTTCAGCCTGCCGGAAGACGAAGTCCGAAAAAAGGTGGATGATTTGCTGGCGGATGTGGGTATGCTTGATGCAAAGTCCATGTATCCGGTGGAACTGTCCGGCGGTATGAAAAAGCGTGTCAGTCTGGCAAGGGCACTGGCGTTTGGTCCGCGTATCGTCCTGTATGATGAACCGACGGCGGGACTGGATCCCATACGGACCATGAATATCAGCCGCCTGATCCGGAAGACGCAGCAAAAGCACAAGGTAACATCCATTCTGGTAACCCATGATATGGAATCGGTCTATACGGCAGCCGACAGGGTAGCGCTGCTGAATGATGGAAAGATTGTAGCAATCGGAACACCGGAAGAATTCCGGAATTCAGATAATCCTCTGATCCGTGGCTTTATCACGGGGGAAGAAATTACAGGGGCAACGGAGGCATTTCGATGAACGCAAGTGAAACAAAAGTCGGGGCGCTGACTCTTGGAGGCGCGGTCATTTTAGCAGGTATGATCAGCTTTCTGGGAGCGTTTAAGCTGTTTGACGGCGGCTATGATCTGCATGTGGCCTATCCTTCTGTAAACGGATTGCAGGAAGGAAGCTCAGTTCGCTATGCCGGCGTTCCCGTAGGAACGGTAAAGAAAGCGCGGGTGGAACCGGATCAGGTTGTCGTTACTATGCATGTAAATAAGGGCATCCAGATTCCGCAGGAAGCAGAATTCTCCATCGGTTCTGACGGCGTTATGGGAGAGAAATTTGTAGATATCCGGGCTCCGCAAAAGTACAGCGGGGTGTATTTGAAACCGGGCAGTACTCTGACAGGGAATTCTTCCGGGGATCTGAATGAGTTTCTGGCGCAATCCGGAAAAGTGCTGGAAAAAGTGGAAGGCATTGCCGATGCTCTTAATAATGTATTTGGGGACAAGGAAGTCCAAAAATCCATGCGGGACGGCTTCATCAATGCCAGAGATATCAGCAATAATCTGAATAAATTTACTAAAGTGATGGCGGATTCTGCCAAGGAAAACCAGGCAGAACTGAAAAATATGGTTTCCCAGTTTAACCAGATGAGCGTGCGCATGAACAAAGCCATGGGACATCTGGAAAGCCTGATGGAGGGCGTAGACGCAAATGGGCAGACAGGTAAAAATGTGGCTGTTATGGCGCGGAATCTGGCTGTTACGAGCAAAAATCTGGAAGTTATAACCAATACGCTGGCGGATGTTGCGAAAGACCCGCAGACAAAAGAAGATCTGAAAGCGACAATTCATAACGCCAGGGGCGTGACGGAGCGGGCCAATAAGATTCTTGGGCTTGGCGACGGAATGAAGGTCAAGCCCCATGCGGATGTATTTCATTCTGCCAAGGGCGGGCAATGGCGCAGTAACTTTGGCCTGCAGTTTGAAAAAGAAAAAAAGGGAACGTTTGGGTATCTGGGCGCGTCCAGTATCGGCGACGATACGAAACTGGATCTGTATTTCGGTAAACGGTTTAAACGTCTTAATGTCAGCGCCGGCGCTATGCAGGGAAAAGCCGGTATCGGACTGGGGTATGATATCAGCGACCGGTTCCGTATCTATTCCCAGCTCTATGATTTCAGCGATGCAAAACTTCGGTTGGGCGGAGAGTATATGATCCGGAAAGATATCTTTGTGGTAGGCGAAAGTCTCGACGTGTTGCATGGAAGCAGGCGGGATCTGTATCTGGGTGCGAGAATCTATTTCTAATAGGCAAAAAGAAAGTTTTGTTTGATTATTTATATCGCATAACAGCTTGACTTTTTGACCAGAAAGCATATATAATGAGTCTACTGACTCGTCAGTCAGAAAATGGAGGGATTGGAAATGGCTAAGAAAAAGAATGCTGTGCGCACGGCCCTGCTGAGTGCGTTGTTTACTGCTTTGCTGGCGCCGGCGGCATTTGCGCAGGACGCGTTGCCTATCGATCTGCAGACGGCGATTGATAAGGCTTTTGCCAGCCATGCAGATATAAAGAAAGCGGAATACAGTTTAGATGCTTCGAGAGCGAGATATAACGCAGCCCGGGAAAGCTTTGGCCCGAAGGTGACATTTTCTCATAGCTTTGGACGTAGCCGATATTGGGATGATGAGCTTAATGCAAGATATCAAAATCAGATTGGAAATAGTTTCTCAAACTCAACAGCGCTGAGTATGCCAATTTTTAATCTCGGATTAATTGCTGCTGAAAAACAGGCGAAAGCAGGATATCAGAGCAGTGTATTGGGAGAAGAGCTGGCTTTTATCCGTTTAAAGCAATCCGTGACTGATGCTTATTATGCTTTGTTGGCAGCTATTGATGCAGAGAAGGTATGCCAACAGTCTGTTGCTGCTTTGGAAGATCACCTGAAAAATGTAAAGGCACAATATGAAGTAGGCGTGGTGGCTAAAGTAGACCTGTTGCGAAGCGAGGTGGAACTGACTTCTGCTCAGCAGTCTCTGATCAAAGCGGAAAACGGGCATGATATTGCGGAAGCCAGATTGAATAATATTATGGGGATCCCTCATGATACGAAGCTGAATCCGGTGGAAGAACTGGGATATACAATTTATACTGAGACGCTTCCCAACTGCATTAATTATGCCATGCTGCACCGGTTGGATTTGCAGCAGAGCGCCTTGCAGGTAAAAGCGGCCGAAGCTGCGCTGAATGGCGCAAAAGCTGACTGGACGCCTTCTGTCGGTGGCAGTCTTTCCAATAATTGGGCAGATGGCAACTGGCCTGGCGATAAAAATTCAAGATGGTCTGCGGGTATTAGTGTCAACATGACGTTGTTTGACAGTGGTATTACCAAGTCTAACGTGTCTGCTGCAAAAGCAAATCTGATGACAGCAAAGGAAACATATCGTCAGGATACGGACAATGTGCAGCTGGATGTCCGGAATTGTTACTTCAACCTTCGTGAATCTGAAAAACGTATCTCTACTACTCAGGTAGCCGTAGCCAAAGCGGAAGAAGATTACCATATTGCCCAGGTACGGTATGAGGCCGGTGTCGGGACAAATACGGATGTACTGGATGCACAGGTTGCACTTACTACGGCCCGAAATAATTTCAATACAGCGCTGTATGATTACAATACTTCCAAAGCTGCTCTCCAGACGGCTATGGGTATCGAAGCCCGTCCGGAAGATTATAAATACATGACCTATGGTGAACGCTATAAAGCGACAAAGGCCGTGTACAATTCGGCTGCGGAAAAAACAGAGTCTGAAAAGACTTTGAAAGAGACGGTAAAAGCATTGGAAAAAGCCCGTGCGGAGCGCCGCAAAGCAGCGGCATCTGCTGAAAAGGCAGAGAAAAAAGCGAAATAGAAAATCGGTAAACGTTCATAACGATGCATTTTGAATGTTAAATATTAACGGTTATATAAAGTGGACTTTGCAACGGCAGAGTCCACTTTATTTTTTTAGATTCAAATCACTAGATGTTTTGTGGCCGGAGATTGTTTCATTAATAATAAAAATTTACAGAAATGATACAAAAAATGCTGAATTTCTGCATTGTTTCTGCTATAATTAAATAATATGGGGTAGTATTAATATTTTTAGGAATGGAGGGTGCGGAAATGAATCGGCTTACAAAATGGATTCTTGGTATGGCCGTTGGTCTCTGCGTCCTTTTTGCAGGTATTACGCAATTAGTGCTTCCTGCTGTATTGGATCAGGCTGTTCCTTATGTAGAAAAGACAGCGACTGATTTTATCAATGGATCTGTTACCATTGGCAATGTTTCTAAATCCGGAATCAGCGAGTTGCTTATAAAAGATATTGAAATTAAAGACAGCAAACAGAAGACAGTTGCGCTGCTGCCAGAGACCCGTATTTCTCTCAATCCGTTGAAAGTATTTTCCGGCGTAGAAAAGACAATCTCCGGGATTGAACTGCGTAAGCCGATTCTCTACATTCGTCAGAATAAAGATGAGACTTGGAATTTTAATAGTCTGCTAAAACCATCAAAATCGGATACAACTCCTTTTTACGGAAAGGCTGTAGTAAAAGAGGGAACGGTAATCGCTGAATTACCGGAGGGAACCTGGAAATACAGTGTTAATGGTTCAGTGGATGGAAGCTATAATCCTGCCTTTGACCTAAACTTTACTGTGGACGCTCCCGGAATGGAAACGGCCCGCGTTATTGGCAGCATTGATAATAAAGGAATAGGGAAGATTGTAATGAAATCTTCCCGTGTGGATCTGGCGCCTTACGGACCGCTTGCCCTGCGATACGGGCAGGTCAGGAATGCAGCCGGACAGGTTGCAGATATAGAAGGGGAATGGAATAATGACGGCAAAGATACGATACTGCGGGGAACGTGCGACCTGCAGGATGTGAGAGGGATTTACCAGAACGGCGACCTGGGTGTTCCGTTCCACATTACCGGGGGGGTATCTTCATCGGGAAATGCCATTTCAGTTCGGGAACTGCTGGTCAGTCTTAATGAACAGAAAGCAGTTTTGTCCGGTACGGTGGATATCAGGGATCTGGATAATCCGGCGGGGCATCTTTCTCTGCGTTCTGATAAGGTATCCTATGCCGGAGAAACGGTTACAGATCTGGAAGCAGAAGCCGTTCTGCATGACAGAAAAGCAGCTGTGAATCTGCTTCATGCAACATATCGCGGCGGATCTGTTACTGGTCAGGGAATCTATGAAATGGATTCCGGTAAGATTGTTGCGGAAACGGATATTAAAAATGTTACGCTGACGGGCGAATCGGTAAATGGGGAAACATTTCTGTTGAACGCAGCCCTGGCCGGCAGCGGAACCTATAATCAGGAAAAGGGAAATTTCAATATGGATGTGGCCGCCAATACCATGAATTTGAAATGGCGGGACATGCTCTTTCATGTGATGGACTTTGACGCAGCGCTGGATAATACGGGCGCTGATATCCGTACATTTTCCGCATTTGCCGGAAATGGCGCTATGCAGGCTTCCGGAAAAATTGGGTTTGATGGCTCCTATAATCTGAAAGGTAGAATGGCCGGGATGCCAATCGCGCCGATATTGGCAGCAGCGGGGCAGGAAGGCAGCGGGCAGTTTTCTTCATCGTTCCAGCTGTCCGGACAGGGAACAAATGTTACTTTTGAAGGACCGGTTCAGTTGAAGCAGGCGGTCTGGAAAGACTTTATTCTGGAAGATGGGCACGGTCTTGTAACGGTTCAGGATAATATTGTGCAATTGGATGCGTTTCAGTTAACTATGGATCAGGGAACCCATGTGGCGAATGGGTCCATTGATCTGCGAGGCAGCGAGCCGGTGTTTGATCTTGCGCTTGATACGGAACGGGTACGCATTGAGCCGTTGATTACGGCAGCAGGGTTGAAAGATTCTGTGTCGGTTACGGGCAACCTGACAAATCATATGTTGGTGACAGGTCCATTGTCTGATATCAGTGTAAAAGGAACGATTGACATGTCAGACGGCAGCGTGAAAGGATATCTTGTAGATTCGGCTACCGGCGGATATCTGTACCACAGGGGCAGCCTGACATTACAGAATATTTTGGTCAAAGCGCTTTCTACTACATTGAAGCTGCATGGAGAGATGGATGAGAATCATAATCTGGATTTCCAGGCAGATGCCGCCAATGTGGATCTGAGCCGTTTGCCAATTCAGGAGGAAGATGTAACACTGTCCGGTTACGCTTCTGCGGTAGGGCATCTGGGAGGAACGCTGGAAAAACCGCTTTTCAGCGGACGTGTGACCAGCGAGGAGTTTAATGTTAACGGTGTGCCTGTTAAAAATTTGACGGGTATGCTGGTCAGTAACGGAGAGGAAATTAATTCGCTGAAAGGTTCCTGTGAACAGGAAAACACAGACGGCCTGACTTCTGCTTATATGATCGATATGGCCCTGAATGTTCCGCAAAAGGATCTGCGCGGCCGGATGGGAATCATGTATGGGGATCTGCAGAATATCCTGAAGATGGCGCGGATTGATTTCCCGGTAAAAGGACTTGCTGCCGGTACGCTGGAATTTAACGGGCGGGGAAAAGGTACGGTTGCGGATTTCTGGGGATATAAGCTGGATATCAATGGCGTCAAATATGACCAGATGGCCTTAAAAGCCAGATTAAACAAGGGTGTTCTTACAATCGACAATATAAAATTACAGGAAGACAGGATGTTCCGTGAGGAAGGCGTTATTTCTTTACGGGGAACGGTTGATTTAAAAAACCGCACGCTGAATATAGATGCGCTTGCCAATGATGCGAACCCCGCGATCATTACAGCCTTTATGGAGAAACCTGCTTCCCTGGCCGGCTCTCTGAATATGACGGCTCATTTAGAAGGTGCGTTGGATGCTCCCAAGGGACAGGGAACGCTGGAACTGACTGACGGTAATTTTGAAGATGTGGCCTTTGACCGCGGCATTGCAGAAGTTGCACTTGATCATGATATACTTACGCTGAATAGTTTAAAGATCGACAGGGATGCATATTATTTGTCTGCCAGCGGCAGGATTCCTATGGATTTATTCCGGACAAAAGAGCATAGAAAGAATCCGGATGCGCAGATGGATATTTTGGCTGATTTTAATCATGCAAGTCTGGCAGTTTTGGGCACATTGCCCGCTATAGACTGGGGGCTGGGGGATACGCGGGGAACGCTGCGATTGGCAGGAACTCTGGACAATCCGCAGATGTTCGGCAATCTTGAAGTTGCAGATGGATGCCTGAAGCTGGCTGGCGTATATTCACTGCTGGATAAGGTGAATTTGCGTGTCGTATTTCAGGGAACCCAGGTCCGTGTGGAGAAGGCTGCCGCTATGCTTGGCAAGGGTACGCTGGAAGGCAGCGGCACCTATGACCTGAAAGCAAATGAAGACAAGGCGTATCTGTTTAACGGCGCGGCGCAAAACGCAGAAATCGATTCTTCGATTTTTAAAGGACGGATTAATGGAACGTTCAGTCTGGCGCCAGAACATTATAGGATTCCCAGGCATTTGTTAGAGAAACAGGATGAAAGCGGCGCTGAGACGTCCAAGCCGCCGACCTCCGGCATGGTGGAAGGATGGAGGCCAAAGGTGACCGCAGATTTCAGGTTGGACGACGTGCTTGTAAATATGCCGA
>Ga0247609_10002813_pt1 | contig 18083 bp, 7 predicted proteins | sample 172DNAGHGlowgp2_FD_193487 | JGI IMG/M metagenome (GOLD analysis project Ga0247609, IMG submission 193487) | Sheep rumen microbial communities from Palmerston North, Manawatu-Wanganui, New Zealand - 1728 DNA GHGlow gp2 | ecosystem: Host-associated > Mammals > Digestive system > Stomach > Rumen ...
CGGCGCATTTCCTAATGACAATTCCGTTTTCAAATTGCTTTATCTTAGAGTAGTAGAGTTGCAAAAAAAATGGGCAGACCGCCCGGTCGCTAACTGGTCGCTCGTTCGCAATCAACTCCTCTTGAACTACCGCCTCGTTGCCCTCTTCGACAAATTCGACCGCTAACTTTCCTTACTTACACAATCTGCTTGACACTGCCCCAAAAAAATCTCTGTCAGCGTTATTCATCTGCTTTATAATGCTGTCTTTCTCGGCTTGAGACGTTGCGCGATTGTATTTTGCTCTCAAGTCTTCAATTTTCTTATCGTTTTCTTCAGACGCCTTTTGCGTCTCGCGAGTTTGATTGATTATCGTAAATTTATTTTTGTCGTCGAGGTTAAGCCAGCGTTTAATCGCCGCGTCGTCGACATTAACCTCAACCGTCGCTTTCCAAACGATAATTTGCGTATCATCGGAATGATTTATAATTTCGCAGGAATATTTTGGCTCACCGACAAGTTGACAGCTTTTTGAAGTTATCGCAAGCACTTCATCATCGGTTAATTCGCTGTTAATCGAGCGCGAATAGGTTTGCAGATAAACGCCCGCCTGTTTCGTAGCCTTTTTGATAGCTTTATCAAGAGCGCGTTGCTTAGAAATGTCTTGCGATTCAACTTCGCTGGGATAATCTTCACCGGTCGCTGTGTACATTTGGATTTTTGCGCCGACGATAGCTACTATAAATAGACACGCAACTATTAACAATATTGCTGCTACTCGTCGAAAAAATTTTTTCTCGTTCATAAAAATTCCTCCCTGAAAAATTTTTTCTATACATAAAATAATTTCCCTGCAACAAAAAAACTCCGACCATAAGCCGGAGAAATTATTTATCCGAAATTTTACCATTGATTTAGCTTCATTAAGTTGCCGCGAACAATCGTAGCGACAGCTCGCCCTTTAAGCTCGCGCCCGATAAACGGCGAATGACTGCCTTTAGTGTAAAAATTTTCCGCGTCAACCGTCCAAACAAATTCGGGGTCGATAATCGTAATGTCAGCGGGCGCGGCGATTGATAAAGTTCCGGCGTTCAGTCCGAAAATCTGCGCGGGTTCGGCTGTCATCTTAGAAATTAAAGTCTTCAAGTCGATTTTATTTTTATGATAAAGTTCAGTGAACAAAACGCCAACGCTCGTTTCAAGTCCAGGAAAACCGCTTGGCGCGTAAATGTATTCGCGGTCTTTTTCTTCGGGCGTGTGCGGCGAATGGTCGGTAACAATCGCGTCAATCGTGCCGTCAAGCAAGCCCGCTAAACAAGCGTCGCAATCTTTTTGCGTGCGGAGCGGCGGATTGATTTTGGTTGAGGCGTCAGCGGGATTAACTAAATCGTCCGTCATCGTCAAATGTTGCGGCGTAACTTCCGCCGTGACGTTGACGCCGCGTTTCTTAGCGTCGCGAACAATTTCAACCGCTCGCGCTGAACTTATATGCGCAATGTGAACGCGCCCGCCTGTATATTCAGCTAAAAGAACGTCACGCGCAACCGCAATATCTTCCGCGACCGTCGGGCGACCTTTCAAGCCCAAAAGCGCACTGCGTTTGCCTTCGTTCATGACGCCGCCCTTAACCAGCGAAGTTTCTTCTTCGTGGCAGATGATAAGCTTGCCGGTGTCGTGCAGATAATCCAGCGCGTTGAGAAAAATTTTAGCGTTGTCGTCAAAATGTCCGTCGTCGCTGAAGGCAACCGCGCCCGCCGTTATCATATCGCGCATTTCGGCAAGCTCTTGCCCTTGCTGATTCTTTGTGACCGCGCCGATAATTTTTATGTTGATAAGCCCGACTTCTTCAGCGCGTTTAACCATTGAGCGAACCAACGCCGCATTATCGACAACGGGCGAAGTATTCGGCATGGTCGCAACCGTCGTGAAGCCGCCCGCAACTGCCGCCTTTGAGCCGCTCAAAAAATCTTCTTTAGCCTCTTGACCAGGCTCGCGAAAGTGAACGTGCATATCAATCAAACCGGGCGTCACAATCTTATCCGCCGCGTTGTATTCGTAATCGGCGGAAAATTTTATATCGGGCTTGACTGCCGCAATTTTCCCGTCGATAATCAAAACGTCCGCCACGCCGTCAAAATTATTAGCAGGGTCGACGACGCGCCCGCCGCGAATCAAAAGCGTTGAGGAAATTTTTTCTGTCTTATGAATCTGCCATATTTGATTTTTCATTTTGCGCCGCCTCCCAATGTCAAATCTAACAACGCCATGCGAACCGCCACGCCGTTTTGAACTTGATCTTGAATCGCCGATTGGTTGCAGTAGGTTACTTCCGATGAAATTTCCAAGCCTTTGTTCTGCGGTCCCGGATGTAAAATTAAAACGTCGTCCTTTGCAAGTCTCAAACGGTCGTCGTTTATGCCGAACACCCGCGCATATTCCCGCGTTGACGGGAAAAGTCCCGCTTGCTGTCGTTCAAGCTGAATGCGCAAAACGTTTATCACGTCGGCATTTGTTATTGCGTCGTTAATTTCCTCGTGAACCGTCACGCCGTCGAACTCAAAAAATCGCGGCAGTAAAGTTTTCGGTCCGGCAAGGTGAATTTCCATTCCCATTTTTGTCATTGCGTAAACGTCCGAACGTGCAACGCGGCTGTGCAAAATATCGCCGATTATCGCGACCTTCAAACCAGCAAGGCGACCTTTGCGCTGTTCAATCGTGAATAAATCTAAAAGTGCTTGAGACGGGTGCGCGTGTGCTCCGTCGCCGGCGTTTATGATTATCGGCTTAACTACTTTTGTCGCGAAGTCCGCCGCGCCCTCTGCCTTATGGCGCATGACGATTGCATCAACGCCCATTGCCTCAATCGTGCGGAGAGTGTCGCGAAAACTTTCGCCCTTGACGATTGAACTTGTGCCGCTGTTTATGCTCACAACGTCCGCGCCCAGATATTTGCCCGCTAATTCAAATGAAGTCCGCGTTCTGGTTGACGGCTCATAAAAAAGATTAACAATCGCCTTGCCGCGCAGGTTGGGCAATTTTTTTTCGCCGCCGCGTTTTATGATTTGCTTCATCTTGCGTGCTGTGTTCAACACCAACCGAATTTCTTCCGCCGAAAAATTTTCTAGCGCGACAACACTTCTGCCAAAAAGATTTACTGATTCCAAAAAGCTCACCCCTCCAAACTGAAATTTTCCTATCGATTATACAAAAAAAAAGGAGCTTCGCAAGTGATTCTGCGAAACTCCTTGAAAAATTTTTAGTTGTAAAAAATAGCTGTAGGGAAAAACCCGGCGCACAGGGAAGTGCGCCGCCCGCAATAAAAACATGGATGTTTTTTTGCGGGTCTACGCCCCTGCGAGGCGGCTTTCTTTGCTACTTTCTTTCGCCGGTGAAAGAAAGTAGATTTAACAAACAAAAATTATTAAGAGAGCCGCGCAAAAAAAGAGTTCCGCAAAACTTCTGCGAAACTCCTTGAAAAATTTTTAACGATTATTTATTTCTTGTCAATTATTTTTTGTCATTGCCGCCTGTAACGATTGCGTTGCTTGTACTGGTGAGTTCAGTCGGATCCATTGAAAATTCTTCGTCAAGCACTGCGCGACCGCCGCCAGTTGCTTCAGCTTTGAATACGGAATTAGAATTATCCCACTTGAAAATTTGTTCGGCGTTGTTGGTGCCGACAATGTGAATTTCGTTACTATTATCCCAATCAAGCAACGTGATTGAACCTGTGCCGATTGAAATAACTACATCGTCCGCGCCATCGTCGCCGCTACCAAATTTGATACTGTCTGCCGTAATTGTGCCGCTTGTAAGTTTAATCTTGTCGTAAGAGCTGAAGTCCGCGATAACGTCGTTGCCGTCGCCGCTTGCATAAATGAAGGTATCGCCAATTTCTTTATTAGTGTCGTTTTCATCTGTGCCGTAGCCGTACATCGAAACGTAATCATCGCCCTTGCCAGCATTGATACTTACGCCAACGCCGTTGACAGTAATTACATCTGCAGACGTGGAGCCGGTGATTGAAGCGTTTTCATAATCCGCGCCGAAGTCAAAGGCGTACTTGCCGCCGCCTATTGTAACTTTTTCGGTAAGATCTTCACCCGTCAAAGCGATTGTTTGATTATCGGTGTCAAGATGATCTGCCGTAAGCGTGGTAGACGTATTGAGACCTTTAATCGTCGCAAGCGTCGCGCTCTTGACTTCAGAAGAGTAGGTAAGGGTTCTTTCATCGTCGGACATCGTGAAGCCTTTGGAAATTTTGCCTTTCAATGTAGCGGAGCCTTTGCTGTTCGTCCAAGTTTCGCCGCTAATTTCGGGCGTATCGTAGCCTTCAACTTGCAACTTATAATCTGCGCCGTTTGAAATCTTAACGGTCGAAGTGCCGAGCACGCTTTGAGCGTCAAGAACAATCAAGCCGCCTTCATCTAATACTTGTTTATTCGTACCATCTTGTTGCGTTTCTTCCTTGTATGTTGGCGCGATAGCCTCAATACCAGAAATTTCTCCGTCTATTGCCTTGAGACCGCTCTTGAGACCGGAAACCGTAACCATCGTTGAATTGGTGGAAGATTTAACAGTAATAGATTTTTCGTCGTTTGCAAGTTCATAATAAGCGGGCTTGACATTCTTAAGGGTTGCTGTGCTACCGCTAACGCTCCATTGATTCGCGCCGTCTTTAACTTCGTCGGAATTTACATTAGGAACGCCGTCTTCAAGTTTGAGGTTGTAATTGCCACCGTTTTGGTTGGCAAGGGCAACTTTGCTTGTGCCGAGTGCGCCCACACCGATTTTAATAGTAGTATTGTCCAGCGTAATATCGTCTTCGGTAAAGTTGCTCTTGAGTCCCGTAACCTTCGCCAAAACCGTACCTTCCGCGCTCTTGGTGTATTTAATCGTATTGCCTTCGAGTTTGTAACCTTCCAAAACGTCCTGCTTAACGGTGGCAGTCGTTCCGCTTACGCTAATTTCTGGTTCAGAATAAGCAGGTTCAGCAACGCCCGCAAGCTCAATAATATAATTGTCTGCGCCTTTGGAAAGTGTAACATCTTTTTGATTAAGCACTTCTTGCGAAATTTTGATTGTGCCCTTTGTTGTTACAGCACCTGTGCTAGCGTCTTTAGTCGGCTTGGTAACCTCTATACCTTCAATCTTGCCGTCTTTGTCGGGCGTGAGACCTTTAACGAGGTTGGTAAGCGTTGCAAGAGCTTGACTTGAACCCTTATGAGTTTCCACCGTGTATTTAATGGATTTTTTAGTTGTGGTGCTAGTTCCATCAGCAACCCATTTTTGTTCGGTGCCTTCTTCAAGCGTAATCGTCGTGCCGTTGACATACCATTTAGGAGCAGTAAATTCCGCGCCGCCGTAAGTTTTCTTATTGCCGTCGGACGACGTTGTAGTAAGATCCGATTTAAATTCAAGCGTATAATCTACGTTAGCAGTGCCGTCGGTAGGAATAGATTTGCCGCTGATTGAAATATTTGCAGGTGAGGCTCTAAGTATTTTATCACTCAAAGAGACAACATTATCGGTGCCAACCGTAATTTCCCTGTTAAGGTCGTCTTTGGTAAGCGTGCCGTTCTTGTTGATACCTGTAAGCGTCGCTTTAACTTCATTTGCCTTAAAGGGCGTGTAGCTAACGCTTCTGCCGTCATCGGAAAGAGTGTAATAAGCCGCTGTGCCGTTGCCGTATGTGGCAGTCGTGCTATTCTTGAGGTTCCATTCGTCGGTTGTCTGTTTATCAGTTTTTGTATTGACGGTGCCGCTTGTAACTTCGCCTGTTGCGGCGTTAATGACTTCTTCATCAAGCGCGAGCTTGTAAGCGTTGCTTGTGATCTTAACCATATCTTTTACAACGCTGGTACCGTCTTTTGCAAGAGCCGCTTGTTTAAGCGTTATCTTATTGTCGGCAACAGTAATAGCTTCCGTGAGACTGTCCAAAACGTCGACCGTGCCGATTTTATCGCCGGACGTGCTGACTTTAAGACCTTCCGCAAGTCCTTCGATTGTCGCGAGATTCTTAACGGAAGAACTTGATTGATAGCTGATTGTCTTGCCGTCGCAATAGTAAGTTCCTGCGTCAAGCTTCTGTTGATAAACAGCAGTTGTGCCGTCGACCTTCCAAGAATTGGTAATAGTTTTGTCGTTATTAACATCGGTTGCAAGCGCGAGGGTGTATTCACCGCTGATTGAAACTTTCTTGCCACTGTCAAGAGCCGTCGCCGCTTTAACCGTGATAACGCCGTTGGCAACAGAGAAATTATCTGTTGTCGCTGAAGAGCTAAGACCCGTGATCGTCGTCTTGGAAGTGGTCGCGGTCGAGTAAACAACTTTATTATCTTCAACCTTATAACCTGCGGGCGTTGTCGTCACAATGGTTGCCGTGCCGTTGTTGAAAGTCCAAGTTAAAGAGGGTTCGTGCAGGGTAACTTTGTTAGTGCCTGTTGTGTCAATTTCAAGTTTATTGCCCGTGCCCGTAATGGAAACGTCTTTCTTGTCAAGTGCGCGGTTGTCAAGTGTGACTTTATAGCCCGTACCATCTTGTTCGACTTTGAGACTTTCAGGGTCAAGACCGCTCTTGAGACCTTTAACCGTCGCATAAACCTTGCCGTATTTAGCAGACTGACATTTAATTTCCTTGTTTTCGTTAGCAAGTGTATAAGCTTGCGGCGTGACTTCGCGATAAGTTGCCGTTGTGCCGCTAACAACCCACATATTAGATTTTTCGGTAGTCGAGGAAACAGCGTTTTCTCCGCTACCTTCAAGTGCGAGTTTGTAATTGTCGCCTTTGGTAAGTTTAACGGCAGTTGTGCCGAGTGCGCGGCTGTCAAGCTTAATTTCATATTTGCCGTCAGCAGTTGTTCCCACCGTGACGCCGTCAATCCCGCCGACCGCGTTAAGCTTGATACCCTTCTTGAGACCGGTAATTGTAATTTCGGGCGTGCCGTTCTTAATCGCGGCGTTGTAGGTAATAGACTTGCCGTCACTAGCGAGGGTGTAACCTTTTGGCGTGACTTCCTTATAACTTGCCGTCGTACCGCTGATAACCCACTTCTTTTCAGGCGTAGATTGAGTAACGTCCGCATCAAGCTTAAGTTCATAATTTTCATAGTTGCCGCTAGCAGTAAGTTTCATAGCTTTTTCTGCGCTGGTATTCGTGCCAAGAACGGCTTTGGAAAGCGTGATTGTCTTAGCTGTGCTGTCGCCAATTTCGATACCGTCAATCTTGCCGTCCGCATTGAGCTTGAGACCGCTCTTGAGGTTGGTGATTGTAATTGCGGGCGAAGCGTCTTGCGTTACGTCTTGATAAACAATCTTGCCTTTGTCGGTGCCGTCTGCCGGAATAACGTAGCCTGCAGTTTTGCCCGTGCCGATTGTTAAAGTTGTGCCGCTGACTTTCCAAATTTGGTCGCTAGCATTTGTGGGTTCGGGAACTTTCTTGCTGTCGGTACTTGTTGTATCAAGCGCGAGGCTGTAACCTTCACCAGTAACAGAAACTTTGCTCTTCTCGTTAAGGACATTTGCGGACAGCGTGATTTTTTTACTAGTGTCGTAGCTGATACCGTCAATGTTGCCGAAGGCGTCTGCAACGGTGCCTTTCTTGATACCTTTAACCGTCGCAAGAACTGTTGTGCTAATTTTGGGAGCCGTGCGAGTAAGTTTAGTTCCGTCTTCGTTAAGTGCAAAGCTAGCAAGCGTTGCTTCTTTAAGCGTGGCAGTTGTGCCGCTGACAACCCACATACTTGTATTAGAAGGTGGATTAACTTTCGCAAGTTTGTATTCTTGACCGGTGGTGGCATTTTTCAATTCGATATTTGACGTGCCGAGCGCGTACTCTGTCAATGAGATTGTGCCGCTGTTAATCGTAGCAACTTCTTTGAATTCGCCGCCGTCGTAAATGCCGAGCTTGCCGCCTTCAACCTTCAAGCCGCTCTTGAGTCCGGTAAGCGTCGCCAAAGTTGTTGTAGCGTTCGCCGCATGATAGACAAGTTTGGTATTGTCGCTTTCGAGGTCGTAGCCTTCGGATTTGCCTTGTTTAAGCGTGGCAGTCGTGCCGCTGATAGTCCAAACAAATTGCCCGTCTTCAGTTCCGCGACCTGGTTTATCAGCGATAGTGTAGCCGTCACCAGTAACAGCGATTGTGCCCTTGTTAAGTGCCACGTCATTTACGGTGATAACGTTTCCTGCTAACGTAATGAGTTCTTCGCCGTCAGCATTAACAACAACTTTACCGGTGCTATCAACTTTAAAGCCTTTTGGCAGACCCGTAACCGTCGCAAGATTTACTTCGCTGTTGCCGTCTTTCTTAACAGCTTCAGCCTTGTAAGTGATTGAACGTTTATCCGCGTCAAATTGGCGATATTCATTTACGTAGGTCGTATATTTCGCGGCGTTGTTGCTAACGCGCCATTTGTCATTTGTAGCAGGTTCGTCGGTAGACACTAAAACAACGTCGTTATTGTTATCGTCTTTTATATCTGCGAAGGAGTAATTAGCTTTTTCGGTGCCAGTAATTTCAACCTTAGCAGTTCCGAGCATTTCCGCAGGCAACGTGATTACGCCCGCCGTCTTAAGCGTGCCGTCATCATTGAATGCAGTTGGGGTTGAAGTAATGTATTCAACATTGTTTCCAACTTTAATACCAACTTTGCCCCTGTCGCTACCGCTACCGTCAATTATGGCGTCGCTGAGACCGCTGATCGTCAAGATAGTTGATTCTTTAGCGTCTGAATGTTTGATACTCTTGCTGTCGGTGCCGAGCGTGTAACCTTCTCCAATGGTAGCCTTCATAATGGCTTTAGTCTTGTTGCTAACTTCCCAAGTATAGCTACGTTCCGGAGTAAATTTTACGTTGCCCGCAGTATCAAATACAAACGTATAATCCCCGTCAAGCGTAGCAGTCGAGGTGCCAAGAGCTTCCTTTTTAACAACAGTAACTTTTTTATCCGTCGTGTTAATGGTGATAGCTTTAACAAATGCGCCGCTTTCGTCAAGATAGCCGAGCTCGCCAACATTACCAGAACCGTGATCTGCAGTGCCGACAATGAGACCGCTTGCAAGGTTCTTTATCGTTGCGTAAGTTGATTTGACATCTTCCGCATGATATTTAACAGAGCCGTCAGTTTCGACCGTATAATAAGCGGGAACAGCATTTTTATAAACGGCAGTAGTTCCGCTGATAGTCCAGAAATCGGTTGCGGTTGGTGTCGTCGTGTCTTCAAGGGCAAGCTTGTATTCTCCTGTATTTGTCGTAAATTTGGCGTTGGTAGTTGTCGAAGTGCCAAGCACGTCCTTAGACAGAATAACTTGCTTGCCGTTGCCGTCAATGACAATGCCCTCAATCGCAGAGCCGTCCGAAGAGATTTTATCTTTGATAGCGGAGTTAAGCCCGCTGATAACCATGATAACCTTGCCGTTTTCTTTAGCCGTGTACTTAATGGTTTTACCGTCTTCGGTTGCTGTGTAGCCTTCGGAGATATTGACTTTCAAAGTTGCAGTGCCGCCGCTTGTGCTCCAAGTCTGATTGTTTTCTTCGGAGGAGGCAACGCCGTCAATTACGAGATTATATTTGCTGTCCGCAGTCGTGTTCTCAATATCTTTTTGGTTGAGTGCGCCTTCTTTAATCGTAATAGCTTCACTGCCGTCAGTATCGACAACAACGGTAATAACATCATCGCCGTAAGTGCCGTCGTCTTTCTTAGTGCCGATAATGTTTCTTGCGTCGTCTTTAATGGCAAGATCCGTTGCAAGCCCCGTGACGGTTGCCAAAGTTTCATCGACTTTTTCGGCGGTGTAAGTTATCTTCTTGTCGCCGTCAACAAGCGCGTAATGTCCGGGCGTTATCGTGTTGTAAGTTGCAGTGCCATTATCTAATGCCCAAACATTTTCTTGCGTGTTATCAATCGAAACTTTGTTGTTGCTGCTGGTATTTGTGTCAATACCGAGCGTATAAGCTGTGTTTACGCCTTCGCCGTTGGTAAGTTCAGCAACTGCGCCGTCGGTCGTGGCAAGCACGCGCTTATCCAAAGTAAATTTGTCAGAGGTTAAGCTGATACCTTTAATGTCAGTGGGTTTATCAGAAACGTTGAGATCGCTCTTAAGCCCCGTGATTGTTACTTCGGTCTTTGTTTCATCCGGCTTGTAGGTAATAATCTTTTTATCATTGTCGAGTGTCCAGCCAGCTTCTACGTAGTATTGATAAGTTGCGGTGCCATTTGCGGCAGTCCAATACTTAGTGGTTCCGTCTTCATTACCAAAGCCAATCTTAGTCGCTTCCGTTGTGAATGCAAGACGATAAACAAAATTGCTATCTGCGCCTTTTTCAACTGATATGGTTCCAGTGCCAAGCACATTTTGAGCAAGTTTGAAAGTTTTCGCGGTGTCATCATAGGTTACACCGTCAATCTTGTTTTCATTGGTGAGTTCAAGACCAGTTTTAAGACCGGTGATTGTCGCGAGGGTTTTAACAACTTTATCCGAGTGGGTAATTTTGCCGCCGTCAAGCGTCCAGCCCGCGTCAATGTCATAATTGAAGGTCGCGATACCAGTTGCAGAATCGTAGATGTAGTAATATTTAGCTTCTGTGTTTTTATTGTCCGTTAAGCCGATTTTTTCGCTTTCTGCGCCGTTGTCCGAAAGTTTAAAGCTGTAACCTTTATCACTGGTAACGGTGGCTTCTGTCGTTTCGCTAAGAACGTCTTTGGTAATTGTGATTTTAGTATTCGTATCGTCTGCAGTGAGCGCGGCGGCAGTACCGTCAACCTTGCCGTTTTCGTCAAGTTCAATACCAGTTTTGAGACCGCTGATTGTCGCAAGGACGGTGGGAGTTTCTGCCGTATAAGAAATTTTGCCCGTATTCTTATCAAGCGTCCAACCTTCGCCGGTCGTGTGCGTATAAGTTGCAGTGCCTTCGCTGAAACTCCATTTATTGGAGCCTGAAGCGGTGTACTCTTTGTTAGAAAAGCCGAGCGTAGTATTGCCGCTGGCGTCGGTGCCTGTTTCAGTGCTGATAAATCCGATTTTGTAATCAACATCTGCGGCGGCGGCTGTGCCGTCTGTAATTTCTACAGTACCAGTTCCGAGCACATCTTGAGCAAGTTTGAAAGTCTCAGTGCTGTCATCGTAAGTTATAGAAGCCTCGTTAGCGTCGCCAATCTTGCCGTTTGATTTGAGGTCAATATTACTCTTGAGACCGGTGATTGTCGCGAGGACGTTGGCGGTTTCGCCTGTCTTCGCCGCCGTGTAAGTTACGGTGTCACCGTTAAGCGCCCAACCTTCCGCCGTGTTGTATTGATAAGTTACGGTGCCGCTGTTGAAATTATAAACTTTTGCGCTGTCCTTAAAGCCGATTGTGTTAGCTTTTTTATCGTCGTCTTCTGCTGTAGCGTCAAGGGTGAGCGTATAATCGACGTCGCCAAGTTTTGAGTACTTAACGGACGTGGTGCCTTTGAGCACGCCTTCATACAGCTTGATTGTCGCAGGAGTTTCACCTACTGCTTTGGTGACTTCGATAATTGCACTGCCACCAGTCGCGTTGAGTTTCTCTTCGGTAATATCGCTTGCAAGACCTTCGAGTTTCGCAAGTTGCGTGGTAACCAAAGCCGTATGTTCAATGCTTTGACTGTCAGCGGCGAGCGTCCAACCTTGCGCCGTGTCGTATTGATAAGTAGCGGTTGTGCCGTCGAGTTTCCAAGATTTTGAAGCTCCGTCCTTGTTTTCAAAGCCGTATGTAGCCTCTTCATTCTCCGTTTGTGTCACGCCACTAATCGCGAGCTTGAATTTATCACTTGTAGCGGCGTCTTCGCCTCTGGTAAGTTCAATCTTAGCTTCGCCGAGCAATTTGGTATCCAACGTAAATTTGTATCCACTGCTAGAATCAACCTCGATACCGTCAATCTCTGTTGTACTGCCAGTTTTAAATGCGGCGTCTTTAAGACCGGTGATTGTCGCAAGGATTTTAGTTTGCTTAGCAGTGTAGGAAATTTTACCGTTTTCGACTTTCCAGCCCGCGTCAATCTTGTACTGATATTTTGCCGTGCCGTCGCTTTCGAGCGTCCAATAACAATAGTCGGACTTATGATTTGTTAAGCCAAATGTATCAGCGGGAGTGTCACTTTGTCCGGTGCCTTTAATTTGGAACGTGTAGCCTTCGCCCGAAACCGTAACTGTCTTGCTTGCGTCTTCGGCGAGAAGATCGGTTGAAATCGTAACTTTCTTATCTTGGTCAACGGTTATAGCCGGGACAACGTATTTTTTTATCGTGTGATTAGATTCATCTTCTTTTGTCTCCTCAAGACCGATAACCGTTTCATTGCCGGCTTCGTTTAAGCCAACTTTGATGTCGCCCGTAAGCCCGCTGATTGAGAAAAGCTTTTCACTTTTGGGGGCACTATAGAAAATTTTAGTGTCGGTACTGTTCCTAAGCGTCCAACCCGCCGCAGTATTATGCGTATAAGTTGCAGTGCCTTCGCTGAAGCTCCAAACAGATTCTTTTTCGTAGCCAAGAGTTTTATCGGAACCGCTATCAGTTGGGTTATCAAGTGCAAGCTTGTAGTCGCTATCGTCTTTATTGGTGAGCATGACGTTTTTAGTTGTAAGCGCGTCTTTGGTCAGGGTAATAGTTTTACTAGTGTTGTCAACCGTGACGTTTGTATCATTTGCGCCCTCACCGAGATTCTTAATCTCCGCAAGTACATGATCTTCGGGTGCGTGATAAGTAACGATATTGCCTTCAAGCTTGTAATACTTTAGATATTTGCTTGTAATGGTTGCAGTTCCGTTGTTGACTGCGAGAGCTGCCGTTTCGTCTGCTGTCGAATTCGTTTGATTTGCTTTTGTAGTAATTCCTTCACTATCAAGATTAAGGCTGTAATTTCCGGCTGAAAAATTTGGAAAACCTTCGATTGTTGCGGTTGTAAGCGTAATATTGTCCGTGCCGAGTGCGCCCGCCTTCAGCGTGATTTCGCCGCTATCCTTGTCGAATTCAACATTAGCAGAGTTACCTGTTATATTAAGCCCCGTAATTTTCGCAAGAACAAAGTTTTCTTTTGGCGCCGTATAGGAAACTTCGTTCTTGTTGTTAAGGGTGTAATACTCTTTAATTTTGCCTTGAACTTGTACATCATTACCAGATATTGCGAGTTCCTTTTCGGTTCCGCTGTCAACTTCCGGAGCTTGAGGAAGAACGTCGGTGTCCAAAGCAAGCTCGTAAGTTGTATCTGTGTCGTCCTTGCCGTTTACAATTTTAGCCGGTGTGCTTGCGTTCGTTGTAAGAGCCGCTTTTTTCAGCGTAAGCGTATTAGTTGACTCGTCCCAAGTGACATTACCGTTTTGATCATCTATCGCCGCGTCTGTGTTAAGTCCGCTAACAGTTGCAAGGATTTTGCCAGCCGTGCCTTCCTTCTTTGCAGTGTAGGAAATTTTGTTGCCGTCGGTAAGCGTCCAACCTTCGTCAATATCCTTCGTGTAATTGCCAGAGCCGTTTTCGATTTTCCACTTAGCCTCAGTTGCTACATCAAAACCAATTTTGCCGTCGGAATCATTATCAAGAGCGACATCAAATTTGAGCGTGTAATTTTTACCTTCGCCGTTGACAAGAGTTGTAATAACGCTTGCATTTTTGCCGAGTACGTCCTTACTGGAAATAACGACGTCATTGCCGCTAATTTCAATGCCCTTAGTGAAATTTTCACTAACGATGGTTCCGACAGATTTTTTGTCTTCTGATGCCTCAATTTCTGACGCAAGATTGGTGATTGTTACGAGATCTTTTGTTACTTCCGGCGTGTAAGTGATCTCCGAGCCGCTATCGTTAATCGTCCAACCTTTTTCGATAGTGTGTTGAAATTTTGCGGTCGTACTACTTTCAACAATCCACTTATCATCGTTTGCATCATCTTTGAAGCCGACTTTGTTATCAGTTGCGTTCGTGAGAGTGAATTTGAAGGTGTAGCCCGTGAGGTCGATATTTTCGGCATCAGATGGCGTTATCTTAGTAATGCTTACGTTGCCGTCGGGCAAATTATCTTGAGAAATCGCAATGGTTCCGCCGTTGGCAACCTTAAGCTCCGACATTTTATCTTTGTCATAACCTGTGATTGACGCAAATTCGGTTTGGGCTGTCGTTGCCGCGACGTAATCAATAGCTTGACCAAAGGAGTCAACTTTGTAATAAGCTGTCAGAGTGCCTTGAACTTTGCCCTCATCTGAAATTGTCAAGTTGGTTGGTTTGGCTTTGGTGGGTACTGCGCTGTCAACAAGTACCAACTTATAATCAAAGTCTGAAGTTACAGTTACAGTTACGTCAGTCCCGTTAAGCATATCTGCCGTAAGATTGAAATTTACGTGATTATTAGTATCCAGCGTTGTGGGGAGCCCAACCGCTGATTGGAGACCAGTAATTGTAATTTTGGTCTCTTCTCCTACTTTAAATACTGCCTTTGATTCATTCCCACTCCCTTCAATGCTCCATGTTCCTTGTAATTCTGCCATGATAATCTTCTCCTTTCCATAAAAACCCAAAAACTAACTTCCCTGTTACTTCCTTGTTTTTGGTCATTATAAACGATAAAGATTGATTTAATCAACATTGTTAAGAAAAAATTTTTAAATATTGCATTAAAAAAGAGCCTCGCCGTTTTTGGCGAGACCCTGATAAAATTTTTATTTCTGAACGGGAATATTTTTCTTAGACTTGCCGGCTTGACTAACAGCCTTGCGCATTTCGGTATCCGATTGAATGTTCATCATGTTGTAATAATCCATGACGCCGAGATTGCCCGCCTTGAATGCTTCCGCCATAGCGTGAGGAACTTCCGCTTGAGCCTCGACAACCTTAGCTTCCATTTCTTGAGTATAAGCTTTCATTTCCTGTTCTTTAGCGACAGCCATAGCGCGGCGTTCTTCTGCTTTAGCTTGTGCAATTCGTTTATCGGCTTCCGCCTGGTCGGTTTGAAGTTGTGCGCCGATATTCCTGCCAACGTCAACGTCCGCAATATCGATTGATAAAATTTCAAACGCCGTGCCCGCGTCAAGCCCTTTACCCAAAACTGTTTTAGAAATATCATCGGGGCTTTCCAAAACGTCAGTATGTTTTTCGGAACTGCCGACGGTCGTAACGATACCTTCGCCAACACGCGCAATAATGGTAGGTTCGCCCGCGCCACCAACTAACCTGTCAATGTTTGCACGAACTGTAACACGCGCCTTGATTTTAAGTTCGATACCGTTTTTAGCAACCGCGCTAACGACGGGCGTTTCAATGACTTTAGGATTGACGCTCATTTGAACGGCTTCGAGGACATCGCGCCCTGCCAAGTCAATCGCCGCTGAACGTTCAAAGGGCAGGACAATCTGCGCACGTTGCGAGGCAATCAGCGCGTCAACAACTTTATCGACGTTGCCGCCGGCTAGGTAATGCGCTTCCAACTGATTAACGTTGACATCTAAGCCCGCCTTGTTAGCTTTGATGAGCGGCATAACGATTTTAGCGGGCGGCACGCGGCGCATTCTCATTCCGATTAGCGTAAAAATGCCGACGTGAACATCAGCCGCCAAAGCCGAAATCCACAAGCCGATTGGCACGAAGTGTAAGAAAACCGACGCGATTATTATCCCTATTACTATGAAGAAGCCTGTACCGATTAGAAAATCCATAAATAAGACCTCCTTTTAGATGGTAAGATTGTAAGATATTGAGTTTGTAAGATTGTAAGTGGAAAGAGTTTTTAATTATCAACTTTCCACCTTACCATCTTTCCATCTTACAACTAAATTTGACGAACCATAACGCGGGAGCCGTCCACGTTGATAACTTTAACGCTACTGCCCTGCTTAACAAAACTGCCTTCCGTCACAACGTCGACAGGTTCGCCGTCAACGGTAATTGTTCCTGCCGGTCGCAAATCAGTTACGCACACGCCGACCGCACCCAAAAATTTTCTTTTGTCCGTAACGCTCGTATAACCGTCGCGATTTTGTTGGCGTTCGTCAAGGACAAGTTCATCAAGCATGCCTGCATTTTTTCTTGAGTTACTGCTACTTAGATAAAGTACAATAAAAATTCCCAATACTGCTATTGCCGTCATTGCACAGTATGCAAGCATGATTATTGCGGAATTCGCGCCTGAAAAAATATGTACTTCCGGCATTTTAATCCCCTCCTCGTTACGTAAAAAATTTTCATTTGGGGATAACTATTTCTGCATTGTTTGTTAAATTTCCTTCACTTTTTTTAGATTGGCTCGCTCTGAATTCTGCAATTTCAGCACTAAACTTTGGGATAAATTTTGCAATACGTGCGCCCGCCTCTTTTGTAAGTTCGGGTAGCCGCGCCAAAAGTTCACGATACCAATCAAGCCGCTCCTCGTAATGTTGACTCATCAATCTTTCATGGCGAACGTAAGAATAAGCCGCCTCAGCCACATTGCGCCGCAGGTTTTTATTTTTTATCAAAAGGTTGAGTTTGCTGATAAACTCGCGCCCGTCACGATAAATAAAGCCCGTTTTGCCGTCCTTAATCACGCTTGAATAAACAACGGGCGACGCCAACGCAACCGCACCATTTGCCGCGCTCTCAATGAATTTTAAATCAGACTTTGAACGATTGAATTCGTTATCGCGCAACGGCAAAAGCGCAATATCCGATTCGCGAATTGCCGCTTCATAATCTTCATAAGAAATAAATTGACCTTCCCATTTGTTCAAATCTCCGACGAAAGTTTTATTATCCGTCTCCAGCGCGTCAAATAAATTTTCGCGCGCCAAAATCTTAAACGCCAACTTATTTCCGTATTGCTTAGCGAATCTGTTTAGAATCGGGACAAGCTCCATAAAATCGCCGTCACGATTCAACGCCCCAAAAAATATTGTGGTTTGCCGTTTATATCTGTGCTCTTCGTCGAAATTGCGCGGCGGCGGCAAGCGGCGTAAATGATTCGCAAAAACTTTAACATTTGGATTGAATTGCTTTAAAAAATCTGCCAGATAAGGCGTTGAGGTTTGCACCGCATGAACTGCGCGGAAATTTATCCACGCGGTTTTTTCGTAATCTTCTTCCCATAAAATTGGGTTGTCGTCCATTTCCGAGATAAATAAAATTTCCTTCCTGCGCAGGATATTAAAAAAATCCAAGCCAACGGCGAACGACGGAAAACACATGCGCTGATTGATAAAAACTCTATTTTCAAATTGCTCCTTATCATAAAGGCGATAGGGCTTGCCGACGGGCGACGACACAATAAAAACATTAGGATCCGTCATAAAAAAAGTATTGGGCATGTGGACGCGAATTGGTGCGCAAACTGTCGATTCACCGATAAGCGTTTGAATCAAAGTTTTTTTTGGGGGGTCGCTCTTGTAAGCCGTGAAAATGTAGACGAAAATCGCCAGCTCCGTTTTTGTTAGGTCTGCAATTTGCCGCTTGATTTGAACGCCGCGCCCCGCATTAAGCGAACGCAAAACAGTTAAGCCCGCTTCCTCAATCGCGTCGCTCAATTCGTCATGCGTCAAAGTCACTCTGAATTTTGGCGGTTGTCCTTCTAAAATCGCGGTGATATTTTCGGCGTGTCCGATATTTTCCAGCGTAAAAATCAAAGTGCCGTCGTCTTTTAAATGTTCGGCAACTTGCTTTATCACTTCGACAAGTTTTTTCCGGCTAAGCGTCCCGATAATCGCGCTATGAATTAAAATCGCGTCGAACACGCCCTTAATCTTAGTCCAGTCTTCCGCGACAATGTATTTGCAATCGGGCTGAATCTCCTGGAAATTTTTCCGCGAAGTCACAAAATCTTCGGGCGGCTCGCCGATAAGTTCAAGCACGCTTTTAGCCCGCGCAGGGATAAACGTTTCATAAGTCATTGCCTTACCTCAACGAACTAAACTATACATTAAATCTTCCTGCGCCTGCATACATTTCATAAGCTCAAAACGTTCAAGGATAGTTTCACGCGCCGCCGCGCCAAGTTTTTTAGCGCGTTCGGGGTTGTCAAGTTGTTCCTCAATTTTGCGGGCAATGTGATAGGGCGAACGGAATTCAGCAAGCAAACCGTTTACGCCGTCCTCCATAACCTCTTCAACCGGCGGCGTTTTGGAACCGACCATTGGAC
>Ga0247609_10002815_pt1 | contig 18080 bp, 24 predicted proteins | sample 172DNAGHGlowgp2_FD_193487 | JGI IMG/M metagenome (GOLD analysis project Ga0247609, IMG submission 193487) | Sheep rumen microbial communities from Palmerston North, Manawatu-Wanganui, New Zealand - 1728 DNA GHGlow gp2 | ecosystem: Host-associated > Mammals > Digestive system > Stomach > Rumen ...
AGTTTATCAAGACTATATCCCTGTTTTGCTACTTCTACACGGACATGCCAATCCTCGTCATCAACCAGTTTATCAAGTCCATAACCTTGTTCTGCTACTTCCATACGGACTTCATAATTTTCATCATCAACAAGCCTGTCAAGACCATAACCCTGCTCCGCTACTGCTTTGCGGATCTCTGCATCTTCATCATTAACCAGTTTATCGAGACCATATCCTTGCCTTGCTACTACTATACGGACAACCCATGCCTTATCATCGACCAACTTATCAAGTCCGTAACCTTGTTCTGCCACTCCCCTACGAACATGCCAATCCTTATCATCAATGAGTTTATCAAGACCATATCCCTGCCTTGCTACTTCCCTACGGACATAGGCATTTTCATCATCAATCAGTTTATCAAGACCATATCCTTGCCCTGCTACCGCTTTACGGACTTCACCATATTTATCGTTAATAAGTTTGTCTAAACCATAACCTTGTTTTGCCACTTCTTCACGAACAGTCCAGTCTTCACTATCAACTAATTTATCAAATTTTTTATCTGTTCCATAGGGTCTGAAATATGCCATTGTTTTTTCTCCTTAAAGATCACTTGATATTTTTTCTTTAATGCCTTCATAGATAAAGTGTGGCACAGATTAAAATTTTACTCCAAAGTAAAAAATAAAAAAGAGCACCGAAGTGCTCTTTTTAAAGATTTTTATTTTTCAAAATCGTTGAGTTTGTCTTTGTGTTCCTTTACAATCTTTTTCTTTTCTTCAAGGGTGCTGTAAAGCACATCTTCACAACACATCATAATCCTGCTTTTGAGTTCAGCCCAGTCCTCAACGATATTTTTGCAAAGACCGATTTCGGATTCATTCGCATTCTCGTCCGTGCCTTTATCAAGAGTGTAGATAATGGGATTCGCATTAGTACCCCAGCCTGACAAACGGAAATCTTTATGTTCTTTGTCATAACACATCCCGCCCCATCTGACATTTGCATCTATTCTTTTTCCGCATCTTTCATAAACAGCCGAAACATAAGGCAGCATTTCCGCAATTTCAGATTTTATATTCTCTATTTTTACTGCCAGAGCATCCCTTATCCTGTTTTTAATGTCTTTATCCTCTTCTTCAAGAAGGGCAAGTTCACTGTCAAAAGCATCAATCTTTGCGGAAAGAAGGTTTGCAAAGGAATCGGCTTTTGTGGCGGGTTCTGAAACTGCCTTCACCTCATCTTCTGTCTGCGGTTCATAGAATCCTTCATCATAATCCTCTTCCTCATCGTCATATTCGTAATCTTCTTCAGGCTCCTCCTCTTCTATATTAAATATGCCAGAGAGGTATGCCTTCTGATCCGTTGTCATATCCTTATACGAAAGGGAACCGTTTTCGTATTCATCTTTCCAATACTTGTGGGCTTCATTAAGGGCTTTTCCTTCAATCTCCATATATTTTTCCTTGATTCTGTCAAGCAACTGCTCGGAGATGTTTGAATTAAGGGCTTTTATCTTGTCTTCCAGTTCTTCCCAAGTTTTTATGGGTGTCTTCTCTCCTTCAAGGGTTACTTCAAAATTGTCATTTATCTCGAACATGGCATCAAGGTCAACATACCTTCTGTCACTTCCGAAGTTGACATATTCAAGGGAATGGAATTTGAAATCACTGTTAAGGAAGGAAGCCTCCGTTGCGATATGCCAGTGCAGGCTTGATGCCCTTGAAGCACTCATGACATAATCCTCGTCCATAGACATAGCCTTTTCGGTAACGGCATTAGCCATCTGGTTCATGCTCCTGTTCGAGAAGGGTATTTCCGCTGCCCTTGATATTATCTCCGCAAAGCAGAGGGCTTTCGTATAGGCATCAAATACCTTTATCTCCTTGCCAGTCTCACTCTTATATATCTCGGCAAAATCGCCTATATTTGCAGACCAGAGGTTATTCTGCGGACTGTTGCCCCTTGTCTTTTCCACCTGTATAAGGTCGATGGTGTCCTTACTGTTAAGGTTAGGTATAACGATACTGTCCTTCGTGAGATAATGTGATGCATATTTTGTTCCGTTGGTGGCAAGGATGGTATCTTTTGTATTATATTTTCCAAAGAACTCATTTATGCCTACCTGTATTTCTCCATTTGTAAGACCGAGACCCTTTGAAATCCATTCACCCTTGTCAATCCCCTGCGATTCAAGAACTGTATCAAGGTTATCATATGATTTAAGGATATTGAGTTTTTCGTCCCTGTTCTTTTCAATGAAATCGGAGAAGTTTTCGCATATGCTTTCAAGTTCCGCTTTTACCTCATCAGCCTGTCCCTTATATTCCTCAATATGATTTCTGTCTGACTCCATACTTATCATTTTCTGATAATATTCCAGAGTTTCATTAAGCCTGTCTTTAGCCTCTTCATTATCAAATCTGTAAAGCCCGTTCTCGCTGTGGGCGAGAATGACTTTGTTTATGTCACTCTTCCAGAGTTCATCATTTTTAAGGGCTTTTACCATAGCATCTATTTCTTTGTTGCTCTTTTTCTCGATATCTTCCATAGGGACATAATCAAAAAGCCTGCGGTATGCCTGTTCAAGATTTTTTTCATTTTCAAGTCTGCCCTTGTACTCTTCAAGTTTTGCGGTAAGGCTCTCCTTCTTTTTAACTGCCCTGTCAGAGCACTCTTCAAGAGCCTTTTCTGTTTTCGGTATATAATTTTCTTCAAGGGTATGCTGGCGGTTAAGGCAGTTCTGTATGACCCTCTGTATCTGCGAGCGGTAGGAATAGACATATTCTGACTTAAGAAGCCTTTCCGCATTGGCAGTAGTAGGTTTCTGTCTTTCCTCAATCTCGTGGAGGGAATCGGGAAGAGCCTTTGCGAGCATGAAGAGATTATCCTGAAGTTCATATCTTCCGTTGTAAGGGTTCCAGTCATATGCGGTAAGGGCGAGCTGGGTGACATGGTTATCATTGCCATTCATAATGCCCGTAGCCTCTACATCAAAGATGATGAAAGGTTTTCTTTCCTTAACTGCTACTTTGAGTTTTTCATAATTGGTTACTTTTTCTGCCATTTTTTATTCCCTTTCCTGTTTCTTCCGTGCGTTATCACATTCTTTCGCAAGCCTTTCATTCACAACAGTTTCTTTTAACTTCTTTTCAGCCTCTGCCACTATTCCGCAGATAGCATCTTCGAGACCGCCACACTCATACGGTTTCCGCAAGATGACTTCATTTGAATTATCTATATCTACAAGGCTCCATTCATGCTTTACAAGGTCAAACTGTAAACCAGCGATATAATAACCAGAATTTTCCCCGTTACCTAACGGGCAATATATAACATCCGCTAAAACATCCCTGAAGTCATTGAAAGATGCTCCATATTCAAATTCTGGCACATCCTTTGTGTAATTATGGAGCGCCACCATGTCCTTTTTGGTATCGGAAAAATCGAAATCAGTCTTTAATATGCCATATACCGTTCTTTCGGCAGGGATTCCCTTCACGAAATTACACACTTTAAAGCCCATTTCTTTAAGAACCATTTTTCTTTCCTCATCCGCTATGGGGTAAAACCCCGGGGGAACCCATTTAACATCGGCATTCTGTATCCTGTAATCGGGAACGATTTCATAATCAAAACGGCAGTCGCCTGTGGCTTGTATCTTATATGCCTGTTCCTGTTCATCATCCGTATACTTTATCATAAACATCTCACCTGTAGTATCTATGATATTGGCAAGGTGTCTTATGTAATGCTCATCTATCTCCATATCATCGCCATATCTGTTGGCATAACAATACTTTCCTGTGGAAGAATATTTCCATATATGTTCTTCAAGCCCCCAACCGTTAAAATAATAGCTTGCGCCACCTTCAAATGTATCGGTTATGTCAAAACGGTTTGTAGGAATCACCAATTTGTCAATCTTTATCATTGCCCTCACTCCATTCATTTATGATAATATACATCTGGTTTAGATTACCCATATACTATCTTTCCCTGTTATCTTTGCTTCTCTGTATGCCAAGCAGATATTCATATTCCATAAAAAACTTCTCCTTTCAGATATCTACCTTTCGTATTTCTTCTTGATTTCGGCTATATTTTTCTCATATTTTGCTTTAAGTCCAGACATTTTTTCTTCATGCTCGGCAATCTGTCTCTCTTCCCTGTCGATGACAGAATCAAGGACAAGTTCTGCCGTCATCATAAAGTTTTTACATTCTTCAAGGAACTTTATGACATCTTCCCGTAATTCCGCTCTGTAGGGGACTTCATAATATGCATCATCATACTTGGAATATATCTCTCCATTTTTGAATTTCATGCACAGACCTTTCTTATCGGCAGCGGTATACAGTTCAAAATCCATTGTATCTTCTGCAGAGCATAATAAAGACAGTCCCTTTTTTTCATCTTTCAGCGAAACGGTCTCATATTCTGCTCCTGAACTTTCTGTTGTTATGTTACCAAAGTCGATAGGCGTTTTGGAATTCTCATAGATCCTCTTAATATCGTTAAGATGGAGGATGTCATGTTTTACCGCCGTTTCAAACTCCTCAAAGAACGGAAGGAAATCTTCACTGTAACTATCCAGAATGGTCTTTAATTCAATTTCGGCAAGTTCTTCCTCATAATCAGCAAGTTCTTGGGATAATGTCATTTTTACATTGCCCTCTTTTTTCATTTCCTCGATCTGGGATATGATAGCATCAAGCCTTTCATTCCTTTTCATTGCCTTTATTCCTTTCTATGTTTTTATTGAATCTTTTTGCTTCTTCTTCATTGGCAAGTCTGTAAAATTCGCAGAAGTCTTTAAATGTATAGGTTTTCTCACCCAAATCAAACCTGCCCATTTCCTGATAGCGGTGTACCGTAACATTGTCTAATTCTTCACTGAAATCATTCCTTAATGTCACCGCATATATGGCATGTGCATTTTCTGAATCGCCACAGATATATACCCTGCCCATCTTATCAAGGCTTTCGCTCATCGCTGTATTGTGCTCCGCTGCCTGTGTCTTTTCTTCTTCGGTAGTGATAGCCCAGAGTTTTATGTCTTTCCTGTATTCGGCATAAAAGGTAGCCATATCACCGTTCCTGACAAGAGGAAAGCCATCCTCATTGTACTCACCCTTCCCAATGGCATTGTCAAGCATATATACCTCTATCCTTGCCTGCTCGTAAGGGATATTGCCATAAAAACTTATGCTATGGAGTTCGTAGCCGTTTTCTGTTTTCGCCTTTGCATTGTTCGGTGTGCTTACGGTCTTTATCTCATTTTCAAGCCTCCAGTCAAGGCTTCTTAATATATCCCTTATCTTATCCGCTGCCTTATCTCTCATTCTCTCTCTGCCCCTTTTCACCCAAAAGCATCTTTTCTGCTTTTTTGAATTCCTCATCATCCCTGATGCTTAAGATGACAGCAGGTTCGGTTCCGTCTGCAAGGTCTTTGCATACCCTGATGTTCGTATATTCATGGACAAATTCTTCTTCTTTGGGAGGCTTCCCGCTTAAAAGTTCCTCATCTCTTGGATGATAATTATAGGGAATGTCTGTTTCAAATCTTCCCTTCATTGAGGAATAATATGCCTCCTGCATCTCCTCAAATTCCTTTTCCTCGGTATCGTCATACTCTTTCTTATACATCTCCACCGCTTTCTTAAAAAGTTTCTCCTTGTCTGTAGAGAAAAGGCATTCCGTACCATAAGAACCATCTGCATAGAGAAAATAAAGATACGGGCTGTTTTTTACATCCATTTTAAGTTCAGGGCTTGTAAATACCTCTTCCTCGCCCTGCACCAGTTGTTCTGCAACATATATCATCTCCTCGGCATAACCTTCCCTATAGAGTTCAGAACGCTCGGTAAGGGCACTTTGAAGCCCGTTAAGGAGGGTATCTATATTGAAGAAATCCCTCCTGTTATCACCCAGTCCGTTGTAATCCTCTTCGTACAAAACGCATACACTGGCAGCGGTAGGAACAAGTTTAATCACCAGATCGGGAATATATCGGTTTATTATATCTTTCCTGTGCTCATTATACCCTCTTTTTATGCTCTCCAATATCTTTTCTGCATCATCAAGGTCTGGAAGGGTGTTACTGTATTCATCTGCAGGCACGGTCTTTGAATATACCGTGTCAAACTGTTTATCCTTTACTTCTATACGCACCTTTTCTGGTTCATATTCGGAATTATAGGAATATTCAACAGTCTTTCTGTCTACCCCGTCAATGAAGGTTATCTCTCTGTCCTCAAATGCCATCTCATTCCTTGAGTAGAAGATAAGATTGCATTCATCCTTTAAGGCTTCTATCACCTCAACGGGAGGGGCTGTCTTACATTCAAATGTCAGATTGAGGATGTCTATTTCCTCCACAAATTCAGGCATCAAGGCATTGCTTCCTTTTCTTTCTTCCACTATCCTTGTATCAAAGGCATTGCTTTCAGAACCCCAGTTCTCCCGCATCCAGTCAGTTGTCAGATCCTCTATATTATCAGGAGCCTTGAATTTCAGAAAATCTACTTCGGGATTTCCCCCTATGGAAGTAAGGATATATTTTTCAGCAACATCCCTCCTGATGCCTCTTATTTCTACAAAACAATTTTCAGACATATCTAACCTCTTTCAACAGCTTTGTCATAAGCCTCTTTCGTATTGTAGTTCTTCACCCTGTTGAGCAGTTCTGTGTTTTCGGCATAGGAGTAATAACAACCGTCACCTATCACCATATGATCCACCAAAGGAATGCCGAGCAAATTGCCCGCTGCCGCTATCTTTTCCGTAATGGCATCATCAAGTCTTGAAGGAGTTATATCCCCAGAAGGATGATTATGGAGCATAAATATCTTTGCCGCATTGGAAAGAATGGCTGCCTTAAAAATTTCTCTGGGATTAGCTATGCTTCCGTCAATAGTGCCTATACTGGCTATGCAGTAATTTATCACCTTATGCTTGTTGTCAGCATTAAGTATCACTACGATTTCCCTGTCAAATTCAGACATGAAATCTGCCATCAGCCTGTAAAGGTCTTCAGATGAACTTATCTGTTCATTTCCCTTTATAGAGGACTGTTCTTTGTTAAGCCTTACGGACACATGTTTTATATCAAACTCTTTCATACCTTATTTTTCTACATCTTCCTTTATGTCAACAGTGATGATGATGCCGTCATCCATTTCGTATTCAACATAATCAATGAGTTCATCTTCGTTACGGAAATCTATATCATCCATATCTAATCCCTTTCATAATGTTTTTCTTTCCTGACAAGTCCATATGCCTTACTGATATTATAATCGGTAAAGTTTTCTATATGGTATGTGTATCAAAGATTGAAATTTTACCCAGAAGTAAAAATCATTTTTCCATATCATTATCATCAAGGACTTTTACTCCGTTTTTCCCGAACTTTATGCTTATCTTTGCGGCAGCGGGCACAAGGAAAACTTCCCTGTTGAAGACAAAACTCAGCTCACCATGTACATCGGTTTTCCCTATGCCTATGATGTGATTGGAAGAATTTTCTATTGTAAGAGGCACCTTATTGCCCTCTTCATCTTTGAAGTACAGCCCCTTTTTAGCAAAACCCGTAATGCAGACATTAGTGAACGCATTCAGCATTTCATCATCGCCTTTCAAGTAATCAGCACTGGTCTTGTAATAGAGCCTGCAGATTTTTATATTTCTTCCGTTATGTTTTACTTTCTCAACATCTTTTTCAACGAAAGATAGGTCAAATTTATACTCTTTCATTTTCTTTTATTCCTGTTTTTATTTTGTTTTTATCAAGTTCATACAGATCATCCGTTAAAAGCCCCATATCCTTGCACTGCCCGTATACCGTCAGTGCTGAATTTATGATATCATTAAGAAAATCTTCTTTGGAAATCTTTGTTTTGCATTCGGAAAACTCCTCCATAAGTCCCATTCTTACGATATCCGACTTATAAATATCTACATGCATATGGTAAACATTATCACTATACTTTTCTTCTTCTTTGTGCTTCTTTATATCTTCAAGCACAGAGTCGGTAATGTACTCTTCAATCTCCCTCTTCTGTGCATCTGTGAAATGAAGCAGTACATCTATCCTGTCATCCTCATATACCCTGTAAATATTATCTATGGCACATCTCCCGTCTTTTCCAATCTCGGCTGTTATCTCATAGACAAACTCATCTAAATCCTCATCAATCAAGTTCTTGCCGTATTCAAGATATACAAACGAGACATCCTTATCAGTTTCAGAACTTTCCCAGTTGATACTGCCAGAAGCATCACGAAGTCCGTCTATCGTCTCCTTTTTATCATAGAGAGGATAAAGGGCATATGGTTCACTATCCATTTTTACGCCCTCTTTGTCAATCCGGGGGTCGAAATCGCCCTTCTTTTCATACAGTCTGCTGATGGCTTCATCTCTGTTATTGGCTACAGTTTTAAATTCTTCATATCTGTTTGTATGCCCATTGATGTACGGAATGACAAACTTATGAAAAGCCCTTGTCTCATCCAGATATACCGATATTTTATCCTTAAGGGAAGTCTTTTCTGCCATCTTTTTTATGATGCTGCCATCTTTTATATCTTTGAGCTTATCTTCCATATATGACAGGAGATTTTCAGTACCACCCTCCGAATGAACCCAGTCCATAAACGAACCGACAGGATAGGTGTGATATACTTTATGGATGATGCCATCCGCATCATATAAAGCAAATCCTGTATCGCCCTTTGTGATATTCTCATGGATAAGTGCAGATGCTTCCTCTCCTTCAAAAAAAGCGGGATCTGGCTTGTTAAGATGTTCAACTATCTTCCAAGTTCCATCAAATGAAATATAACCCGAAAACAGATTCATATCCTCTGTGGAATCAAAAATAAGGATACTGTATTCTCCGTCATCATTGACAGGAGTATTTGACATCTCTACAAAATCTCCTAAAGGAAACCTCTCATTATTTGTCATGCGAAATCTCATATCAATTCTCCTTATACGAATTTATCTATCCCAAGTTTTTCATCTTCAAGCATTTCAAACCCCTTACAGTGTGCCTCGTACCTATAACCTATCTTCTTTCGATTTCTTTATCATCCTTTTCCTTTGCTTCAAGTTCCCGAACCCTCTCCGTGACAATATCAGCTATATCATATATCTGTTCCACAAGTTCCTTTGCATTATCAAGATCATTACAACTGTCAACCCTTATCTGATTGACATGGAAATCCCCAGTGTGATAAAACTGTTTCAAATGCTTTATCAGCTCAGCCTTCAGTTCGGGCTTTCTGTCTATCAGCCCCGCTGCCCCCATGACTTCATCATAGGTAGGCTCATCACCCTCACCGTCTGAAGGTCTCTCACAGAACACCTCTCCATTATAGGAGAATTGTATCACCTTGTTTTCTTCTTCCTTCTCGAACTCATATCTGATGATGCCCTTTTCTATCAGTTTATATATGTCATTACTGTACATCATATCCGACATTTCTTTTTCCTTATATGCGCCATCAGAAAAATTAAGAACCTGCAGGGTCTGCATTTCCCTTTCCGTTCTTTTCCTTATGTCAAGTTCAGGACTGTCCAAAAAGGAACGGAGTTCTATGAACATATCATCATTTTTCGCTATTATGTCTGGTATGCCCGAATTATCCTTTAACAGCCCCTTCCAGAAACTGTAATCAAAGGCTGTTCCCGTTCCCCTGTTTGTCACGGCAAGGTTATGGATACTGCTCATATCCTCTATGTACTCGGCAAGAGCCTGTACTATATGCTCTTTCTTCATTCCCTGTCATATCCTTTCTTTAAGGCATCATATTTCCTTATCATCTTTATATGCTCATCCGTTGCCCCGAACTTTTTTATCTCCTCTTCGGTAATAGGCTCGGTATGTCCGTCTGCTTTGAAAAGCCCGCATATATCCTTGAGGCTTTCATATGCCTTGTCATATCCATGCTCTTTTAATATATCAGCCCAAGAACTATAATCATCCATAGGCAAGAGATTAAGCACATCTTTTGTTATTCCGTAATGATGCGGAAGTTCATCTTCATACAGGAAGGCAAATGCATCATCTATGAGATATTCTGGAATGGAATCTATCGTTATGCCATTTTCCTTTATCTCATCAAGAGGTACATGGTCAAAGATGCCATAATCATTGCTCCTGTCATCATGCATATCATCATATACATAAAGAGTTTTCCCTTCTATGATAGGGATAAGATTAGGAGCGAGTCTTTCAAACATCTCACTTACTTTCATCTTTCTTCTCCTCTATTTTTATTTTTCTTAAGTTTTATTTCAGAATGTTCTTTAAGGTAAACCTTTACAGTTTCGACAACAAAACGATTGGAATCTTCTATCAACCTATCAAGACCATACCCCTGTTTCGCTACTGCTACACGAATACACCAGTCCTTGTCATTAACCAGTTTATCAAGACCATACCCTTGCCTTGCCACTTCTCCACGAACAACAGCCTCTTCATCATTAACCAACTTATCGAGACCATAACCTTGTTTCGCAACTTCCAAACGGACATCTGCATTTTTGTCATCAACAAGTTTATCCAAACCATATCCTTGCTCGGCAACTTCCTTACGGACATAGGCATCTTCATCATTAACCAGTTTATCAAGACCGTATCCTTGCCTTGCTACTCCCCTACGAACATAAGGTTCTTTATCATCAACCAGTTTATCAAGACCATACCCTTGCCTTGCCACCTCTCCACGAACAACAGCCTCTTCATCATTAACCAACTTATCGAGATCATATCTTTGCCTTGCAACCTCTGCACGAACACCATAATCTTCATCATCAATCAGCTTATCAAGACCGTATCCTTGCTCTGCTACTCCCCTACGAACACTCCATTCCTTGTCATCAATCAATTTATCAAGACCATATCCCTGCCTTGCTACTTCCCTACGGACATAGGCATTTTCATCATCAACCAGTTTATCAAGACCATAACCCTGACTCGCCACTTCTATGCGAACACTCCAGTCCTTGTCATCAACCAATTTATCGAGACCATAACCCCGTTCTGCAACTGCTGCACGAACACCATAGTCTTCATCATCAATCAGCTTATCAAGACCATATCCTTGCCTTGCTGCTTCTACACGAACATTATAATCTTCATCATTAACCATCTTATCAAGTTTTTTATCAGTTCCATAAGGTTTAAATTCTGCCATTATTTTTTCTCCTTAAAAACACTTGACATTTTTTTAATGCCTTCACAGATAAGTGTGGCATAGATTAGAATTTTACTCCAAAGTAAAAAAATGTTCAGACATTTTCTTTTTGTCATTTCAGCCTTTATCAACCTCATCATACTTCTTATAGGCAAATTCCATCTGTATACTGCCATCATCACCACCCTTGCCGATAAGATCTTCCAGTTCGGTAGGTACTCCTATATGCATACGGGCTTTCTGCTGTGTGGGTGTAAGTCCGTTATCATATCCCCTTGCATATGTGATTTCGGAAGATACAAAGATACCACCCTTGTTTTCCATATTCACGGGATTATCAGTTACCTTGCATCTGTAAGGCATACCCTTTATGGCAGAATTGCTGAACTCAACTTCAAGGAAGAAGTTGTCTCCCGATTTCTGGAGTATTCCGATGCTTTCACCGCTGACAGTGTATCTGCCTGTTTCCTCTACTTTATATTCACTTCCGCTTGCGGTTGTAAATGTTATTATCTTCATTTTATCTGTTACCTTCCTATATCTTCTTCCAGTTCTGGAAACTGCTTATTGATTTTTTCAAGAATATGTCTGTAATCGTTCTGACAGGAAGAATAACGGTCATCTGTTAAAAGTTCTTCCTTTATCAATTTTTTGACCTTTGCAAGCTCTTCCAAATCCATATATTCAAGTGGCATCATATCTCCATTGGAAATATAACAGTTAAAAATAAATCCGTTTATGGTAGTTATATGGTTCTGTCTGTCATTCAGATATCCGCTGATATGGCTTAATCTGAAATATTCGTTGCCATCAAGGTAATCCATAAGGTCTTCCCTTATGCTGTTTGCAAGTTTCTTGAAAACACTGTTTTCTTTAAAATCGGCAATATCTTTTAAAAAATTAAATCTTTCTTTATAATTATTATCAACAAAGCCTTCATTTTCAAGGAAAGAGCACAGTTTTCCGATATATTCCCAAGTTGTAAGAATGGTATCATAATCATTTTTAAAATCTACGAAAAGGTTTTGAAGAATATTCTCATCTTCACCAATGGTTTCTTTCCATATACGGTAAGCATCTTCGGGATATTCTTCAGACATCACATAAAGCACTTTGTCAAGCATGTCACCTATCCCACAGTTATCTATCATGAATTCGCTTACTGAACTGAATAAAGCCATATCTGTTCCATGAGGTCTGGAATCTTTCGTTATCTTTTTCTTCCTTTGCTCTGTTACTTCATAACGGACTTCATAACTTTCATCATCAGCCAGTTTGTCAAGACCATATCCCTGCCTTGCCACTTCTTTACGAACAATAGCCTCTTTATCATTAACCAGTTTATCGAGACCGTATCCTTGCCCTGCTACCGCTGCACGAACATATTTATTTTTGTCATTTATAAGTTTATCAAGACCATAGCCTCGCCTTGCTACCGCCCAACGGACATCTGGATGTGTATCATCAACAAGTTTATCGAGACCATAACCCTGTTCTGCTACTACTCTACGGATATCTTCATCTTTATCATCAATAAGTTTGTCAAGTCCATAGCCTTGTCTTGCTACTTCAATACGGACTACCAAATCTTTATCATCAACAAGTTTATCAAGACCATAGCCTTGTTTTGCGGCACCACAGCGATCTCTCCAGTCTTCACTATCAACTAACTTATCCAGTTCTTTATCTGTTCCGTAAGGTCTAAAATCTGCCATTATTTTTTCTCCTTAAAAATCACCTGACATTTTTTATTTAATGTCTTCACAGATAAGTGTGGCACAGATTAAAAATTTACCCCAAAGTAAAAAAAGAGTATCGGTTTGAATACTCTTTTTCTTTTATTTCTACATTATAATTATCTTTCCTGTGAGTGGGAAGGTTCTTTGATATATCTGTCTGCAATCTTCTTGAACCATCCGCAATGTGTGGGATAAGGCTCAAACTTTGACTGCTCCGCTATCTGATCGAAGAAAGCAAATATCCCTTCTGAACCGTTTATCCCTTTGATGAGGGTTTTTGATTTTATGTCAACCACCGATTCATCGCTTTCTTTTACCTTTACTATCTGTGATATCAGCTTGTTCCCAAAGTCCTTATATATCACAAGTCTTTCCTCACAGGGATATTCTATGCTTATATCCTGATAGGTACATTTCATTCCTACTTTTATCTGTTCCACATCAAGGGGAAGTACCTCAATATATTTATTATTGTCAGAACTTACTTTTGCAATATGAAGTCCGTCATACGAGAAAAGATATTTTGTAACCTTGCCACCGAACATTTCCTTTTTTAAGGCTTCCGTTACTTTATAATCATCATTTTCCTTGTAGATGAAAAATGCCGTACCATTTTTCTCACATACCCAGAAATCAGCTTGTGAAGTGATGACATCGGCATTGTCATAATATTCCTTGATTATCCTGACGGGATGACCTTTATCTGGATAAAGTTCCTTATCGGTTTTTAATGAATATATCTTTTCCCTGTCTTCTTTGAGCATAAACCTTACTCCCTTTCCCACTCCTTCTCCTCGTTATATACATCAAGGAGATGTGAGGCATACGAAGGTATGTCCATACCTACCAGTTCGGAAAAGACTATATTCATTCCTTCCCTTAAGGAATCATCACCATTAAGATAACTCCTGAAGATATAAGGCATCACATCGCAGGTCGTTACATTGGGATTTGTTACATCTTCCGCAAGTTTTTCCGAAAGGAAATCGTCACTCAACTGTGAATATGCCCTTCCTATGGAATGTTCCTTACGCATTGTCTGATATTCTTCATCGGTAAGGGAAGGAAGACCGGGTTTTGCATAATCCGAAGTATAAGCACTCACGCCATAGATGGTAGTGGGAATATTCCTGTCTATCTGATATTCCTTAAATCTCTTTTCGGCATCTTTTTCGTTCTCTGCTTCAACTTTTATCGCCATTCCGAGATAAACATCCTTATCTTTATCTTCATCCCTGATGTATGATACTATATACTCCTTCATAGTTTTACCTGCCTTTCAGTTTTTATTTGTTCTTGAAATATTCATCCCAAGCGGCTTTGTTTGAACTGAGTTTCTGTTCAATGTATTTTTCAAGGGCGACAGGCTCCACACTCTTGTTGAGCTGGGTTATCGAGAATTTCACATCGTCACCCTTTTCGTATCTGTTCATGTAATACTGTATCTCATTCCTTAAATCTATCTCGTTATAGATAAAGGTGGTATATGCCTCTCCCTTCGTGTTTTCGTAAATCTTCATGGGAAGCCTTTTCCCATCGGAAGTATAGTCCATAGCATAACTTATATTCTCGCTTCCGTTTCTCATATTAAGGGAGTTTACTTTTTCCAGATCAATGTTGAACCCGTTGTCAAACGCAAGGGGATATGATTTTTCAGCCATATTTTTATCTCCGCCTTTCTTTCTTTTATCTTATGATGATATATCATCTGATATTATGTGTGGCAGTGATTAAAAAAATAAAGTCTTTTGGGATGTCTTTTTCATCTTTCTTTATCATATCTTCCAGAATGTTTCCCCATCTGCGTTTCTGCTCTCGTATCCTTCGCCCAAGCGGAAAGTTCCTGTAAAAGACCATACTCTCTGGAAGTCGCAAAATATACAGGCTCACTGATGCAGTTCTCGTACAATGCCTCCACCTCTTCAAGCCTGTCCAGAGTTTTGTCATTCCACGGGATGATGCCCTGTTCCATATCGTGAACGGTATTTTTGAGCCTGTTATATGCAAACTCAACATCATGTCCGTACTTTATCATAGAAAAAGGATATCTTTTTTCCGCATCTGCCATATCATTTCTCCAGTTCTGTTTTCATCTTCTGTCCACGGATCTCGTCATTCCAGTCCATTTCCCGTTCTTCAAGCCAGCGGAGCACTCTTGACGGCTCGTTCTTGATATTCTCTGCCATACCCTCAACGGTATCCAGACCTTCATCTATGCCGAGAGCATTAAGGGTTTCTTCAAACTCCATTATCCTTTCAGCAAATTCAAGGTTTTTCTCGTCACTCTGCTCACCACTCTTTACATACTCTTCAAATTCAGCGATAAGCCCGTCTGCCATTTTAATCGTCATTACATTTTTCTTGTCAGTCATAGTCTTTAAAATCCTCCATTTCTTTTGTTTTTTGTATTTTAGTGTTTTCTGTCATTTCTCAATATCCTCTTTGCAGCTTTTTACGGGAACATGCTCCTGAACCACAGGACAGGAAAGTATCCTTCCGTCATCAAGTTTAATATACACATCACGGCTTTGCCCATCTTTATATGCTCTAAGAAGGAATTTTCCGTAATTCTCTTTTTCATATTCAGAATTAAGTTCATCAAGGTCTTCATAAAATGTGACGGTGTTGCCATCTGCCACAGACTTTATAATATCATTGTAGACATATTCGGATTTTGACTTTAAATCTTTGAGAAGGTCGATAAGTGCATCTGCACTATATACATCAAGTCCAGAATAAAAGGTTTCACGGTTCTTCATTATCAGTTTGGCATCATCGGGTTCAACCCCGATCTCATCTGCCCTATCAAAGAAACCATCATCTTCTATATCAAATTCTATATCAAATTCTGCATCATATCTGGGTTCAAGTGTCGGATATTCCTCTTTTATTATGTCATATGTTATTGAAAATATCCTGTCCATAATGCAGTTTCCGTCAAGTGGTAAATCCCCATCTTCTACTTCATCTGCCATTATGTCCCTGATTTCATCTGCTCTGCTGTTCAGATAACATTTTGCCAATGCATCACAGGCAAGTTCATATGCCTTCTCAATGTCACTTACATGTATGCCGATGGTATCTAAAAAAGTCATATTTGTTTACCTTTATCTTTCTTCACCTTTGGAAATTTCTTTGTCTGCCATATTGTCTTCAAGATTCTTTGCACATTCCATAAAGAAATCACTTATTTCAGTTCCTGTAAGAGAATAGAAAACTTCCGCAACCGAATATTTGTCGTTGGAATTAAGGTATGCCCTCATAACATCATGTGCAAGTCCAGAGGCAGAAAGTGAGATCGACTTTTCTATCTTTTCACAGAGTATCATGTCTGAATCCATTCCAGACTTAAAGCCCCGTTTCTGTCCTATTTCTTCCTCACATTCCATAAGTTCATAAACGCAGTCCTTAATATCGGGAGACTCGTAACGGGCATCACGCTCGGTGAACTTTGCAAGCCTTTCCGTGATAGGAACCCTGCCGACCTTTTTGTCAACAGTATCAAAAGACCAGTAATTTCCATACTCATCTTCTACTTCCCATCCATCATCGGAACATATCACCCCGCCACCGACAGTGATCTCACCACCGCCTTTATCGGTAATGATGTCATATTTCCTTAACAGCTTAAAATCATCAAGTGTCATAATGCGTTTTCCTTTCCCTGCTTTTATATAATCAGGAATCAAGGTATGGATTACCTCTGACCTATTCACATATAAGTGTGGCAGTGATTAAAATTTTACCTTGAAGTAAAAACAATCATCAGATTTATTCTTCTTATCGGTCTCTCATTGCCTCATTATATCTGTCAAACTGCTTACTTTTGAACTCTTGTGCTTCAATGCTTATCTTTTCACAATATTCATTGAACTTTTCCTCCATTTTTTCTATCTTATAGAGCAGTCCTTCTTTATCGTGTATATAATCCCAGTCAATGTTTTCCTCTTCGTTTTCTTTCTCATTCCTTATATCCCGTTCAATTTCATCCTTTTCGGAAAGCCTTACTTTTGTAAAACCCTGTTCGGGGTCGCTCACGGAAATATATGAACTTTCATATTTCTCAAAAGGATCCACGGTAAGTTTTATCGCCACGGGAAGATATGCGTTCTGTATGTCATAACAGCTTATATGAATACCGAACTCTCGGAAATCAGGGAAAACTTTCTGGACATCTGCAAAATCCCCCTTCATAAGAGTATCGGAAAGTTCACCCTTTACCATATCAAGCCATGCACTGAAAGAACCTTCCCTCTGCACTTCATGTGCCTTTTTAAGAAGAGCCATTTCATACTTGTCATTATTCCTTATGGGAAGAACTATATTAAGATAAGCACAGACATCACATATATCGAGAATACCGCTTTCGTTCTCTATGCTCCCATATCCGTCATATTTACCCGTAAAGCCTCTGCTATCGCATTTTACACCGAAGAAGTCCTCTACATATCCTATTTTCTCCTTCGGTAATAAAAGAGTAACTGAATGGTCATAATCGGTTATATTTTCTTTCCCAGTAACATCAATCCAAGAAAACATTCCCATAGCCTTACCTCCTAATCTCTGTCTAACTGCCGTTTCCACTCTGTAGGCAGTTTGCTTTCATCAAGGGAGTAGTAATCTTCCGATAACAGTCCCCATCTGTTCGCCTGTCCGTAAACGGAAAGTGCGGCACTTATGACCTCTTGCAGAAAATCTTCCCGTTCCTGTTCGGTTTCACAGTCCAAGAACTCTTCCATAAGCCCATAGTGTTCGATGTCCTTAAGGCTTATACAGTGTTCCAGAATATAATCACTTTCTATTGCTTCATGTTTAGCCATAAAACCACCTTCTTACAGATTATTTTTCGTGGGAAATCTGTTTCTTCTTCCTCTCCTCACGGAACATATCGGGTATCTTTCTTTCTTCTGTCCATCTGTCAATATAACGGCAGAGGTCGGATTTCTGATAATCAAGTATCTTTATTTCGGTCTTATAATCATATTTAACTGTCCCGTCAGGATTATGAAGTTCTTTATCAAGATAAATACCATTCCCTATAAAATCCTTACTCAAAAGGAGACCTTCACCGATGACTACCCATTCATTTCCGAAAAGGTTAAGTGTCTTTCCGAGATTTTCCTTCCAGTTCTCCCGAGTCACAAGGGTTCT
>Ga0247609_10002816_pt1 | contig 18077 bp, 22 predicted proteins | sample 172DNAGHGlowgp2_FD_193487 | JGI IMG/M metagenome (GOLD analysis project Ga0247609, IMG submission 193487) | Sheep rumen microbial communities from Palmerston North, Manawatu-Wanganui, New Zealand - 1728 DNA GHGlow gp2 | ecosystem: Host-associated > Mammals > Digestive system > Stomach > Rumen ...
GACGTTGTGATTTCCAGACGCATTGAATTATTATCAATGTCTTTAAAGTCGCTGTAATATGTCATCTGTTTATCTTATACCAATATTTTTTCCGACTGCTTTCTGCTGCTTTGCATAGTTACTGAAAGCGAGATACAAGTCTGCACCGCGTACGACTGCACCGACGTACTGCATTTGTTGACTTTGATTTGCAACAGTACCACCATCTAACAGACGCATAAATCTTGATTGGTCTGACTGCGTTAAGACAGCCTCGCCGCTGTTGACTCTGATAATCTGAGAGTCACCGACGTAACTGCCACCGCTTACGATACCGCCCTGGGCATAGCCAGAAAGACTGTGTATTTGAGCGATAACGCTTGCAACTGTTGCAAGTCCAGAAATTGCAAAGCCGAGCATTCCCCAACCAGTTGACGTGACTGTCGGGCTTGCTGCTGCTTGTGTATATGCAGAGATAATTGAGGCGATTGCTTGTGCTATGATGCCCGCAATGTTTAACTCTGGCGATTTGAAACTACTGCCGAGACTGCTGAAAGCACTGCCGACTTCTCCGACCATACTGCCGACTTTCCCCCAATTTTCTGCATTTTCTTGTATGCGCTTGTTTTCGTCTGTGACTGCTTTTGCTTTTTCTGCTAATTCAGTCTGCTTTGCTTGTGTGCTTTCGATTTCCTCGCCGAGCAACTTGAAAGCATCTGCACCTTTTTCGCCTAACTTTGCGTACTCTGCTTGCAAGTCCTGCAGTTGCTTAATCAGCGTGTCGTTAAAGTTCATTTGCGACTGCAAGTCTGGCTGATTGTTGCCGACTGCAATGTCATAACTACTGAAAGACTGTTGACGTGAAATCTTAGCGTTTTTCTCTGCAAGACTTTCCAACTGCTTAGAGATTTTGTCTTCTGGTACATACAAGCCAAGTTCTATTTTCTTGCTTTCGATTGCTTTTGTCAAATCATTGACTTTCTGTTGATAGTCTGTCGGACTCAGAGAAATCAAGCCGTTTTTGTATTTCTGCTGCAACGTGCTCAACTGATTTTCGAGGTCTGCAAGACTGCCCGCTGCAAACGTTGGTTTGTTGACTGACTTGTTCGTGTTGTTAGTCTTGTTTGTAGTCTGCTGTACTTTCTTGGCGTTCTGAGCCAACTGAGCCATCTGGCCTACTGTCTCGTTAATCTCAGAATTGATGTCGTTATAGTCTGACTGTATGTTTTGCAGTGTTGCATCTGTCTTTGCAAGTTCTGCGTTTGCTTCTGCTGCACCCTTGGCAGTGTACGCAAACTTTCCAGACGCTTGATTATATGTGAACTTTCCACCGTTGTACGTGCCGCCCGTTCTGTCAGCGGTGAAACTTGACATATTGCTTGGTGCTGCATCACCCTGCTGCACTTTAACTTGATTGTATCGATTAAAAAACTGCTGTTCTAATTCAATCTGTTTAGTGTAAAGTGCTGTTGCTTTCGCTGCGAGTGCTGCGGACTTCGCCCGCGCCTTAAACGCTTCGACAATTGCGTCTGTATTTCCGTTAAAGACATTCTCAGCATCTTTGACGTTATTGACTTTCAATCCGAGTTCGTCCAACTCTTTTTGATGTGTCTTTATCCACTGCACTCGCTGCATATCTGATGTGAGCGACTTGTAAGACGCTTGCAGTTCCGTGTACTTAGTCATTAACTGTGCGTAAGTGCTTGCAAGTGTAGATGTGTAAGACTTCTGTACGTCTTCCATCATTTCAGTCTTACGCTTGCTGTTTTCCAACTCTTTTTGACGCTTTTTCTCTGCTTCTGTTGCTTCGTCCGACTTTGACGCAAAAGCATACAGAGCCACACCAACAGCCGCCACCGCGCCCGCAAGTAATAAGTAAGGATTTGCTTTCGAGACGGCTGTAAGTGCTGCTGTGGCGGCTGTCGCTGCTTTCGTAACGACTACACCTCGACTTTCTGCTGCTGTACGTATTGAGATTGCTGCTGTAAGTGCTGCCTCTTGCACTTTTCGCACTGACAGCATCAGTGCTGATTGTGCCTGTAAAGCATTAATGATTTTGACTGATGCTGCTGATGCAGTCTGAATCAGTATGAGTTTAGCAATTGCGCTTTGTAGTTTCTCAGTCTCGCCACCCGCTAACTGAGTGACAGCGACCATTGCACTCATTGACGTGCTGACTGTGCTGATTCCCTCAGTTAAAGCATCAGTCTTAAAACTGTCTGATGATAACTGCTTGATTTCTGCTGCTGTGTCTGCAATCTAATCTTTGAATTGGGCGGCTTTTTCTTTCGCTTCGTTCAACTGCTTTGCAAGTGCTGCACCAATATCAGACTTTTTCTGTTCGTCACTGAGATTAGCGTAAGACATTTCAAGCGAAATGACTTCTTTTGTTAGTTCGCTTAACTTACGCTTATAGTTAGTGATTGAGCCGACAACTTTGCTAAAGTTCTGGGCTTGCTCTCCGACTGACTTTCCAAAGTCTTTGACGGCTTGCTTGTCCTGCTGTATTTGCTGCTTTAGGTTGCCATCGTTGAGGCTCAAATCTACTTTCAAATTTGCCATATCTTATGTGTGTTATATTAAACTTTGTTTGTCTCTGTCGGCTGTTGACTATTGATGTAGTCTTCAAGTGCTTTTGACTGCTGCTGCATCTGTTTAAAATCGTCTTTCGTCAACTGTGCTTTGTCTGCATCGTCTTCATCAAATGGGAGTCTGTAAATGTCCGTCAGATTCAGTTTCTTTTTACTATTCATCTGGCAGTTTAAAAAGTTGCTTATACGCTGTGACTCCCATAGTGAACGGTCTGCAAATTGTATGTTATCAAGTATGTCTGAGAGTTCTGACAGTAACATTTCGTCTAGGAAGTACGGTACTGAACAAACTTTGTACTCAAAGCATATCAGACGAAAGTAATAATGTACTCTGCACTTTATTTCTTTTTGCTGCGACTTACTTTTTTTTTGCTATCTGTCTGCTGTTCTGGCTCTGCTTTCTTTCTCAAAATCATAACGCTCTGCTGATAATCGCTGTACCACTATATAAAGTCATAGAAGACAGTCGGATTTTCTGAAATCCAATCAAGGAAATCATCGAATTTGAGTGTTTCATCTTTCGTCAATGCAATGAGCGTACAGAATAGATATTGCAGCCACTCTGATTCATTTTGAGCCGTGAAAGTGTGTCCGACTGCATCTTCAAAGAGCATATCAGAGCGAAAACTGAATTTCAGTGTAATTTCTTTGTCTTTGTAATTAAAAACCATAAAAACTCAATTATAACTATTTTCTGTATTTATCTGAGTCTGACAGATACAAAAAAGAGCGTCAAAGACTGACGCTCTACTGCATAAGAATGAATTACAACCGAGTTATTAAGAATAAGACTTCGGTGTTGCGGGTGCTGTATCAAGCAATCTGCCTGACCCAGTAAACTCCACGTCCATAGTGGCAGTTTCGCCGTCGTTCGCGGTGATTGATGCTGACGTAACGATTGCATCGCCATAGCGAACAAAGCCACCACTGCCAACCGTCCAACTTACGTTAGTGCTGATGTCGGTGACAGACTTCAAACCGTCTTCCCACTTCGATTCATTGATAGTGCAAAATGCAATAGTATAAGGCTGACCGCTCTGAGCCATACCCATAACTTTTGCTGCATTATCATTGCTGAACAGCATAGAGCCAGAGCAGGACCAATTTGAATTAGTGGCAGAAATTTCGGGATGACGGCCGTGGTCTTTTGATGAAACAGTCTGTGTCTCATTGCTAATCTGCATACTGTTTGCAGTTGCAAAGCCAAATGTAACGTACTTTATACCGTTGTGGTACATAAGCGCGAGTGAATTTCCAGAGGTCATAATTATGATATGTAAAAATTTATTTTTAATCTGATTTACTCTATTTATCTCAGTCAGAAAAAGTCAAAATGCAGTAACTTTCACATCGAAAGAAAGACGCTGCACAAAGACATTTTCAATCTGGTCTTCGGTGCTTCCGACAAGTCTGATTTGACTGATGTAAATGTCATCGTCTTTATACGCTTTTTCTTCAAGTAAGTCTCTGACTGCTTCTGCAATCTCGACTGTCTGGCCGTAGTCATCTGAGACACATATAATATCGACCGTCGTACTGTCTTCATACCACCCATCTTTAGTGTAACTGCTGCTGATGTTTCCGTGCATAAAACTGATATACGGAAATATTGTTGGCTGCAATATGAGCGGTCTGATGTTCTGCACTTCTACAAGTGCTGTCACTGACTCTGATTCTGTCAGAAACTTATTGATATACTTATTAATAGATAATGCGTTTTTCATCGTTTTACTTGGGTGCATTTTTTTCAATCAGCGACTTAATGACTCTATCAAGTGAGACAGTCAGATTACTCATAACGCTCTGTGCTTTCTGAAAGTAATTGAGTGCTTTGATACGTCCGAGCGGTTTTCCTTTCTTGTAAGTACGTCCAAGTGAATCTGTGTACTCTCTCTTTGTCTCACGTGGCTCTGTGCCGCCCTCAAAGAAACGTGCTCTGTACGTGCCAGAGCCGGATGACCTAACGCCGAGCGCGTGTACTTTCGTGCTAACAGTGTCACCCTCGACTTGGATTTTACTGACTCTTATTGCATCAATGAGTTTGTCTTTAAATCCGCTCTGACTGCTTCTGCTTGCAGCGGGTAACAATGACTTGAAATAGTTCTTTGCAGTCTCTTTATACTGTTTCGCTACTGTGCCGAGTGCTTTAGAGTACAAGTCTTTACACTAATCAGACGTGAAGAAATTGAGCATTTCTTCAACTTCGTCTGTCTCTGCATAGATGCCGACGTTTTGTTTATTATGTACAGAATTTCTTTTGATGTAACTGCTGTGTCTGCTTGCAAAATCACTCATTTATTAACTCAGTAACTAAAGTTTGTGAATTGTTGCGTTTGTCTGGATTTATAGAAATGATTCTATATAGTTGCTCATAATACTTTATGCGGTCTGTTGGTCTTATATTGTGATAGTATCTCACAATAAACTCAACAGTTTCAGCAAAGAACACTTCTTGCACATCGACTGTCTTACTGCCAGACATATATCTGACTGCTGCTTTCGTCTTGGCGTATGTCTGCCACGACTCTTTATCAATGCCGTATGCGTCACGCTCTTTGACTGAGCGTAATATCTCAATATTTTCGTTTAAACTGCCTGCTCTCATACTCCAAACGATGTGTCAAATGCGTAACTTTTATAGGGCTGCAATAGGTACTGATAAGCAAGCGGGATTTCACTTGCAGTTGCAAACGAGACACTTTCTCTGTTAGCATAGAAATGACCGACTAATAACAGTATAGCGTGTTTGACTGCGGGCGGTAGTTTTCCGTGCTCATCAGTGATTTCAGTAAGTGGACGTGCAATGTGATTTTCAACAGCACACTCTGCGGCCAAACAGAGTGCTTTCAAATATTCGTCATCAGAGATATAATCTTCATCAATATTAAGATGTTTTTTCAGAATTACAGTATCAATATACATAAATCAGACGTGTGACTTTTCTGTATTTATCTGAGTGCTGAAAAGACAAAAAAACACTCTCTTTGACAAAGTGCCAAAGAGAGCGAAAAATTGAAAATCATAACAAAAATATGACTCATCAAGTCATCAAATCTTAACGTAAGAGAAAGCGTTAGGACGTACTGTCTTAAAGTCCACGTAAGCATTTACGACTACGTTCACGGTGCCTGCACTCAGTGAGGCAGTGTCACGCACAACGTCCAACTGCACATTGTCCCACGATGCCAAAACGCACTGATTCCAAGGGCCATAAATACCGTTAATCGAAACGTCATTCAAATGACCTGTTGACAGTACGGGCGTTCCGTCAATCTCGCCACCCTCCAGAGTCAACTGAGTTGCTTTAGATGACTTAGGCATTGCACGGAGTTTTGCTTTTGCAGACGGAGAAACGACCCACTTGCAGTCAATCGTATCTACACCGATGCCCTCAACTGCTGCTTCTGCGTTAGTGATTCCTGCATAAGTTGAGCAATCCATAATACTTGCATTAACTGGCCACTTACACATACCAGCGTAAACGTCTGTGTTTTCTGCCTGGCGACCGAAAACTTTGTCCTCAACAGCCGCATACACTGCGTTCTGCAAGTCTTCACGAATCATATTCTCGATTCCGACCGAATCCTGTGCCAAAAGTTCAAGCGAAACGGGCACTTTTGCAGTCACACGCTTTGGCGAAAGTTTAACTGATGTAATTGCACCAGAGCCGTCACTTGCATTTGCAGTTTCATTTGCAAACTTTGCTTCTGTTGCACCAAAAACGGGGACCTGAATATTGTTCTTAATTCCCGTGATAACACGTACACCTGCATCAGTCAGGACGTTCTTTGCACGCAAAGGAGCGAAAAGGTCAAAAACGTCTGTACCCACTACGTCTGTACCCTCATCGGTCACAGTATATGAACGCATGTCAATTTTGTTTGTCCCGCTCTCAATTGCTGAGCGGATTTCTTTAGTAAGACTAAACTTTTCCATATTAGAAATATTTCTACTATTGTTAATTTTATCTTTTTCTTCGTCTTCATCAGTTTCGTCATCATCATTGCTTTCGTCTGTCTCAGACTCTGGCTCTGTCTCTGGCTGTTCTGACTCTGCATCTGTATTATTTATCTGAGTATCAGACGGCTCGTTTTCGATTTCCTCTTTATCTTTCTCATCAGCACGGTTTTCTTCTGACTCTGGCTCTGTCTCAGACTGTTTTTCTTGCAGTTCCTTAATCTTCTGTTCTTGCTCGTCAATGATTGCTTTAAGCAATTCAATTTCTTGCAAATCTGCATCGTTGTGGAGTTCCTTGTTATCTTCCATATTGTTTAATTCTGTTATTTTGTCTAAAGCACGTTTTGAGCACGTTGTTTCAGTGTAAGCGGGCTGATAGACTGGGCTGATGTCATACAGACGTGAAATCTTATAAATATCACGTTGAATAATGCCGTCACTGCGTTTCGTCCACTTCTCCGCACCGTCTTCAGTGCTGACAGAGAAAGCAAACGATGACTGTGATATTTCGCCTCGCTTGATGTGCTCTAAGAGTTCGTTTCCATGCTCTGTCATCGGTGCTTCAAACTCATAAAAAACACCGTCTTTGTCAACAGTCAGCGTCAATGAGCCAACGCCACGATTAGAGCGGGCCAACACTGTATTTTCATTGTGATTCAACAGAGCGAAAACGTCTGACGCTTTGATTGTGTCTTCTGTGATTGCGCCACGATGGATAATTTCGACAAAACCCATATTGACTGATTCAGACTCAAAGCGTACTGCATAGCCGCTGACAGTCCGACCACTTGCAGACTGTATCTCGGCTTTTCTGATTTCTTTTTGTGTGTCAATCATAGTTTATTTATCTGAGTCAGTTTTTATCGTATTTTGATTTACGTCTGAGTAAGCGACTGAAAGCGTATCTGCACCGTCTTTTGTATTAAGACCAAGCATTTCTCTGGCTTCGTTGCGAGTGATAACTCCAGAGTTTACAAGTGTCTGAATGTACGTTGCTGTACTCTGCTTGTTTGTGCGTAAGAGTTCGTTTTCATCGAAATCTATAAAGATAGTCTCTCGCTCTGACGCCGACAACATCTTTCTATTGATTTCCTCTTCTACAAGTGTCAAAATCGGCTAAATACACTGCAACAAGAACTGTATATTTACAGACTCTATATTACCGATTTGCGACCCGTCCAAGAGTGGCAGCGGCACACACAGAAATCGTGCAACCTCTTCGATATTGAATTTGCGCGACTCATTAAGTTGTGAGTCAATCGGGTTAGTGGATAACTGTATGTAATCAAGATCATAGGGAATAAACTTTATCAAATTGCTTGATTTCGTTGTATTAACCTCGCCCTATACAAGTTTCATTGCGTCTTGTGCTTGCTTTCCGATAAGTGCTGTTTTTGCTTTGAGCAAGCCCGTTGTCATACCAGACTTTGCATAGTAATCAAGTGCGGTGTTTTCGACGTAGTTTGCAGTTTCGATGCTTCTGGCTGCATACTTAAAAACACTGATTCCGTTGATACCGTCTTCACTGCGTAGATAGAAATGCAGAATGTCACGAGGCTCAACTTTGCCAATGTTTAAAATCTGATAGTAAGTCTTTCGTGTTTTCTTGTTATAGTAAATCGTTACGTCTGTAGCGGGTACGTACACCAAATCTGTAATGATACCGTCTTTCGCTCTGTTAAGATAGACAAAGCCGTTGCCGTGTCTGAGCATATCAGAGACAGCACACTTGATTAACATAAAACGTGTGAGTTGGCTGTTATTGATTGCAAACTTGATTGAGTGTGATTTCAAAGTATGTGTCTGGCTGTCTTCGTCTCTCTGCTTGACTTCAATCGGTATCTCTGCAAGTGTGTTGCTTATCAATTCAATTGCACTGTAGATTGCAGACAGAGACATTGAGTTATTTGAGTGGAAATTAACGAGATTCAAGCCACTCAAAGCCGTCTGGCAGTAATCGTCTGTCAGTGCTCTTTGCTCTTTGTTTCGTTTGAAAATGTCGAAAAATGCCATACTGAATATATGTACTATTTATGTATTTATCACTGTTCAATAACATCAGAAATCAATTGCGAAATATCAAAGCCTGTCTCACGGCTCAAATATGCGCCGAGTGCTTCGCACATACTTATTACAGTATCAATCTTTTGTGCTTTCTATGCTTTGTCTGGCTTGCAGTTGTCATTGTGGTCTGACTTGATACGGACGTTTGAAAAACACCATCTGACTAACTCAGAATAATCAATGATGACTTTTCCACTGAGCAACAGTCTTTCAAGTTCCTTTGTCGGCTTGTTGAAATTGCCTAATGACTGACTAAACGGCTACATTGGCAGTCCTGCATTTGTGGCAGATATACTAAACTGTGTACTATTCCATGAGTCATAAGCAACTGACAGAATATAATTAGTATCATTCAGTTTTAGCATATCACTCAGAATATAGTCATAGTCTGTGACGTTTCCGGGAGTTGTTTGCAGTTCATCGAGTGAAATATAACGTCTGTAGTTAGCACTGTTAGCATTGTTTTCAATTGACTGTTCTGGCAGATAAGCAAAAGTTTTGAAAATGTACTTATCAGGGAAAAATGAGCGGGTTTCAGACGGTGGGAATAATGCAGTCCAACAAGTGAGGTCTGAGACTGCGGCCAAATCTACACCTATATAACATTCTTGGTCTTTAAGTTGGTCTAAATAGACGTGTTCCATCCTTGCAGTTAAATTAGTGTCAGTTATCCATGTTTCAACACTCTGCACCCAGCAATTTAGTGTTTTGACTTTGACATCATTCTCAATCAGTGAAGAGGTTTTAGCCTGAGTGATACGGTCCCGAATATAGTCAATAGAGACAGTCACATTTAAGTTGGGATTTGACTTAACCCAAACTGATTCATCGGTCCAATCATCACCTTCATCAAGTGTGTATATAAATGCCACTAAACTGTCATTTTCTATTCTGCCTTGCAGTACATCAATTGCACTTTGCCGCATCTTATAATACGGACATAGTGTGTTGTGTCCGGCGGTAGTAACTACAAATGATAATGGGTTTTCTCTGGCTCCCTGACTGCTTAACATTACATCATAAAGAGTTGTGTCACGGGCTGCATGGAATTCGTCCTCACAAAACATCGATGCCGAATAACCATCAAGTTTTGATGCGTCCGATGCAAGTATTTGTATATAACTGTTTGTCTTGTCAAATTTAACCCGGTTTAAGTTACTCTTTAAGTGCTTTCCCTTTGGGTCCATCCGCTTTGCAATGTTCTTTATTTGGTCAAACAAAATTCTACTCTGCTGTTTGCTGTTTGCCAAAGTATAACACTCACACCCGCTTTCTTTCTCACCAATGAGTTTATACAAACTGAGTGCTGCCACAAACATACTTTTTCCCTGCTTTCTTGCACAGTCCAAAATAATATGACGTATTACTCTGTTATTAGTGCCTGTATAATAAAAACCAAAGACATAATAAACTATGAACTTCTACCAGTCAGATAGTTTGAATTTTCGACCTGCCCATCGACCCTGAAAGTGCTCCAGTTGTTCTACAAATCTAACTACTGAGTCCGCTTTGTCTGACCTAAATTCTATGTCTGTCCGGGTTAGCCAATTGAGATAACGCTAACAGACATCTTTAGTGTACTAACAAGTGATAATTTGACCTGTCAGCACACTATTAGCATAGTCTGTGTATTTGTTATCTATCATAGTAATTAGTCACTCAAAAATTTATCTGTAAAATCATCTGTCTGCACTTCTGGCTGTTTAATCATTGACTTTGCACGGGGACTTAATCCAAACTCTGCAATAATCTTTTTCATTGAGTTAATGCAGTCCAACATAACAGTAAATTCGACTGTCTTACACTCAGTCTTTCCGTTGTTAATTTTAGTAGTGATTTCAGTGTCTCGCTGTCTGTCACTCGCTTTAATGTAACAACTGTAAATGTCCTCCAGTTGCTGCAACTGTGCTGACCATTCATCAGGTACTTCACCGTAATCTGCAATTATTCTTTTTTTGACTGCATCGATGTATTTTTTTACTCTTTTGTCAATCATAATTTTCTATGTTTTTTTTTTTTTTTTACCCTGCGGCCTGAATGAGTGCCGTGTGTATCACCGGGAATTGGGGGCGAGATGCCGTCTCGTCTGACTCTGAGCGAGCACTGGGGGGAGTGTTTTATCTTATCTTTTATGTTATTTTTCGTCTTTAAATCGCCATATATAGCCGTTTGCAGTCTGTCTTTTCTCTCTGCAACAGTTGTAGATACACCATCTATCAGTATTTGTCATATCTGATGCAGTACGCACGTTAGGAAAGACTGCAAGTAACACACCGTCTTGAGTGTACTGACAGACTGCTTTTCTTTTCTTGCTTCGACTGTTTGCCGATTTCTCTTTAACTATTAGTAGCGGATTGTCTTGGCTTAATTCTGTGACTTTGACGCCAATCTTTAATAAATCATCTACAGGCTTTTTTTCCAGAGTGTAAGACGCTGCATAATGTCTGATGACAGTGTTTGTCTTATCTTCAATTAACTGCATCTGATTTGACGTAAATGATTCACCGTCACCAAAGTAAAAACGCTGATAGTTCTTTTGATTAAGTGCAAGCATATTGTCAAAGTCAATTGCAATCTCAATCAGACTTGACAAGTTGTTTACATTAGTTGGTATCACCATATTTGCGACCAGACTTGACTCAGTGAGCAAATCTTCTGCAAAGTCCAACTCATCAAATGGGTGGTCCATCAGATAGACAGAGCGCATAAAGTTTATAATCTGCTTTGCTGCGTTCTTATCGCTGCACTGCTTGTAACTCTGATTCCTCGTAATGTTTATATACATCTTAACAGAGTGCAATTGCTGCGGCTCTAATTCAATGTGATTAACTACAATTGACGGCATAGTATTACAAATAATCGTTTCTATATTTATCCAAAATCAGAATCTATAATGATACTTACGTCTGACTGCTTCTGTACGTTCTTTCAGATACACTTTTTCTTCGTCTGTCAGTGCTGACGTATTGCCGTGTATAAAGCCGTGATGCTGCTTAGTCAGTGCAATCAGATTGTCAGCGTCTAACATTAAAAGCGTAATTTCTTCTGGTGTACGTCCGTACTCAAAAGGGCTGATTAAGTGGTGTATGTCCTGCGCTGCTTCTACTCTGTCCGTCAGCAATGACAATTCATCTAACGGGTGCTAACGTCTGTACTCAGAGCGTAATGACTTCCACTGTTGCATCTGATAATAAGACGCTCTTACGTCTGACTGTGATACAGACGTTTTGATTTCGTTCTGCATCTGCTTTTTCTACTGTTGACGCTGTACTCTGTTTATGTCTGATTGTGTGATAATTCTCGGCATAGTCCTTAAAAAACTGGGCACTGTTTATCAGTGCCCAGAAAAAAGTAAATAAATAATGTATCAAAAAAGAAAAGAGTCTATATCATTTATTATCTGACTGCGTACATTTTCACGTACTTCTTTCGGCTGTTTATGTAGTTCGTCAAAATAAAATGCTCTGCACTTGTACTTCTTTGAGTGTTTGCCACGTAACAGTTTGCTCATTGTCGTTGTTGGTATGTTTGCAAACTTTCGCTGTGTATAAAGATAGACAGAGCCGTCATCATAGTACAGATAAAACGCTTTGCGCTTATGCTTGACGCTTGCACGTCTGTTTTTGCAGTTATCAGAGTGAGTCACCCAACGTAGGTTTTCGATATGATTGTTTGTTAAGTCGTGGTTAATGTGGTCACACTCTGCACCCTCAAAGTAAGAGTCTTTAGCATACGCCATCAGCATCAAACGACCACGCTGAATCTGATGCCATACGCCGCTATCGTCTTTTAACTTGTTCTGCACGTAACCGTTATATCTGATTGAATTATCGAGCGGCACAAACTAAAGTGATTGCTTTGTTACGACACGCTTGAAAAGTTGCCCGTCTGCATTAACTACGTAACTGCTAAAATTCGGGATTGTTTTGAATGTAAAATTAGTCATAATTAAATAGTTATTTGATTTCAATTTTTATATTTATCAGAGTGCGAAAAAGTCAAAATTGAAAACGCTCTGATAATAAAAATATGCCTGACGCTTCGCTAAGAGCCAGACATATAAAAAAATCGATTTTGATTCAAAAAGTTCCTTATTATTTATCTCGGTTGCGGTAATGAAAAATTTGCAGTGAATAAACTGACCAGATTATCGTTAAGCATAGACAGTTTATCGTCAACTGCACCGATGCTTTGCTGTAACTTGTCTGTACGTTCATCAATATGGTTGCAGATTTCGTCTGTTGCTTCGTCAATGTGTTCGTGCAATTCTTTATAGTCACTCCGCTCATATTTCTTTTCGGTAAGTCCGTATTGCTGCATATACTTTCTTGCAGTTCTTTCGCCACAGTGCCACCACTTCATAATTGCTTCTTTCTTCTCGGTCTGAGTCATACCAACTTCAAAGCACTCTGTCAAATCCTCCACGCAGGTTGGTATGTTCTTTTTGTTTGCACGTGTACGCTTTTCTTCTTTGTCAACGTGGAAATTATAAAACTTGGCTACTTGCTCAAATGTAGATAAATCAGTATCAAGCAATTCACCCAATACGACTGTAATGTCATTGACGTTTACGATATAGTTTCCGTCATCGTCAAACACTCTAAAAAGATAAAACATCGATGCAATTGCAGTGAAAATGATATGCTCTTTGTATAGCGTCTTTACATCGTACTTTTCGAGTGTCATAGCGACTGCGATAAATGCAAGTTTTCTGTACGTCTTCAAATCGTAAGTATTGATGTGCTTTCTGCCAAGAGCAAATGACTTGCAGCACTTGTCTTTCACAATGCTTTCAATAGATACGCCCTAAATCGAATTAACAAAAAAAATCGGGCGTTTATTCAGTCTGTTATTGACTGTCAGCGGGTAGTCTGCTATGAGTGAGACGTTAATAAGTGACATTGGCGATTCATCGCCATGAAAAAACTTAAAATAAAGACTGCGTGCATCGGACGTTGCAGCCTAACTAAAAAATAATTGAAAAGTCTCAGCGTGTTTTTGTCCCGCGTCTTTGACTGCTCCGAGTCTTACAGAAGATAAAGAATTTGATAAAGTCATTTTTAATAAAGTTGAAATTTTATAATTATATAAGAGAGAAATGTCCCTCTAATATATATATCTGCGCTTTTTGTCAAACTTTGTCATAAGAGTCGATTTTTTTTCAACCGACATAAAAAAGCGTCCCGAATCTCACGACTAAGGACGCTACATAAAATTTCAAATTAAATTCTTTATCATCATCATTATATTTATCTAAGTCATTTCATAAATTCGATTTTGAGACAAAAATAATACGCTCAAAATGTGGCAAAAAATGTGGCACAGAATGTGGCATAAAATGTGGCAAAATTAAATTTTCTATAGAATATAAGAAAATAAGTGATGCTGCGCCCCGAAGGGGCTTGCATAGCACTTATTAAGAATCGTTCCGCCGACTACTCGCTGCACGGCTAACGGCTAACGCCGAACGGCAGCGAGCGGCGGACGATTCAACCATCCTACTAAAGTAATATCCTATCTTATCCGACCAGATCTGGCAGCATACTTATTTACTCGCTACCGCTTCATAATAAATCATACTTATTTGATGCAGCCCTATACGCTTGCAAATTATCATACAATAAAATAGAGCGGATTTTCGCAAACCCGCTCTATCAAACAAATAAAAATTTTACGTAAAAATCGATATGAAAAAATTAGATGTTATATCGTATTTATCTCTCTCTTTCATTATCTCAAATCGTCTTCGTCATCTAGCGGATAATTTGTAAAATTCAGTTCTCCGTTATCAAATGAATATGTGCCTTCTGGCACATTGATATTCAAATTGCCAGAACTATCTACAGTAGCGGTGTACCATTCATCATTAACTGCGTCATATTTATCAAAAAAGTGCATTGTACCACCATTGCATACTTCAATAAAGTGCTCACCAAGTTGGTGGAATATCAACCGCCCTGGAGTTGTCATCGTTATGTCTTCAATTGCAGTCGGAGTCGTAGGCACAAAACTGACACGTGGTAACCAAACGTCATTACCCGTTTTATATGCTCTGTATGCTGCCTCTGACTCAAATAATTTAAGATGGTGTCTCATAGTCTCACTGCATTATCTTTTATGTATTTATCTGTGATATGAAAGTTGAAATTTCACTTTCCAACACCGAAATAAATACAGAAAGACACATTTAAATTGCAAATGAAAAATATTATTCGTGGTCTTGATGACATCGTATATAGATTGCAGATAGAACGTGCTGACGGGACGGAGTATCTTCTCAGTGACTTCGACTCGTTTGACATTGCTGTCTTTACGTCTGACTGTGCTGTCAATTATATTGTAGAATCACAGTACATCGATGCAGACGAAAATCTGATAAGGATTCCCGCTGATAAAATTGCATCTTCTGGGCTTGCTGATGGTATTATAAGACTGCAACTGCTAACGTCTGTTATTGACAGTTCGTTTGATGATGGGTCATACAACCAGACAAACACTGTTGACACTTGCTATTTTTTAAAAACAATCACAGTTAATTTATGAATACTAAAACAAAGAAATTCAATGATAATGTCATACGTATAGTAGTGCAAGAGGTCCCGAAGACTCGCACGTTAGATAAAGTCGAAGCAGCACTCAGTCTGATAGATGCTTCTGTCAAGGCCATTACTGATGAGGCCATCAGCACGGCACTTGATACGTCATCCATTCAGACTTTATGGAGTCAGTTTGAAGAGTTTGATTTGGTAACGTCAAGGGCATTGACAGAACTTGATAACCGAATTGATACACTTGACGCTTCTTTACAGTCATTGTCTGTTGAGTCTATTGCAGGACTTTCAGACGATATATCGACACTGAGCACCAAGACTGATGACGTTAGCACACGTCTTTCAGAGTTTGTTGCAGACTGTTCAAGTGCTTCACATCAGGACATCGAGGACGTTAGCATCAGAGTAAATACAAACACTGATGCAATCGCCAAGAATACTATGGACTTGTTAGACGTTAGTACACGTCTTTATCATACTGTCAGTGACGTTGCTGACAATGCAACCAATATTGCAGACGTATCACTCTCACTACAGACTACTACGTCAAAAGTCAGTGACATCAGCACACGTCTTTCAACTAACATCGGAAACTGTGAGACTGTCACTTTGGACGTTTCCAACTTAAAGACTTTGACTGCTAATCATACAACAGAACTAAATAAGCACGATGCAAGCATTTTGGGACTCGCTACCGCTGTTGAGACTTCAAACAGTAGTATTTCAAGCGTCAATGCTTCAATAGCGGCCCTCGGCTCCTATTTGCAGTCTGTAGATGCTTCTATCTCAGACATCAGCACCAGAGTAAAGTCAAACGCTGATGCAATCAGTAACAATGCAAGTGATACTGCTGACATCAGCACTCGACTTGCAGAGCATATCATTGACTATACATCAGTATCTCAGAAAGTGACTGATGTGAGTGTAAGAGTAAAGACAAACGCTGATGCAATATCAGACGTAAGCACTCGACTTTCTTCTAATCTCACAACTTTGTCAAGTGCTGTTGCTGACAATGCCGCCCGTGTTGCCGATGTATCTTTGAGCACTCAGACAAACACTGCTTCTGTTGCAGACGTAAGCACTCGACTTGCAGCACATCTAAACGACCATGACAGCACTGTCGCTGATGTGTCAGCATTGAAGACGCTGACCGCATCACATACATCAGAACTGAATGGCCACGATGCAAGTATTTTGGCACTCTCTGCCGCTGTTGAGTCAGCAAATGCAAGTATCTATCTGTTACGCCAAGCAGACGCGGTCACAGACGCTAAAATCGTTCTATATGATACGTCTGTACGCTCTGACATCAGTACGCTTGAAAGCACACTGACAGCACATCTAAACGACTTCGATGTATCTGTCAGAAATCATTTCGTTTCGCTTGATGATTCAGTCTCTTACTTGACAGTAGAGCGAAACCGCCTTGATGCTTCTATCACCAATCTGACTAACTACATCGATACGACTGTCACACAGATTCTTTCGACTGATAGAGCACGTATAAACGCTATCGAAAGTCTGGCTGTAGATACGTCTGCATACGTCCACGACACACTACTTGCTTACGGCATTCATTTAGACAGTTCGCTCAATCAGTATGACAGTCACATTGACGCTTCTTTGAATGAGTATGACAGTCACTTAGATGCTTCTTTGAATCAGTATGACAGTTATATTAATGACACTCTAAATCAGTTTGGTGCTCACTTAGATGCTTCACTCTCTCAGTATTACGTTGCTTTTGATGAAAGAGACGTGGTCATTGCCAGAGCATTGAGCCAGCACGATGCTTCGATACTTGATTTGATTGCACGTGTGACAGCACTCGAAAACGCTTAATTTTCTTCTTTTCATTATTATATATAGCCATTGTTTTTCAGCCGTTCCGAATGGGCGGCTGTTTTTCATTTCTGACAATGGCGAAAGAGATAAATAAAGAAAGTCAAAGTAACCTTATGTCTAATCCCTTTAACGATGCAAATATCCGAAAGACTCTCTCGGTCATCAGTCTCTTTGCAGCAATCGTCATTGCAATCATTGCAGTCTTTACGCCTCCTATGGCAGTCATAGACGCATCAATCTTATATTTAACGTCACAGTTTCTTGTTTTCATTTCCGGTCTGCTTGGCGTTAATCTTGAAATTGATTTTTCACGCCATCGCTGGCGCATTGCTGAAAAGACAAACGCAGACAAAACAAACGATAAATAAAGTGTCTCCAGACAAGTGCTTGTCACTCACTCGCTTGTCTTCTATATATATAAAAAGTAGGTGCAACCGTTCTGGCTGCACCTATCACTTTTCTATCGCTCTGTCTGCTATGCTGCATCTTTCATTTCTTTGACTTGATCTTTGTCATAATCTACTTTGAAAGCGGGATTGTTAGTCAGTTCGTGTGCTGTGCCGTTGATGTAGCCAAACAACTTGACGCCGCAGCCGTGACCGTAACTCATATAAGTCTGTGACTGTTCTGAGTCTTTGCGGTGGATAGTCCAGAACTTCTTACCGTCTTCTACTCTGACGCTGACGAAATCGACAAGTCTGTGAATTGCTTCGTACATTTCAGCGTGTGTCAGACTGTTGAATGACTGCCACTGTTCGGGCCAAGTCTTCAACTCATTGCCACCGCTCAACTGACTTTCTAACTCTGCAATACGTGCTGTGATATTTGCAACGTCTGCTTTCAACTGTTTTTCGTCGGCATTGACTGACTTAATAGCCTTGTCAAAGTCTTCGTCTGAGTAGATGCCGTTTTCGTAGTTCTTTCCGATACGTCTTTTCTTGTCTGATACTTTATCCAACTTGCTCTGAGCGTCTGTCAGACGTGCGCTCAATTTCTCAATTTGCTGCTGTGTCTGCTGCATACGCTCTGTGTTGTCTTTCTTCTGTTCATCAATCCACCAAGCGGCTACAGTCTCAACAAGGCTGCA
>Ga0247609_10002817_pt1 | contig 18077 bp, 10 predicted proteins | sample 172DNAGHGlowgp2_FD_193487 | JGI IMG/M metagenome (GOLD analysis project Ga0247609, IMG submission 193487) | Sheep rumen microbial communities from Palmerston North, Manawatu-Wanganui, New Zealand - 1728 DNA GHGlow gp2 | ecosystem: Host-associated > Mammals > Digestive system > Stomach > Rumen ...
TATTTCCTGACCGAGCCGATAGGCAACCACCACATCATCCTGCCTGGTCATCATCGCGAGTTACTACAGGAATTTACTTTGTGCTGACTTTCCAATAGACTATTTCTTCTTCCTATTATACACTCCCAGAAGCCACCTTTGTCTGGACCTACTCGACGAACGACACCTTGCTCTTGTGGTTTCTTGATGTTTCTTGCAATGTTTCTCCTGTCAACACCTATGATTTCAGCCATTTTAGAGGTTGAAATATAAGGATCCTCCTTTATCAATTCTATAATTTTCTGTGACGTTTTCTGTGACGTTTTCTGTGACGCATCTGTGACGTTTTCTGTGGTATTCACCTTTTCTGTGACGTTTATATCCACCCTTTCATCATTTACATTCACCTTTTCACTTACCTTGGGCACTGTAATCTTCAGGATGAACTCGTCGGTTCTGAAAGATGGAACATTCGCACCATTAGCCTCCTGTTCACGGCAGATACGGTCAAAACCCTCGCCAAACTCCTTCACAAAATGATATGCTTTGAGGAATGCTGCTATCTTGGGATTACGAGAGAAATGGGTATGCCGGATGTTGTTAGGCTTGACTTGTCCTGGGAGTTTGCCCGGAGACTCAAACACCAGTGGGGCAACCCGTGCCGGTTCGACCCCGGCTCTGGGTACGAGTTAAGCTCGAAAGTAATCGCTAAACCCTCAAAACAAGAGGTTTAGCGATTTTTTCTTTCCTCAAATTTCCCCACATTTTCCCCACGTCTGCAAATTTTTGTGCAAAGTGAGCCCCATTTTCCCCACCAGAAAAGCACGAATTTGGGATGAATCGTAGATCTATTCCGGAATGAAGAGTATATTGCAGGAAACCAATAAATGTCTTTAATCGCAAATCAATACGATTAAAAAACTTGTAGTTACTCCTGCAATTTCGATTAGAGTTGAGAATTAATCTCATTCTGTGCATAGACGATGGCATCACTCTTTATCTCATCTTCGTTTTCGACGGTGTCAAGAACCTTGTCAGCAAGCCAGATGGTCAGCAACTCCTTCTCATCTATCTCGAAGAGTTTTGCCATAATGGGAATCTGGCTGCGCTTCGCCTTACGCTCTCCACGCTCAATTTTGCTATACATTGGGGTATCTATCTCTAACGCTGCTGACAACTGTCGTTGCAACAGACCATGCTCCTCTCTGAGCTCTTTTATTTTCTTTCCAAATATCATATTCGTATTACATTTCTAATTGGTTATAATAGCTTCTCCAAATCTTCTACAGGAGGAAGTAGTTTCTTCAGCCTGTCATCCATGTCAGCAGAAGTTTTGTATGTTGCTACACCCATAGGCTTGTCATAGTCTTGGATAACATATTCTACAAACTTCTTGTTTGCACTCTTGCATAGGATGATTCCGATTGATGGATTCTCATTGGGTTTGCGAACCTCATCATCAAGAATACGCAAGTAACCAGCCAACTGCCCCAAATAAGCAGTTTTGAATGGACCATCTTTGAGTTCTACACAGACAAGGGCAGACAACTCTCTGTTGAAGAATAACAAATCGGGAAACTGTTCTATTCCGAACTTCTCCAAATGATATTGGTTGCCTACAAATGTGAAGTCACGTCCAAAAGTCATGATAAAGTCCTTCACATTGTTGATGATGCTTTGTTCTATCACCCGTTCGTCTCTATCTTTGTCACGGACAAACAGCTCTTCCGTATTGATATAGTCGAGCAGATACTCATCCTTAAACATTGTGATGGCACGGTAGGCTTGCAGCTGGTCGGGGATAGTCCGTCTGAAGTTGTTGGGCAATGATCCTTGGTGATTGTATAAATCATCTTTCATCAGTTGTTCCAAATCTTCACACTTTACTTTGTAGTCTACAGCGAATTGGATATAGAACTTACGCTCCTCATACGATTTTACGTTCGACAGAATCGCCGTATGATGAGTAAAACTGAGACTGAAGAATGCTGCAATGGGGAAATCTGGCGAGATCGTCAGTTGCAACTGACGGATTTCATCCTTACCTTGTATTTCGGCAGTCGGTACTGCCAAATTAGAATCTTTGTTCGTTTCAACTAACGAATTTTGTTTGTCATTCTCCAATTTGGCAGTTTGGACTGCCAAATTAGGACTTTCAAGGATTTGCCATTCTTCGTAGAAGGTTCGCATATTCCTTAGGTTGCGAGCTGAAAATCCTCGAAGACCAGGCAGCTCCTTTCGCAATTGTTCGCTGATACCCTCAATAAAACCTTTTCCCCAGTTCTTTGTCCGAGTATTAGCAGAGACATATCTGCCAATGCCATAGTAAAGAGCCAGTTGTTCTTGATTCACAGCACCTAACGCTCGCTGTTGGCTTTGCAGAATCGCATCCTTTATAACTTGCACAGCATTGGCAAGTTTGTCCTTTGCAGGAATCATTTTATTAGTTTCTTCCATATATTATTGACATTGGTATTTATTACTATTAATAATGCTACAATTCTTGCTTATATAGATAAGATGGCACATTTTGCAACGGCTTACTTATGATGCCCCCAGAGTACATTACATACAAGTATCTGTATGTTCTTGTCATTGCAACATAAAGGGCTTTTTGCGTCTCTTTATCGTTCGCCCCTTCATAAAAGGGCAAAATAACAGTTTCAAATTGAAGGCCTTTTGCACTATGGTATGTCATTAATTTGGGGAGAGTCGTTGTAAAATCAAGTGTCACACGGTTCCGCTTATCATTGTAACCAGCATTATATTTAAACTCACAGGGGAAGTTTAGGTCGTTGAATGCTTTCATTGTTGAAAGCACCAAATCGTTATTCGGTACTAAGATACCGACATTCTTCATGTTCTTTTTTGAAATAATGTCAATTATCGCTTTAATCTGCGACTTTTCATCGTCAAACTTGACAAATCTTGGCAGTTCTGTTTCTTTACTCTGATAAATAGCCTCGGCATAAGGATTCGCATCTATAGCGACATACTCTTGTGTGATTTTTGCAACAGGCTTAGGCAGCCGATAATTGCTGTTAAGGTAAGAAACTGCAATACCTGTCATGTCAGACAACTCCTTTATACTTAAGGTCTGTTTAATTCCTTTATAAATCGATTGCGCTGTATCACCAAAGAAAAAGAAACACTTTCTTGCAGCTCTGATAAAATCACTAATCTCGCCACGAGAAAAATCCTGGATTTCATCAACGATAATATAGTCTGCTGACGGTTTTCCAGCATCAAGCCACTGCCAATGATAATAAAAATATTTTTCCGTCTTAGGGGTTGGCTCTCCTTGTTGCATATAACGATTGAGAGACTTTGTGTATGCAATCATGATAACATCGCCTCCTTCGTCTAAAATTTGCTGAGCTTTATACATTGCGATAACAGATTTTCCACTGCCCGCGCAACCTGATACAATCATAGAGTGTTCGAGTTCGCGTTCTATCAGACCTATTTGTTCAAAATCAAGAGATTCTTTACCAACGTTGAATTCCTTCAAGACTCTTTCCTTCATGCCAAATCTTTTTTTCTTTGGCTTATCGGCAATCTTCTTATTATCAATATCCGTACCTTCTTTATATGGGGTAAGAATCTTTTCTTCTTGCAGTTTTTGAGACAATTCAGCAATTTGTTCAACTATAACGTGTTCATCTTTCTGAATCTGTTCAGAAGACACCTTCATGCTCTCTCCCAACTGAGCGGTTAATTGATCAATTTTTGACTGTGCCTCAAATTTAGCCTTGTCAGCTTCAATTTTGTCGGCCATTGCCTGAAGGATTTCAGCTTTTTGTTGATTTATCAGTAGCTCCTTACTGTTCACCTCCTTTTGGTGTTCAACTTTCAAACTGTTGAGTTGTGACAAAAGATCCTCAATTTGAGTTCGCAATGTATTAGCTTCCTCAGTTTTTCTTGCAAGCAATGTTGCTGTGGAATAATGTTTCCCGTTATGAGGTTTGTTTTTATCAAAGAGATCTTGCGGCAATATAGAGGTGTCTGAAAAATCTGTCACCAAAGCAGACTCGTCTATTCTTATTTTTCGTAAAAAAGAGAAAATATCATCATCAGAAATAGACACTTCAGATGTCCGACCAGTTTTATAGTCCTTAAATTCTGATGATAATATATTGTGCATCGCATTTCCCATATTATCTATATCTGAAACATAAACCCAAGATTTATTTATACGGTCGAAATCGTCTGAGTATGATTTTAACTTAGTGAATACAACAAGACCTTTAATGTCACTACGTTGTACTTCGGTTAGATAATGGTTTTCACCGATAACACGTCTTAAAATTCTCTGATTCTTTTTCAGTTGTTCAAATACAGTTTTGCCACCAGCTCCGCCTTTAATGGTTTTGTTGTCACATGTCCATTCTCCATTTTGTCTGGCAATGATATCACCTTCATAATCTTTAAATTCAACTATGATAACAGCGTCATTCTTTATGATAAGTCCATCGAGATTAGCTTCACCGATATTTACGTTACCTATAAATAAAGCCGTTTCATCTCTACCATCAAAATAATCATATAATGATTGGGCGGCAGCTCCAAACTGACGTATTTCATGAGCATGACCTGCTCGCTGACATTCGTATACTATTAAACTCATACTTTAAATTGTTTTTTAATTACCATATCCAGATACACTTACGATGAACACAAAACCTTGATTCTTTGCCTCTTCACACCAGCCATTTGCGAAAGGTCTTGGTGGAATATGGTGATATTTCCAAGGATTACTCTCGAAATCTTTTTGACGCCTTATGTCTGCGGCCAATGTATCTTGATATGTCCAATAAAACACATCACTCACAAAATAACCGTTCAATTGACTTATGCCTTTTTCCTCCATAGTTTTTCTTATGGAACTGGAGGAAGACAATTGCCCTACAGTCATCGCACCACACTTTACATCATAGAAAGGGTAACCTCCCGCTATACGTTTTTGTATAGCTATTGGGGCGTTTTTCTCTACTTTGTTTACAATGTTGGTATTATTACCAAACCCATACTGCCCTGCAATATAACCAATATTATAATTGTCAAGTCCAGGATGTCGCTCTCTGATTCCAAGAGAAGTGTCATCACCGGCATATTTACTCATCGATTTTATCGCATTTTCACGGGGGCCAAGGTATGCCATGAGGAATTTGCGAGCACGTGTAAAAGCGACATAAAGAAGACGACGCTCTTCTTCAATACACTCTTTATCATGGGCTGTCAACGGCATATGCATGTCGATATCTTCGCGTGGATCGAACGGAAGCGATGCGACTGACGGGGTTACAATTACGGCATCAAATTCCAATCCTTTAACCTTGTGCATTGTAGTGAGAACGACATTCATTTGCTTATCCTGCAGTATTCTCTGACTCTGATATTTGTCATATATCTTGTATAACTGTGGGTTATCTTCTGCCAAAGCTAGTTTTATAGCCTCTGCCATTTCTCGATAGGTATGCCTTTCTTCATCACCTACTGCGAAGTCCAGATAATCAAGAACTAGAGTATATGCGAAATCCAGATAGAAGCTATCCCAGTTCTTAAGCTTCGCAATCCACCCAGAGACACTATTCTTAATCCAATTTTTAGTCTGATCATTTTCCAAAGCTAAAGGTTTGTCACCCTCCTTCTCAATCATATGAATAACAGCGTAGATTTCTCTCTTTCTAAAAAGTTCGCACTCAGAAGCACCTTGGATTCGTATTCTTACGTCAGGAATATTCAATGCCCGAATCAACGAATACCCATGAAAAACCTCATTATTAGTACGGAAGAATACAGCGACATCCCCCATATGGTGCTGCTTAAGATACTGTATCGTGTTTTGGAAATCATCAGACCATTTTCGTTCATTATTATAAATGAACGTATAAGGTTCTTTCGGTTCTTCGTCTCTGTTCTTTTTACATGGAACAGGAAGGGATGAGTTATCTAGCAAGAACACAGATGCTTCCTTCAAAATCTTAGGATATGAACGATAATTAGTTGACATACTCATCCTCTTAGGCTTCAGTTTTTTATACAACTGGCTATAATAGAACTCTGGATCCATGGACTCTTCTTTCTCAAATCCATATATGCTCTGATCGCGGTCGCCAATAGTAAAGAATGCCGGATGATTATATATCTTATCCAACTCAAACATTGCATTCAAACGAGTTTGTGTTATATCCTGGAACTCGTCAATAAGAATGTATTGAATATTTCCCAACATTTTTGTTGCCTCCATGGGATTATTCTTTAGTAGCGACAAAAGTTTAACCTCCCATTCACTCATTTCGAGGCCTTCCAGAGCTGCATCTCCACAAATCCTTTTTGCAAGTCCATGGAAAGTGTACACATGAAGTTGGCTTGCTGACCGGCTGAGTCCCAATGATGTAAACAACTTATTTAAACGACTCTTCAACTCGACAACGACCGCGCGATTGTATGCCAACACTAATATTTGGGATGGTTGTACACCTTGACGATAAATGAGCTTTGCACATTTCATCGTCAACACATGCGTTTTTCCAGAGCCAGGGCCAGCTTCAACGTTGACATTTATATTAGAATTTTCATTATAAATGGCCCACTGTTCTGGGTTATCTTTCATCTTCTCTTCTGCGTTCTTAATTGCCGTTTCTCGTATAGTATCCCATATTGGGTCTTCATCATCATAATATTTACTTAACAATTCTGTAAAACCATTAGCATCGGTTTTGCTAAAGTAAGCACTAATCAACTCTTGGAAATCTTCTTTTGATTTGACTTTTGTTGTAAGAGCATCCATGACACAAAGTCTGAGACTGCGTATCTGCATTGCTTCTTCAAATGCCATCTTGTCATCATAATCCCGACTGTCTGCTTTTGTATCTTCTAATATCGGTTGTTCTGATATATCAGTAGTATAAACTTCAATTCCAGTAGGCAATAGATTATCTGAAACGATGTATGCCATACCAGAGAGATAGCGTAATATGTTCTCAAAATAGGAAAAACCTTTTGATTCTAGTTTTAGATAATTGATGGCATCTGCCCAATTCAATGACAAGTTGTTCCCATTCTGTAAATCAAAGATATACTGAAGGGTTTTTAAACAATCTTGCTTGAAAACAGGCAAGAATTCACGCCATGTATTTTTTACTATTAAGATGGACTGTTTTACGCTTTTAGCTTCTCTGTCAATATAGGATTTGCATTTTACATCAGGAATAATATCGAATAATGTGGAGAAAATTTGCCTGAAGCGCTTGCCCATAAGATCTCTCTTATAGTTTCTTGCAACTGACAAACCTTTATTTCTGTTTTTCTCATCCTTATTATACCATGGCAGATAATATCTGGTATCTACAGAGCCATCATCTAGTCTCTTTTCTACTTTCTTCAAGATACCATCTATGGAAGACATATCCATAAATTGCCGTATTTCTTTATCAAAATACGTCTTTTCTTTATTTATGACATTGTCTTCCAAAATACTCTGTGCGGCACTAAATATAATATGGAAAGCTAATTCAGTTCGCGGATGATTCAAGAGATATGGGACTTCATCACGTCGAGTATTAGAAATGCGGCACCTGACCTCTTGGTCGATTGTTAGCATTCTGTTTTTTGAGCATTTTATGAGTTCATTCAGAACCTTTGTTGAATGAATTGACAAATCTCCTGCGAGTTTTTGTAATGACACCTGAATAGTGTCGCTGTTCTTCTCAGATGCTATTCCCAGTAAATAATCGTAGATGCGCTTCGTAATAGCTCCTTCTTTTGCAGAAAGTAATGGGGACTTTGCAACATTCTTCTCATGAATAGTAATCGTTATATGAGCTGGGCTGAGATAACCCATTTTAATTCTATTCATCCTTTCAAGCCAATACTCTCCCAATTTAAAATCTGTGTATTCAAAATCATAAGGAGAACTAGCCCATAGTGTATTTGGGACCACGATGGGGAACGACTGTGTTGTTTCTAACGATTGTATATTAGAAATATACTTTAGGATTTCTTCTCTTATCTCTTCCAAATTATTCCAACTAAGCATACTTTGCAATAGTTGCTCGCGAGATTTTTTTATGTCTTCGTTCGAATAGAGACAAACCGTAGGAATAGGATTATTTTCATCAAATCCAGCAATTTGATACATCTCTTTTTTTCTTCCTGCTCGTCCAACCTCTTGTAAGTAATCTTCCAACACATTTGGCGGAGACAGATGAACTATGTAATGGATATTGGGAATATCCATACCCATACCAAAAGCCTTGGTAGCGCACAAGATGTAAATCGGGTCTTCGTCCGACTTAAATCTATTATAGGCTTCATCTCTGTCATCAGCATCCAGACCTGCATGGAAATAACCTACACGATCAGTAGCATCTCTTTCTTGGAGAACTCCTGCTTTAACAAGTAACGAGGGAAGAGTAGCAGCAAGCTCTTCACATTGGTTTCGAGTTTTGCAGAATACCAACATTCTGCTATATTGGAACTTTATCTTATTCTTTTGGACATAGGATACGATTGCTTTTATTCTAGATTCCATATCATGAGCCACAGGTTCGAAGGATGTCCCAATATGGCTACGTATAGGATTATATATTTTCTTATCATTATCCTGACCAAGGCGTTTAACAGGAACAGTCTCACTAATTTGATTATAAATCATATCAGTGACGGTCGCAGAGAACATTGCTATGCACATTCCTCCCGTGTAAGTTTCTGCAAACTCCCTACACTTTTTTATAACATTAAGGTATTCTGGACGGAATTCCATACCCCATTGGGAAATACAATGTGCTTCATCAAATACCATATATTCCAATCCATTGTCATGCATCATTCGCGTGGAAAGTGCATTGAGGAAAGCACGGGAGCGGAATCTTTCTGGCGTAATATATAGCAATGCTAATTCACCACTGTTGATCTTCCTATATATACTTCTTACTTCTTGATAAGATCTGTCACCGTTAAGATAGTCCACATTAGTGTAGAATCCTTTCTCTGCAAGTTCACGAACCTGATCTTGCATAAGTGCTTTCAGTGGTGTAACAACTAGTGACAAATGGTTATTATAAGATGCATTATACAAAGCAGGGCCTTGGAATAATACAGATTTTCCTCCGCCAGTTGGAATAGATATCAAATAGTTCTCTTTCTTGCAGAGAATCTCAGGAAGGACAGCTGCTTGTATGTCTGACCATTTACGCTCGCCATCTCTTTCTGGCACCAAGGTTTCAAGTATTACATCCATCGCAGTTCTTATCTCTTCGCTATCTTGTGGCAAATCATTAGTGTTGTAATCACCAAAATAGTTTTGGGCTACGGATAGATTTTCATTAAAGTTCTCCTCTGAACTCCACAGTTCACCGCTAGTATAGCATCGTGAATTCCATACGCTGCTCAATGTATGGTATTCTTCTAAAAAGCTATCCAATATGTACATTCTGGATTCGCCATTATTTGCCTGAATAAACCTACTGTAATACTGGTATATTGGCCAAAGTGAGAGCAAAGCAGCTTGATATGTGTCTTTGATTGAACCTTTCTTTAGTTCTTCCCCTTCTTCTTCTATCTCATCATTTAACGTGCCACTGCCAATACTGTCATTCATGTCATGCCACATCATCATATGCTTTTCAACAGCCATTTGATCCCAGACAAAGCAGTAAGCTGTGTATAGCCGTTTCTCGGTTATTTCAAAGAATTTATCTTTTGAAACAACCAACATCCCGTCTGACCGTTGAGTGATCTTCTCCAATTTGCTTATCAAGCTTCCCTCTCGTGGAATGTAAAAACCTAAATGGCTAGCATAAGAAATAACTTGTTCTAATTCCAAATCATCCTCCAATATATATATTATTGGGAGTCTACAATCTTGCGAATGAATACTGCTCAACAATGAAAGCTGATACATCCAGTACATAGACCTATAGCGAGCGGTGGCATTAACACGCTTTTGGATGAAATCAAATTTCTTGGGTCTTCCACTTTTCACAAGCGATATAGACTGGTTCTCCTTATTACCATCAACCCAGGAAATATGCTCAACTTCAACATCTTTTCCTATTTTTGAAAGAGCGGACTCTAATTGTTTTATGATGTTAAAATTGTAATTGACAATATATTTCCCATATTTGTTTCTTTCAATCCAGACATTGGCAGCATCCGATGGAACATCAGCAAATAGGGCAGATTTTCTGTCCTCCTTTGTAATAAAAGTAAAACTGGAGCCACCAAGACGCATGGGTATAGAACTTCTTTCCTGCCAGAAATCAGCAGGACTGAGAGGCGTAGAAAGTGCATACTGATTTAAGCGATTCTCCAGTTCACACCCTATAAAGAAAACTTTACTACAATTAAAATGTTCGTCCCATGAATTAATAATTCTAAGGTCTGCACATTGAATGTTTTTATGAGTTTCTGACACATAATCAAGTAGCATTTCATCCTTAAAATACTGGATTCTAAGATATGATGCTAAATTTGATACTATTGGAGTCTTGGCAATCTGGCAGAATCGAAGCAACACAGCCTGTAGGAATGCATCACCTAAAGGCTTTTCTTTAACTTTTTCCTCTGATATTTCCAGATAGCCAAAATCTGACTCTTCCCTTACAAAAGAAACATTTATATGCTCAGCTATTCTATTCCACAGACGTTTTGGAGCAATGATAAGCTTCTTTTCATGACCGTCATCAATGGCGTGAAGTTTCTCAATCAGTTCTTCATCTATATCACGTAGGTTTTGGTAGAAAGAATCTTCCGATCCTCCTGATTTCTTGAAGAATTTCGAGAAATTCGGATGACGGAGATCTGCCATTATAGATTTAATATTCTTGGGAAGAAAGTCAGAAAGTTGCTCACATAATTTCTCATCATTAGCCAATCGGAACAATTGATTCCAAAATAGGCGGTCTGTCAGTTCTGTATCATCTTTCGCATTATGCTGCGTATGAAGCGAATAGGCGTATCTACATGGGTTCAAAAGTATTTCTATTTCAAGCGTATCCCATATAAAAGCCTGGGAAATCTCTCCATGTGCTCTCAACACATTTAAATCCCATTGTTTAATTCTATGTCCAACAACAATTGGCTTGGTATTAATCTCGTTAACCAAAGTATTTAACTGACCTTCATCTTCATAGTAATGAGTATAGTCTGACGTACGGAAGGCGAATTCCCTTACTTTGTCACCATCGGTTTCAAGGTCAAAGACCATGTACGGTAATTTACTCTTCAACGTCGCCCATTGCTCACCAATAAATAAGTCAAACAGATTTGTATCTGAAAAATAAGATGATACTATATCTGTTGCATATTCGGAAGGGAAATAACTGAGGAGTTGGTATTGTTCTTCTTCCGGTAAAGTCTTCAAGGCATCAACAACACACTCTTCTCCCAACGACTTGATATAAGTATCAGATTCTACTTCATTCTCAGATTCAACAAGGGGTCCATACTGTTTGATAAAGGATACCACAAATTCCGGGGTTTGTTTTGACACCCATACTGAAGTAGCATCGAAATCCTCCATATTGTTGAGGTATTCGAAGTCTCCCGTAGTGACAAAAAGTTCTGCATACATTTCGTCGCTCAAACCTTCATCCTTACCAAACAAATCAACCGTAGAAATGTTATTTTCGTTACAGATTGATATAAAAGACCTCACGCCGTCTGCATTTTCAATTATTTCGGTACTTAAGGCGACACGTAAAGTGGGGAAAGAGGGAACAACATCAAATCCTTTACGTACATACTTGCTCCATAAATCTAAGTTTCCAAAAATAACATGTTCCATGAGAATCCTTAGGAACACTGAAGGCGTGTTATCTTCATTTATCAGTTTGTCACACCAATCATTAATCGTATCATCATTTAGAATATCAATAAGATTATGATGTTTGATAAATTCTTCATCTTTGTCAATGAAGAATAACTTGCAATATCTATAACCATAAGAAGGATTGTCTTTAATGAAATCCTTAATCGCACTCCAATCACTAGTCAAATCATCCAACCATGCGGTATTGCCACTTTTTTCTTGCAAAATAAGGCGTAGTGGGATGGTTTCGACATCAGAATTCTGAAGGCTTATTATGTCAATGATATTACGTTCATTAATCCATCTCTCTACAACAACTGAATTATGCTTTGCTTCATTAACTAAAATTGCAACCAGTTTATCTGCGTATGGTGTATAATCGAATGTTGATGGAAGAACTGACAGGTCATCCAGCTTATCTGTCTCAAAGAGGTGATTTACAAGAATATCTTTAAATTGAGAATATATAGCTTTTTTAGTCTCATCATCAGTTATATATTCACCTTCTGTAAAGACTGTGAACAGTAACTTATTAAGACTGATGTCATCTAAAAACTCTTTGATTAGCGATTCTCTTTTATGCTCTGATTTTTTTGATACAAAGTCACAGAAACAATCTATAACATCTTGGAACTTCTCCGTATCAAACGACGGAGTTGGCGCACTATAACGTGTAATACCATCCCGTCTTCTGACAGTCATTCTACGTATGATATGACACAATACATTCTCGTCAAAGCTATCCCCTTTATTATCAGTACCATTTATACGCGCATATTTGCCACGGTACTTCATGGCTACTAGTAAATCCTCTCGACTGTATTCTAACCGTTTTGCATTGATGGCACTCCATCCTCTCGAATTGCTCCGAGGAGTAAATACCACCCATTCATTATCATGAGGGTCTGACGAAGATTTCCACTCACTACTTGTTATGTGAAGACTGATAAGACGCCCCTCTTCAAGATTCCTCCGTATGCCCTTACCACTTGTTACAAAAAAGCCCCATCCTTTAAAAGAGTCGAAGAACTTCACAATGCCAATAACCCGCTGTGGTTCGTTTTTTTTCTGTTCCACATCATCGTTTTCTTCTTTTTTTTCTGCTTTTGTGGAAGCAGATGTCTTCTTGGTTTTTAATTTTGGAAGTGACGACAAGTCAATATTTGCAAGATCTATCTTGCCCAGTATCTTTGGAGCAGGTGCTTGCCTATTTTCACTATCTAGACGGAACACTTCTGGAGGTATGATTTCTACCTTTTCTTCGTCTTCTTCATTTGCATCATTTGGCTTCTGTGACACAATCTTGCCATATTTTAAATCCCAAGCAAGCTTGGGGTCAATAGAATTGAGTTGTGACGGTGATAACACATAATCAGGATCATCTGGAATTTCGAAACCCTTTTGTCGTGCATAATGGCAAAGTTCATCGATTGTTCCACCTTTAATTGTGATTATGTCAGATATTGTAATTCTGTCTGATTTCATATTTAACTCTCTTAGGACTATTTTGAATCTACTTTTGGCTTTACCTTTTTGGATTTGTCAAATTCTGACCACAAAGATATAAAAATTATTGCAGACTATCACTATAACGGAGCCATAATCTGCAATATTTATGATTTATTGTGAGAAAAAGAGGTTTGAAGCGGTAAAGTGACAAAAGGAGAGACTTATCTCTTCCTTTTTACGTCATCTTTGATGCTTGCAGCAAACATCTTCTTCGGTAGGCATCTTACGGGTCACCTGCATAACCGCGTGGATTAACCGAAAATCTTGACCAGTCTGAAGATGAAGAATTTCTTGTCAATAACACCTCTTAACTGAGCCCTGAAGTCCTTGATTTTTGCATTGAGCGATTCTGCTGATACATTGGTTGACCTGTTCACAAAATAGTTGAGTCTTTCGTCCTCCCTGTCGTACATGGCTACGGCATTGCTACGGATTGGCTTGCCTTCTGCATCTACAAGCGGCTTTCTGCTCTTGATCAGGTCTTTTATCATAGCCCTGAAGTCATCTCTGGCATTAGCAACCTCCGTCATTACCTCACGGCGATGCCCAATGCGTATTTCCTGTAATGCCTCCAGACAGAACTGCTGGTGATGGAAACTGTCAAGGGTAATCATCGCCTTGGGGAAGCAGGCACTGACAATCTGGTGCATGCTGTCGGAGAAGTCAAGCCTCACCTCTTCAACCTGCAGGCGTACTACTTCCGGTATCTTCTTCAGGATGCTTGTAACTTCCTTTGCCTTGGTTCCCTTCACAATGGCCACGAGGCATCCCTTTCGCCCATGAGCCTCCTTGTTGGACAGGATACTTATCCCCACTGATATGACTCTGCTTTAAAAGGCCAATTCACTTTCGTACCATTCTTTATGTATCTTCCATCGAGAGTGAAACCAATCCACCTAAAACTCTGTTCGCTATATATATCTCGTAATGCTCCCTTAAAATAATAACCAGTTCTCCTATCTTGAATATCATATTCATAAAGTAGAATATATCCTTTCTCTTCGTTATAAACACCTCTCAATTCAACATTTTGCTTGGCTCCATTTATTACAATATAAGTTCCCCAAACAGTACCGTCTTCGTTAAACTGAAGTTCCATATTAAAGAAAAACTCCTTGGGGCCCATAATTTTACCAGCAAAAGAAAGTTTCCTACCTAAATTGCAATTTTCCAAAAATAAAGAATTGACGTCGGAACCTTTATTGGACGAAAAGCACGCAAATGCAAGAAATAAAACAATCAGAAATTTTTTCATCGGTTGAATGATATTTTATGTAAATATATTTAAAGCTCTCGAATAACGCAACGTTCTCAACAATAATGTTTGCCAAAGTATTCAAACATAGTGGGTTGTTATTTCTTCTTCCTCTTATACACTCCCAGTTCCACTTTATACATACCGACAACGTCTTCGCGGTCGAGGTTGCTGTGGTCTGCTTCTTTGACAAGGGCAGGAGGTGTGAGATAGACCCAGCGGAAGATGGAGACGGGACGGCGGCGGTTGGACAAGCCTCCGTAAATCTTGTCGGGTACGAGGGGGATGCCGGCTTTCTTGATGTCGGCAGCAAGCTGGTTGTAGAAGAGGTTGGCATCCTTCTTCTGAGAGAAATAGAACTGGTACCACTGCCGGTTGTCAGTCCAGTCCCAGTCGCTGACTCCGATGGGAACGCCCCGATAGGTGAAATGATAGGCATCGTTGGCATGCAAGCCGATATTGCCGTTGACCATCTCGTAGGAACCGAACAGGGCGGTCAGCTGTTCTTGCGCTTCCTCTTGTGAACTGATATGCTGGGGCAGACAGGCGAAGGGGAAGTAGAGCAGGTCGGTGATGGTTCGCTCTGTGGTGCTGACGGGCGACGGAGAAGCAGGCTGTGCCGAAGCAGTTGATGCACAAAGGAGGAGCGCCCCCATCAGGAACAATACGGTTTTGCTGTAGGATAATGGTTTCATAGCTATTTTGTTTGATCGGGTACAAAGATAAACATTATTTGTAAAACTTCCCAACTTCATGTTGAATATTATCGTTCTGAAGTGATGAAGCTATTGAAGTTATCAAGCGATGAAGCTATACATATATTTTTTTGCAAAAATAAATATCATAATATCATTTTTAGATGTAACCTTTTGAATAATAGGTAGTTAGAGTATGATATTTTTCGTGTAAAAATGATATTTAAAACATCATTTTAGGGAAGAAACATTTGGATTTTTGCTGAATTATTATTATCTTTGTAGGGTAATTAAAAACAAGAATTAAAAGGTAAAAGTATGGAAAAAGTATTCAGATTTAAAGATGTACCCAACAGATGGGCTTTGTGTTTCAACTCAGCTTGCGAGAGACGAGAAACGTGTATGCGCTTTTTCGCCGGCAGGCATGTTCCTGAACAGATGCTGACGGGTAATGCCGTCTTGCCCTCGGCATGGCAGAAGGGTGACTGCAAGGCTTTTTGCGAGATGCGGACAGTACGCTTGGCGCGTGGCTTCAGCCATATTTTCTACAACCTGCTGGCTCGGCACACGGCGCTGTTGCGCGAGAAGGTGAAGGATTATCTTGGTGGCAACGGCACGTACTACCGTTACCTGCACGGCGAGAAACCCTTAACGCCGAAGCAGCAGGAGTGGATTCGCCAGTTGTTCTCGCGCTACGGCTATGCCGACCAGGTGGTGTTTGATGCCTACGAAACGGCGTATGACTTCCAAGGATAAGTCAAACGTGCGGAAGTGTATGGATTACCAATCCGATTACCACTCTTTGGTAACTCGATTACCAAGCGATTGGGAAACACATTACAAAAGTGTGGTATGCGCCTTACCGATATTCTGTAACAAGTTTACCATCAAGTGGTTATGTGTTTACCCACCATCGGTCAGAAGAATACAACCTTATCTACAAAAAGATACCATAATAAAAAAAAGCAATAATATGAAGATTACATTATTGAGAACAGACAACATGCAAGGCAGACATCTGTCCGTGCGCTCTTTCGAGAACCTCATGGAGCGCATCAAAACGGGTACGAAGGAAGGAGATGTAGAACGCTTCCGCAACCGTCTGTACTACTACGGCTACAACAGCGACGACGCCCAGCGGCTGCCGGTGGTCTGTCCGGCGGTGAACATGCGACTCGATGCCAACGGCAACGCCGTGATGAAGGAGTTCAACGGCATCGTAACCCTCTCGGTGAACGACCTCCGGGATGACAGCGACGTGGAGCGCGTCAAGCGGATTGCCGCCATCATGCCTACGACGATGGCAGCCTTCAAGGGCAGCAGCGGCCATAGTGTGAAGATTCTGGTGAGAGTGTGTCGCACCGACGGTTCGTTGCCGCAGACGGAAGAGGAGGCAGAACGCTTCATGAGGGCAGCAGAACGAGTGGCAGCTCGCAGCTACGAGGGACTGGGACTCGTCGTGAACAGGCGGGAGAAGAGACAGACAGAGCAGACGGAGGTCTCTCCGCTGATGCGCGGTTTTCGCATCACCCACGATGAAATGGCATATTTCGAAGCGAAACCCGCATTTTTCCGTATCGACACGAACGAGGTAGAGGCACTCATCCCAGCCCCCATGTCGGCAGACGACAATGCCGCCGAAGCCGCACCCATAAGCGACAAGCCCACAGCCGTAGGCAAGGAGACACGCCAGCTGTTGCAGTTCATGGACAGCCGCTACGAATTCCGCTTCAACACTGTCATGGGCTACACCGAATATCGCCCCAAAGGTCGTTACACGTTGAGCTGGAGGCCCGTTGACGAGCGGGTGAAGAATCGCATGGCGATAGACATCCGATCGGCAGGTCTCGACATCTGGGACAAAGACATCAACCGGTACGTCATGTCGGACAAGATTCCTGAATACAACCCCGTCATGGAATATCTATGGAAAGTGCGTGGCACATGGGACGGCAAAGACCATATCGGCAATCTTGCACGCACCGTTCCCACCGACAACCCACACTGGCAGAAATGGTTCCGCACGTGGTTCCTCGCCATGGTGGCACAGTGGTTAGGCAAAAACCGCCGCTACGGCAACGCTGTGGCTCCGCTGCTCATCTCGCGACAAGGCTACAACAAGTCCACCTTCTGCAAGCTTCTCATCCCGAGGGAGTTGCAATGGGGCTATAACGACAACCTCGTACTGTCCGAACGCAAGTCGGTGTTGCAAGCCATGAGCCAGTTCCTGCTGATCAACCTTGACGAGTTCAACGCCATCTCACCCAACCTGCAAGAGGGGTTCCTCAAGAATCTCATACAACTGGCATCGGTCAAGGTGAAACGTCCCTACGGCAAACACGTTGAGGAATTCCCCCGTTTGGCATCGTTCATCGCCACGGCGAACATGAGCGACATTCTGAGCGACCCGTCAGGAAACCGCCGTTTCATCGGAATAGAGCTGACCGGCCCCATCGACATCAGCCACCGCATCGACCACCCACAGCTCTTTGCACAGGCACAAGAAATGATCGAGCGCGACGAACCCTACTGGTTTGATGCCGAACAGACGTCGCTCATCATGCAGAGCAACGAGCGCTTCCGCAGACAGTCGCCAACAGAAATGTTTTTCTACGAATACTTCGAGATTGCCGCCGACGAGAAGAGCGGCACCTATATGTCGGCAGCTGCCATCTTCAATGTGTTGCGCGAGCATTGCGGCAGCGCACTCAAGGTGAACAGCGTGCGTGGTTTCGGCAGACTGCTCAGTCAGATTTCACAGTTGCAGAGCAAACGTACCAGCCAGGGTGTTGCGTACCTCGTCCGTCAGAAATAAGCAAAAAAA
>Ga0247609_10002819_pt1 | contig 18071 bp, 14 predicted proteins | sample 172DNAGHGlowgp2_FD_193487 | JGI IMG/M metagenome (GOLD analysis project Ga0247609, IMG submission 193487) | Sheep rumen microbial communities from Palmerston North, Manawatu-Wanganui, New Zealand - 1728 DNA GHGlow gp2 | ecosystem: Host-associated > Mammals > Digestive system > Stomach > Rumen ...
TTGATGAAGAATCAGATTATGAAAGTTACCATAAATTAATAGTTGATTTATATGAAATATATGAACGTATTAGCAGATAAAAGTATTATTTTAGTTGAAAGTTGAAAGTTATTTTTACGAGGATTATTAGGATTAAAAGGATTATATTTAACGGGAAGAACACAGAGAAAACAGAAAATATTATACTACGAATGACACGAATAAAAACTAATTAATTAACGGGGAGAACGCTTTTATAAAATTAGGAATGAGGAGTTTGGAATGAGGAATTGACCCCCTTTGTGCTTTTCATCAGTTGCTTCGGCGTCATTCTTAGCCTTGCACCTGCTGAGCACTGCACCTCCTTGTTGAGAAAATAATACTTAATTATTTTCGCACCAAGTTCCCCCTTTGTGCTTGCGCCTTTCAGTTCAGCTTAGTTTCCTTGCTTCCTGAAAGTCGAGCACTGCACCTCCTTGTTGAGAAAATAATACTTAATTATTTTCGCACCAAGTTCCATGCGGAACAGGAATTATTAACGAGGATTTAAAGGATTAACCACAAATAGACACGAATAAAAACGGGGAGAACGCAGAGAAAACAAAGAATATTATACCACGAATGACACGAATAAAAACAAATTAATTAACGGGGAGAACGCTTTTATAAAATTAGGAATGAGGAGTTAGGAATGAGGAATTGCCCCCCTTTGTGCTTTTCATCAGTTGCTTCGGCGTCATTCTTAGCCTTGCACCTGCTGAGCACTGCACCTCCTCGTTGAGAAAATAATACTTAATTATTTTCGCACCAAGTTCCATGCGGAACAGGAATTATTAACGAGGATTTAAAGGATTAAAATGAATTATTATACCACTAATGACACGAATAAAAACTAATTAATTTAAGGGGGAGAACGCAGAGAGTTTTACGGATTCCCACATTATAATTCTAATAGTCATCCAAGTCGATATCGGAATAATCGTCAATATCATCAAGTCCATATTCTTGTTCAATTTTGTCATATTCTTTTTCCGCTTCAATGGTTACATTCACCCCTTCTGCATAAGCTTCGTCATATCCTTCTTTATAACCTTTCTGATATTGAGAGCTGTTTCCCAAATATCTGTATCTTTTTGATTTTCCATTGATAGCATCATCTGCACCATGTGTCATCCCATCATACATACCTTGTTCCCAACTTTCGGACTCAAATCCAGTTTCAGAATCTATATATGAGTTGTTTGTATTTATATGTCTTTCAGATTTATCTATATTTGAAGATGACTCTATGTCGGATGATGAAGTGTCTTGAGGTGTGGATACATGAGATGAGTCAGACGTGCTTTCTACAAAGGGTTTAAATAGGTCGTCTGTATGATTATTATCCTTATTATTGCATGCCAGGCATATTGAGCAAATAAATATTATAATAACGTTTATTTGTTTTCTCATAAATTATATAGTTGTAGATGAGGAAAATGTTTTACTTATTTATTCACATTAAATAATTGTGAACTTCTGAAGCCCTTACAATAAAGGGCTTCAGAAGTTCTTTTTTATTGTGAAACCATTTACTATATTATTTTGTAAACAGATGTTTTATTTCTCTTATACCGGTAACTAAGAACCCAAGAATGAATATTATTATCCAGTCATTGAGTGGTAGTGGACCTACATTGAAGAAATCGTATAAACCTGGGATTTGTACGATGGCAACTTGTCCCAGAGTAACAATGAAAGCTATCTTTAAGAAGCCGTTACATCCTTTCAGGTTCCATCCTGACCCACCTGTCTTATAAGCACGGGCATTGAACATGTATCCCATGTGGGTAATCACGAATATGGTAAAGAGCAATGTGAGTTCATAAATGGTAACTTCATTTTTAGCACCGAACGAGAAGCTCATCAAATCTTTCATACTTGTAATGTCTGCATGTTGGAATATAATCAACAATGCCAGGAGCATTAAGAAGAAGAAACCTCCGACACCAAATATATTTTGTAGCATTGATTTGTCAAGAATGAATGCTTTAGGATCTCTTGGCTTTTCATTCATAACTGATTTTTGTGGAGGCAATGCCGAAAGGGCTATAGCTGCAAATGTGTCCATGATGAGGTTTACCCAGAGCATCTGAGTCACGGTAAGTGGTGATTCTGTTCCCAGGAACGCGCCGAAAAGCACAAGGAAACAAGCCGCAACATTCACGGTGAGCTGGAACAGAAGGAATCGCTGTATGTTCTTATATAACGAACGTCCCCACATCACCGCATTAGCGATTGTGCTGAATGAATTGTCTTGTATAATCATGTCGGAGGCATCTTTTGCAACTGCTGTACCATTACCCATGGCCAACCCCACGTCAGCCGTATTCAAGGCAGGAGCATCGTTTGTACCGTCGCCAGTCACAGCCACAACCTGGTCTAATCTCCTCAGTGCATCCACCAAGCGTTTCTTGTCCATAGGTCTTGCGCGGGCGATAATTTTCAAATCCATGGCCCGCTCTTCAAGCTGTTTGTCAGTAAGTGTGGCAAGTTCTGCTCCTGTAATGATGTTGGCTTCTCCGTCCTTGTCGGTCCAAAGGCCCATCTTGCGCCCAATTTCAATAGCAGTTCCAGGAGTGTCGCCAGTTACAATCTTAACGGCAATTCCTGCTTTCATACACTCTTCCATGGATTCTTTCACACCTTCACGGATATCGTCCTGAAGAGCATAAATGCCAACGAATTTCAGTTTTTGAGTCTTGATTTTGCCTTCATAAATGATATCTTCATCGTCGTTAAGCTCAACATATGCCAACGCTAATGTGCGCATTGCCTTGTGTTGATATTCTTCTAATGCTGATTCGTAAGCCTTTTTGGATGAGGCATCAATGTCAGACATGCCAAGAAGTATTTCTGGAGCTCCTTTGACATATGCCACTTTCTTACCCAGTATAGGAGATTTAACAACTGTCGCCATATACTTGTTTTCTGTAGAGAAAGGCAGGCTGTCGTCAACAGGGATGCTCTCCCTTATGTTTAGATAGTTGAAGCCTTTGCTGTTTAGCCACAGAAGTAATGCGCCCTCTGTAGGATTGCCTATCACTTTTATCGGCTTTTCTGAGAAATCCAGGTTTGCTGTAGAGTTAACGGCAATCATCTCCGCTATCAGGTCATTGTCTGTGTCGTTTATTTTAGTATCTACAACTTCCATTTGATTTTTTGTTAATGTACCGGTTTTATCTGTACAAATAACAGATGTGGCACCCATTGTTTCACATGCGTGCATCGTTCGTGGAAGAGTGTTGCTGTTCATCAGTTTTTTCATGCTAAATGCCAAGCTGAGAGTCACAGACATAGGTAATCCTTCTGGGACAGCTACAACAATTAAAGTTACAGCTATCATGATTGTTTTTAAAATATATGATATTAAATTTGAGGCACCGTCATTTACACCAACTGCTAGATGCATTGACCATATAACTCCTAAATATATAATTATGTACGTGATAACAATACTTACAGTTACAGTTTTTTTGTAGTCATTAAATTTGTCTTTCAAAAGTAAATATACAATTATTGCAGTTGGAATCAAAAGGCTCCAAATCCAAGGATTCCAAACAAAAGACCACCACGGATTTAAATCCCATGGCATTTGTTTATAATAAACGAGAATTCTGAAAACAATTATACATGCAGCTAACGCATAGCTTACTTTCGTTATCCAATCTGCCAATCCGTTAAGTTTTTTGCTGAGAGGAGTCTCGCTACCTTTGCGCACACGCATTCGGTCAATCAAAGGTTGTTCAACCACAACGTCGGCATCCTCATGCTCCTCAAGATATTCTTCAAGAGCATCGTTTGCATCGTCTTCACTATTGTATTTGCCTATAATCTCATTATTGGCTTTATCTTTAAGCAGCCATCCGACTTTCACTTCTTTGCCTTCGTTCAAAGACTGATATACGTTTCCGCTTTCGGTGTTTTCACCCACACCTGTCACCTTAGCCACGCATCGGCCTTCAATAATAGTTGTTCCCTTCTTGATCTCATTTGACTTATATGTGGCATCCTTGTCAAATCGGCTGCGGTCAGTTGTTTTGGTGGCTTGCAGTTCACCTGTCAATGACGACTCGTTTACAATAAGATTTTTTTCTTCGAGTAATTCGCAGTCAGCAGGAATTTCTTCTCCTGTTTCGAGCGAAACAATATCTCCGACCACGATGTCCATTCGCGGAACTTGACACATATGCCCATTTCTATATACTTTTACCAAAGTGTCATCATTTGTCTTATTTAGGCTTTGGAATGTTTTCTCGTTTTTTCTCTCAAGAAAATATGCAATGCTTGTTGCAAGAATCAATGCTACAATGATTCCTATTGGCTCGAAGAAGACCGTCCACCCGGCATCGTGCCATTCGAATTCATAAATCGAAATGCCCATCGATAACACGAATGCAGTAATCAGGATTTTGAACAAGGGGTCGCCGAAGCCGCCGAAAAATCCTACAATGAGTATGAGTAGGGTTGAAGCGGCAACAATGGCCGGCATCATCCATATAATTGATCCCATACTGCTCGCTAAAACACCAGCTGCAATAGCAGAGCCTATAATCAGACAGGCCATCGTTATCGCAATCGGATGCTTGCATACTTCTTTAATTTGGTCCCAGATGGTTTCCTTTTCAGGTGGGGTCAACACATTTGCCCCATACTTTTGTCGGCTTTCCAGCACTTGAGCATCTGTTAAGCCTTTGTAATGATGATTTGCCATAATATATCAATAATACAAATAAAAATAGTACTTCTACATATTAATTTCAATGTTCAATATTAATAGCATAATTTACATGGTCTTCTTTTATATTTATTAACAGCCTCTTCTTTAGATACTTCTATGATTTTGTGTTTTGCATTATTTAATCCTCTGCAATCTCTATATGCATGATATACTTCTCCTGTAACACAAATGTATACTATAGTTTTAGTCATATTTGTGTTATAAGAAAAAGATGACATTATAAAATATAACGTCAATGCCAGAAGTATGTGCAGAGTTCTTTTCATGTTAGTAACATCTACAAGAGTTAATTACATAGTTTTGTTTCGATTGTTTTATCAATTCAAATTTATTTTGATAAGAACATGTAATACGTTCCTTTACCTTTTTCTTCTTTTAATAGTTTCAAGTCTTTCTCTAAAGGGTCAAGATATATTTTGTCGTTTTCTTTATTACATGATAAATTAACTGCTCTATATAGTGCTGTTCTTGATAATTTTAAATTATTTTCCATTACTTCCATGATTTCATTTTTTTTCTCTTCAATTTCATTTATGACAGCTGCGCCGTCTTCTATGTTTGACACCTTATTAGAAATAATTCCCATAGATGTTAAATTATAGATAATGAAATTGATAATGATAATCAGTGTAAGCAGAGGTAAATTTTGGCCAATAGAATCTGAAATGTTCTGGAAAAATTCAATGTCAATAATAAAGTAAAAAAAAGATGTAATTAAAAAGTATGCTGTTAATATATTTCTTTTCTTTTTGTATAATTGCCTTAATTTATATTGGAAAGATTTTGAATCCAGATTTATGTTGTTTGATATAACCATTCCGATTACAGCAGAATAGAATATGGTAGAAACCATATATAAAGTATCAATCTTGCTGTATAATATTTTTACTTTGCTGTTGAAATAAAAATATGCAATAATTGATAATACACATATTAATTTAATTAATATGCTAATTGAAGTTGTTTGTTTTTGTTTCATTTCAGAACATATATAATTTTATAAAAGAAAATCCTCTTCACTTATAGGTGTTGTTTCAAAATTGTTCAGACCAGTTGCGTCTTTTACGTTAATACGTAATTCGTAATTAACTTGTTCTTGTGAATTTTTTTTGCCAAAATCATAGTAATCTCGACTTTTTTCATAGAATGCGTTTTTTGTGAATTTACCAATTGTTATAGAATCAGTTGCCAATTCCATCCAATCTTGACCATATGCTAATTTGAGATAATATTGGCCTTGTGGAATTTGCGATATTGTAGTAGTGGATTTTTCTTTGACAATGGCATAACGAACACATTTATTTGTTGCAACATCTACAATCTTAATTGCCACATTGCCTCCTTCGCCCATAGTTATGTCAAAATAATTATCTTGTAAACCATATACAGGTTTAACTCCATACTCTTCATTAAGTTCATTGTCAGACAATTGTTTGAATGTCCATCCTTCACGCATTAATTGTTCCTGATATTCGCTATTTTGATGTACTTGTTCAGTAGTGGTAGAATTATTATAACATGATGCAATTATGAATGTGGAAATAATAATGAGAAAATTGGTTTTCATAGACTATATATAATGTGGTTAATGATTGTCCAAATGATTATTACGGCACCAATAATTAAACATATCATTCTTAATGCCTTTTTGTTGTTTTTCTTTTTAATTTGGTCTTCAAGCAATATGGGAACAACAAACCAAATGCAAAGACCAATGATGATTGATAAAATCATAATTAAAATGTGAATATAAATGGGCAAGTGACCAATATGCCACTTGTCCATTTATAAATTAGTGATGTCTTCTTTTTCTACTTTTGTTTTTGTAGATTTCATTAACTTTTCTTTGTATCTCAGCATATCGGTTACCAAGCATCTGCCTACGCACAGGATTATTACCATATTTACCTCGAATAACATTTTTTGCTTCTTCGTCTATAGAACCCATTGTTGTTGATGATGAAATGCCATTATTAGTTATTTCAGAATTGGATGATGGTTGATTCTGATTTGTTGAAGCAGGTTTGTTTATAGGAGCATCTGTGGTACTTTCATTAGTTGTTTTAGGGTTAGCTTGTGAACCTTCCCCGTTTTGCTCCTCATTACCATTAGTGGGTTGGGTTGTTGAAGCGTTTTGGGGTTGTTGGCTAGGTTTATCAGGAACCGTCTGGTTGCCTAATTGAGCACCCTCCACGTCTTTTGTCTCATCACTACCTGATTTGCCGTTGTCTTTAGCTTCGCCTTCCACTTCAGGCTCGTTGACTGGTTTAGTCTGTTCTTTATCAGGTACTTCAGGTGTTTTAGTTATTTCTTCCGTAGCCCTTTTTTCTCCTCCTTGCTGAGAAAGATAATAACCTCCACCACCTAAAGCCAATATACCAACAATAGCTGCAGCTATGTATTTGGATTTATTGGATTTGTTAGGCCTTCCAGAAATTGTTGGTTTTTCCGGTTTTTTCTCTTTTATGGTGACTTTATGCTTAATAGTAACAATTGGAACATTAGGTTGTTCCTTTTTTGAGTTTATAGGGGTGGATTCATCTTGTTCTACTTTTGTCTTTAATGTCACCTTACGCTTAATTTGTACCATATCTATGCATTGCAAATTAATGCGAAGCCTGGTATTTTTTCATACGCAGTACTAAGATCCATTACTTCTGGATGATCTTCGTCGCCTCCGCTTTTTTTCAAAGAATTAGTTCCATCATGATTAATAATTGAGCAGACACAATAAATAGGTCCATGGTCTGATGAATCTGCAATTACTTCAAGATAGTCTCCTTCGTCACTTTGTATTTCAACTCTACCACCCTCCTCTGCATACGTTACATCTTCTTCTTCAACAGCTGCATCGTAATTAACTATACAAATAAATGCTTCATCAATTTCATTTAGACTCGCAACATTAATTTGTTCTGTTTCTTCTGTTCCTGGAGAAGGTTCCTTGTTGTCACCCATATGTTGCATAAACGGGAATTCATTTAAATTACCAAGATCGCTCTTACGTCCTCTATATTCATTAGAGAATATTCCTCCAACATCGCCATTCTTTTTCTTAAAGAATAAACATAAATCTAAATCAGTTGGAGAACTCCAAAATAATTTTACTTTTAATTTACCGCTGAAAGTGAAAACAGCCTCTTCGCCCTTTCGTTTAAGGGTAATTTTCTTTTTTAGTGTTACTGCCATAATAATAATATTTAAAAGTTATACAAAATGTTATTCACAAATAAGAGAGAATCCTGGTATTTTATCAAATGCTGTTCCAAGATCCATTACAACGCCTTCATTAACAACAGCATTAACGCCATTATTATTCTTGATTGAGCAAACATGGTAAACATGTCCCATATCAGAGGAGTCTATAGCAACCTCAAAATAATCGCCTTCACTGCTTTGTATTTCTACCCTGCCGGAATCTTGTGAGAAATTTACCTCTTCGCCATCAATTGCTTTGCCGTAGTTCAAAACAATGATATTTGCTGTTTCTATTTCGTCAAGATTAGAGATGTTGATTTGCTCAACAGATTCTCCGCCTTCTGATGGCTCAGGTTCATCACCTGTGTGAAGCATGTATGGAAATTCATCTAATGAACCCATGTCTGATTTTTTCTGTCTAAATAAAGAGGAAAATACACCTCCAAAACTACCATCTTTTGTAGTGTAAAATATACACAAGTCTAAATCGGTATTAGATTGCCATAGTAATTTAACTTTGAGATACTGAGTAAAAGTGAACTCTGCCGGCTTTTCTTTGCGTCGCAGGCAAATTTTTTTCTTTAATTGAATACCTTCTGCCATAATTTGAATGTTTTTAATTAGAAATTAAAGTTAATGTTATTATTTGTTTTTGTTTCGGTTTTAAAATCCATGTCAAAAAAATCTATTCCTGTTGTGTTATTTGATTTTTGGGGAGGGGCTGGTTTTGAATTTGTTTTATTTTTTTGGGGTGATTTTTTGGGGGGCTTAGATGGTGAGTCTTTTTTAAAGAAATCTGGCATTGAATCATTGTTGGGTGGTTGGAAACCAATAGGTCTTTTGTGACCCTTTTCTTCAGTTAGTGTAGAACTAAAATCAAAAGTTTTTTGTCTTAATTTTTTTATTTCATCAGTATGTTCGGGACAATCCTTTTGAAGTTGGTTTAGAATTTTTATAGCCAAATCACATTCTCCGTTATCAATAAAATCTTTTGCCTTATTGATTTCTTTTTGAAACTTGTTTTCTTTTTCTTTGTCAGCTAATTTCTTTTTTGCTTTATCAAGACGTAAATTTAAGTCAGAGTCATCTTTTATGTTAAGAGCTTCAGATGCATAATTAATGAAGCTTTGCCAATCATCATTGAAATCAGCATTCATCGCTTTTTTCTTTAGCTCTTCGAACCTTTTTTTCTTTTCAGTATTTTTTTCTTGTTCAGCCTTTAATTTCTCAGCTTCAATAGACCATTTCTTTTGATTTAACGTGTCGATATCAGATAACTCTTCGCATGTGGTTATAGCCACATCAAATAGTTGGCTATCTTTAGCCTTTTCATATTTATCTATTAAAGAATTAATTCTTTCTGTTTGTTCTTCAAGTATGGTCTTAATTTTTTCTATACGAACACGGGCTGTTTGATTTTCTGGGTCAAGCGATAGTACTTTAGTCAATTCTTGACGGGACTCATGATAAGATTTTTGAGCAAAGAATAAATCTGCACGTGTTAGGTATTTCTCAACCTCTAAAGTGGTTTCTATTTTTTTCTTTGATTGATCAGATAATTTTTTTGCTTCTGCGGATTCAGGTTTGAGATTAAGTGCTGCTTCACTTTGTGATTTAGCATCTTGCCACTGTTTGTTCTTAAAACTATTCTGTGCTCTTGTGATAAATCCACGATATTGTTCTTCCCTCACTTTTTGTTCAGAGAGCAATCGAGTAGCATCATTCTTTTTATTGATAGCTTCAATATCTCCTGGATGATGTTTTAAAGCAATCGTTGCCCACTCTGCCATTTGAGCAAAATCTTTTTTCTTTTCAAATTCATAAACATTTCTTATGGCTTCTTCATATCGGAGGCCTGCTTCGTGAGCTGCACGGTATTCTTCTTCTTGTTTTTTTCTTATTTCTTCTGCCGTTCTTCTGCGATTTTCTTCTTCCTGTGCCAATCTCTGTCGTTCTATTTCCGCCTCACCTTGTTTTTCACTGACTTTTTCTGCAACTGAAAATTGTGAGCAGTCCATTACAGTATAAACAGCAACGATATTTGGCAAGTCACTCCTTTTGTAATGGACATATTTATTTTCAGAAAGAGTGTACTGTTCCTTGATTGCCGCTAAGAATTGGCTGTTTGAGAAGGTATTTCCTAAAAAAAGAACACCTTGTACTTTGTCATTGGTGACACCACTATTTCGTACAAATGTGACTATCTCCCTAATTATATCGTCAACAATCGCTGACGTTCTGGCATCAATGTCCTTTTTAAGGATAGTAGCCTGATAAGTATTCCCAATCCCTGCAAATGTTACATTAGGTATGGTAACAGGACGGCCTGGCTTTGCATTGCCTAAGCGAACAATCCAATCATCTACAAACTGAGACAGTCTAAGATATTCATCTTCAAATTTTTGTTCCGTTTCAAGGAAATGATTTCGAATATTTATGCTTTTTACAACTTTTTCGAGAATCGCCCGACTTCTCAGGTCTGTTCCCATACCATTAAGGGAATTCTCGGCCTTTCTTAACAGTAGTTTATCCTTATATTCATATAAGGAGTAAATAAGATTTTCATTGCAAGCGTTAAGGAGAAGATAATAGCCCGTCTCTGTGAATTGATTGTGTCTGAATGCATGTTCTAAAGAAAGATGCCCTATCCGTGCGGCAGACTCCTTTATAACAAAATTATCTGGCTCCAGAACGTCGCGTCTAAATATCAACCTAGACGCATCTGAAATGTCCTTGGCAAAAGAAATGTAAGTCTCAATTTTACCACCTTCTTCGCCTAAGGCCTTTTTAAGCTCGTCAATTATACCAGAGGCTTTAAATATCTTTTCTATACTTTGTTTACGACCGAATCTTATAAATGATGATTTTTGATTGGTGATTAACGAAAAGATATCGCCGTAATAATGGTTTTCATTGTTATGATAATGCTGCTTGTTGTCTTTACCATAGACAATTTCATCGTTAGCAACATCTTCATAAAAGTAAAGCCAGAAGCACTCTTCACCTGTTTTCGGCTTAATTAGACGAGGTACACCATCGGTACAAACTGCACCGATGATATACCATTTGTCAATATATAGTGTGAGAGCCTTCATCGTTTTTTTCAACGTTATTGATTAAAAGCTTTTCGTATTAAAGTGTCTAAGAATGAAAGTCCCTCTGCAATGATGATAGGCTGGTGATAGTGAAAACCGTTACCTGCATTCTGACGGGCCTTCTTATATTCGTTGTCGTTATTGCAGATGTAGCTTGTAATCCTGTTCGGCAAATCTGCTAACTCATCTCTAAGAGCATCGTCGGCTTTAGGATAAAGTTTGGTTTTTTGACTAACAAATTCAATGAAAATATTCATAAACTCCTCAAAGTTCGTTACCTCTGAGAAATCGAAATTATTCATCTCATTAGCAAAATAATCACCTGTTAATTCGTCCTCAGTATGCAGTAGCTTCGGTGTGCCATCAGGCATAGTAAACTTCACACCCGTTTCGCCACAGATGTCTGAATCAGAATTGGGATTCTTCTTTATAAGTACCTTTGGATCAACCAAACCTTTAGCAACTTCTGCTTTGTTGTCTACTTCAATCTCATAACGGTATTTTACATCCAAGACCTTATTTGTCACTAAAGCAACACCTGCATTAAGACAATTGGCATAAAATTCATTTGTAGCCCTCTTTCCTGTAGAAGTACGAAGCCAATGGAACAACCTACCACCTTTGCCAAATGAAAGTATGTCTATTCTGTTGATATGATCCATATGCTCCGTCTTGATAACTTTACCAATGAGCATACCCGAGTAGAACAATAGAAGGCCTGTTACATATGCGGGAATAGTGAATACAAAACGAGCATTTGCATCAATAGACGAGTAGAACTCCTCATAGTCGTACTCATTCTTAAGCTGATCAAAAATACTATTCAAATAATATGGTGCTTTTTGTGGCTCAGAAAGAATTTCCTTGATATTTGCCACATAGACACCGGTCTTTTTCCCTTCGTGGAAGTTCACTAATGCTTGACGGAAAGACTCAGATTTAATGACTGCATTAAAAAATACTCCTGCAGCCATACGAACAGAACTTTCTCGGTATAGCGATGAATTATTCCCGTTATTTGGATCTTTCGCTAAAAGAAGTATGTCGCTAGTACTACCTCCGACATCAATTCCCAAGAATAAATTATCCTTGTTTAAGCCAAAGTCCTGAGATAAAGCAAAACTACATACAGCTTCTGCCTCAGTCGTCAGCTGGTTACTTAATTCAGGTTTCCTACCAATGGTAATAGGTGTGATTTTACACAAATCTTCAAAGATTTTCTCCAAGTCAGTCCTATCTGCCTCCATCATCGAACCGGGATAACTCCATTCAACTTCTTCAGGCCGCAATTTATTCTTATACAAGAATGCACATACATTAAGCCATACAGATTTCAAGAAAGCACGTTTCTTTAGTAGTCCTTTCTCATTATCTAACCATTTCATATTATAGTGGAGAACACCAGCCTGTGTTTTAATCTCATATTGGTCCATTTCACGTACCAACACATTTGGACGATTTACGGGTACACCACCTGCAATTTCTTCCGATAACGTATGGGCAACAAATGTGTTTTCATGCTCATGTAGCCAAGATTTTATTTGACCATTCTCTGAGGGGTAGTTAGAGAAGAATAGCAGTTCGTTATTTTCCGCTATTGCTCGCATGTCTTTGTTCTCTTTACCAACTAAAACAGTACGATTATTCTCAAACTGTACTGGTAAAGCTCCTCTGTTGTCAGCATTATAATATACACAAGTATTGTTGCTTCCAAAGTCAATCCCGACAGTCGCCGTGCCTTTAATATCAAAAGAAGTCCTATCTTCTATATTCTGTGGACGAAACATTAAGAATCCAGCATGAACATCTTTTCCTGTGTCCTTAACCATTGCAGAAAGTCCAGCCAATGGCTTGTCTGCTCCAATAATATTGTACTTTGGCCAGTCCTCATTCTGCCCAGGCATATATGAGACAAGTTGTTTTATGTCGACCTGCTTTTCCTCTTCATGAGTAGGAACATAATCCCCCGTCAAGAATTTACCCTCAATATTGCGGATAAGCTCATTTTGCCATTTGAATATCGGAGTAAACTGCTGCTTGGCATCTGCAGTAAATTCAGAATACAGGTAATATTTATTCCACTTCTCTGAAACAAAATTTGGCCACATAATTACCCGACCTTGATCTGTCATCCAGTCGATTTCATATTCCCTTGTATTCAAAGTAACCTTTTGTCCATCAATTTCTACGACAAGAGTTACTGCAAGTTGTCCAGCATCGGTTATTATGCCAGAAAGAGAAGTGTTACCACCATCTGAGTAGCCTAATAGACCAGAAAGACTATTTTTAAAAATATCTATACCACGTTCAGAAAGAGGTAAGGTGAAATAGCTCATACTTCCATCTTGAATATCCTTTACTTTTAAGAAGAATACTGGGCCTTCGGATAATTTTGGTCTTTCTGAAACATCTTCAGCCCAACCAATTACGTACTTGTCCTCGCTCAACAAATTTTGAATGTCGCCAATTGGCTGATAGTCTCCATCATTGGTATAAGTAAAGGTAAAATCAGGCTTTAGGTATACAGGGACATCGCTCTTAAATAGTAGGGAGAAAGGACATTCAAGGCTTCCGTATTTTGCTATTGGGCCTTTATCCCTCAAAGTTCCGCTGCCATTTTGTCTCAACTCTCCTTCCCACTTGCGACTCATCTGTTTAAAACCATCGATGTTCATTGGCTGCTTTTGCCCTCTTTGAGAGTTGATTTTGCTTTCAAAAGCATCCAAATTGGAATTCATGTTCTTTATAAACAAATATACTTTCTGTAATTGGTCAGTGGTAAAGAATCTCGTTGGGTCTTCGAATTTCCCATTCCTGTACCAGTTGATATCACTAGCATCTGCTCCTAATCCGGAATACTCCACACCAGTAAACACACCTGTCATTGGAGATGTTCCACCTACCAGATGATCTCTATAATATATAAGATGTATATAGGGCTGTGTATCTGGGTTTTTTGCTAGTTTATCTTGATTGCTCCAAACGTCATTGTCTTCAAACAACATACGGCCAAATGCAGCAGCGATATCATACTCTCCGCCTTTGACATTCATGGAAACAGGTTTGGAGAAACGTATTCTGTCTGGGAATAAAGCTATAACAGCCAAGAGTCCTTTCCATTCTCCATATAGGAGCTCGTAAAACTGCTGTAAACCAGAAATGTCAATGTTTGGATCTGGAGTTGCCAAAGTGTGAAGGGCAAACTTAAATAGGGTAGCACGTGCCCATGGTGTTGGTACTCCTGAAATCAAAGCACTAAGCTTATCAGCTGTCAATCCCTCCAAAATCTTTCCAGTCTCAATGCCCTGGATATAGGAAGAAGCCATATTTAGCTCATTCCATTGCCCTTGGATTCCTGTTGTTATATTAGTATAACTTTTTATTAATAGCGCTTTCGACATAATAAAATCAATTAAAATTATACAACTTTGCCAGTGTCTCGAATGTCAGTCTATAGAGTTGTTCACCAGGATTGGTTATATTTTGCCAACTCTTATCGTTATCACGTACTTCGATAAACTTCTTTTTGAATGAGTCAAATTTAGAACCAAAAAAGCCTGTTTTATAGTAATTGTCTTTTCCTAAGCCTTCGTTACGATAAATAGCTTTGTTCCAGTCTACATTCATCAGGGTCTTGAAAGTATCTGGTGAGAATAAGTTGGCATTGAATAGAAATTTATCTCCGCCTCCTGCTGAACGATGAATCTGTTTAAGCCATCCTTCATTCAGGGAACCATCTTGATTAGCTTTAGCGAAGAACAGATTGAAATAATTCTTTAGATTGACCACTTGATTAACGTCAATATTAAGGAATTGCTGTATTTCTTTATGCCCGCCAGTTCTTGTACTTTCAACAAAATTATCTGAACCATTAGTGAAAAGTGCAAACGCAATCAGCATTCCGAATTTCTGAGCAAACTCTTTCGCGCGATCAGAGCCAACAAAATCTTGAAAATCAAACTTTCCATTATCTTTAATTGAACGATATTGGTAGTCTGGATGCCTTAATGATTTATTTTGAGCAAGAGCATTTTCGTCTGCATTAAAAAAGTCTAATGCAGCACAAGCCGCCAATAACTCAATATAGTGGGAGTCATTCTTTTGCTGTTCGCCACCTGTTATGGTTTCGGTTATTCTATCTCCTTGACGCTGCATGGGATCCCATTCGAGTCCGCTTGTTCCCATCATGTAGAATTTCTGATATGTGCTCTTAACAGTCGTGTCGTTATCATAGAACATCATTGCGACCTGTGAATTAAGAGCAAACTTATCACTTGTTGCTATGACACGCTGATTTGACAACTCATTACCGCTTGGTGCTCTGAAACTAAAATAAGCTGTAAGAAGCGTTGAACCAAAGTAAGTACTCTTCAGTACATTAGCAGCACCATTACTAAGAATCTCTGCTGCTTTTGATATTGCTTGTGGGATGATGGGGATAGAGGAAGCACCTGTTCCTCCAAAAACAGAACCCAAAATAAACACTCTTGGTTGACCGTTTTGGGATGCTTTGATAAGTTCACTCAAAAAAGACTTCAGTTCGCTGGATGCGGGAGAACTCGCAGCCTCAATAATTGAATGATACATCATCATTGAACCAAGATGGGTTTGTGCTCGGTAGCCATGACGAAGGTTAAAATCCTCCACGTTTTCACTTAAAACCAAATCAGCTAAGTCAGTTTCTTCCCTATGGTTATATTGAGTATCACCGTAATTAAACACTAACTTAAAAGAACTCTTCTGTTCATAATTAGGGCTAAACTCGTAATACTTGATATTTGCAGAAAAGAAAGTGTTGTTCAAAGTTACGCGATTGGCTTTGTCTAGTCCCTTACTGTTTAAGTAAGCCTCTTTAACTTCTTTCAAACGTGAGAAATTACCATTGTTTTTGTCTGTGTCAAGAGCTAACAAATGGATTTCTGTATCATCAAACATACCCATAGCACAAAGGTGTATTAGAGACTCAATGCACCTCATACCTGTACCTCCGATGCCCAATACAAAATATTGTCTTGCCATAATTCCTATTTCTTTTCTTTGCCTAATATTGAACCGAACTTAGAGTGCCTGAAAGTAAACATCAAGATGCCGCTGGCAACAATGTAAACACCTAAGTTAATAAAAATGCATTTGAGATTACATGCCTTGAACATGTTTTGGAAACCAGCATTCTTAATGTTCCCGACTACTACGAGATCATTGTAAAGCCAAAATCCAAGAATGGCAACGATACCGATAGCGACAAAGGCTATTCTTCTTTTAATATAAGATTTGTCGTTTCCTCCTTCCCAAGGAAACATGTTTGCGACAGCAAGTGCTATTACTACTGCCACTACACCAACAATAACTGCATAAATCATTGTGCTGTTCATGAGTTGGTTGAGCTGCTGAACATTTGTAATGGGTGTCATTTTATTAGTTTTTTATCGTTCTAGTGATTTAATATATATAGAATAAATAGGACAATTTTCTATCATTGTTTTAATTTCAGAGTCAGCTAAACATTGTTTTATGCTTTCGGCTACAGAAGTGTTGTTCTGCCCAGGCATGTCTATACTTTCAAATTCAAAAATATGTGAGAATTGTGAAAATATGTCTTGAACCTTAGATATGCATATGTCAATTTTGAAAAAATTGTATGGTGACCCGTTAAGTATAGAAGGATCGTACATCTGTGTGTCGAAATGGAGGTTTATGATTCCATGTTTTTCAAATTCCTTTTCGTCAATTTTTACAAAATAATCATAAAGTTGAGGAGATAATGTTCCACCGACCATTTGACCACTTTCTTTATTTGTACAGAAATCTGTAAATTCTTGGTTGATATTATACACTTTTGCAATTACATTATTAATTCTATATCCACCAAAACTATTCCTGTCGACCTTAATACCTCCAGTAAAAATCTCTCCATCTGGTAAAGAGTTACCTGTTTGTGAGTCAACAGCATTTACAATAAGAGGCTCAATGCCATTTCCCCAATCTATATCCCATTCTTGTGATTCAAAAGAACCTTTTCCTTCAACTTTTGCGTTTAAAATAGTATTAGGCTTTGAGCTTGTTCCTTCAGCGGCCAGAGATGGATGGTCTGCTGACAAATGAAACATTTCAACATCTGGGAATTTTTGCAGTTCCGCAGTTTGCATTATCCTGTCATATATGTTATCTTTCAATCTAACATCTGTGAATAGAAAATAAAAACGTTTTTTGTTGAAAACTTGCCCTTTATATGTTTCTTGATAAGGTTCTGTAAAGACAAATATGTCATGTCCTTTTTTTAGCCAAATTTTAAGATAATCAGACATGTAAGGGTCATTTATATGTCCTTTGGCAATAGTTGGTTGATAATACTCACAGTCAGTTAATAGAACCGATTCGCTATCACTCTCAGATATTTTTTTTAGTGCTCCAGGTATATCAGCATAATTACAATCTTCGATACTTCTTAAAAGGCTGAATGTTTCTCCATCTTCTTCTGTGATTTCATTACCTTTTATGGAATAATAGTGTTTTGTGGAGGCAACCCATGAAGGTATTAGCGCTTGGTAGAAAGAAGAGCTTTGACCTAACACATTGCATGTAGAATAATCAACATAAAGCGACAGGTTGTTTGGTTTAATCTCGTCAATGCCTTTGTCAAAATACGTGTAATGAAACTCTGGCATGTACTTAAAGAATTTGTCATAATCATCTGTAGGGATTTTATTACAGCAAGCATTCAACAAAATAAGTATTGTTAAACTTATTCCGGAATAAAAACATTTTGCTATACTATGTTTTCTCATCTTTATTCTACAATTAATTCCTTCAGCTCCATCAGGAATATTATCGGTTAACCTTATTTCGTTTCATACATACACAAAAAACGTGGAGCCTCGCTGTTGCTCGGTCCACGCTTTGAAGGTCTTCGCATTACCCTGTAAAATTAACCGAGCAACTTTGAAGCCCCACGAAGACGTATAATGGGCATCTAGATATCTTTTGTGGAGATATTTGATGCTGATTTTACATCCCATAGG
>Ga0247609_10002820_pt1 | contig 18070 bp, 35 predicted proteins | sample 172DNAGHGlowgp2_FD_193487 | JGI IMG/M metagenome (GOLD analysis project Ga0247609, IMG submission 193487) | Sheep rumen microbial communities from Palmerston North, Manawatu-Wanganui, New Zealand - 1728 DNA GHGlow gp2 | ecosystem: Host-associated > Mammals > Digestive system > Stomach > Rumen ...
AGGTTCAAATCCTGCCGTTTTCCGCCGTTCTTTGGATTCGTTCCGCGTAAGTGAACGGACGGGTGCTATTACAGCCAGAACAGAGCATCCGAAACAAATCTGATTCAGGTGAGTGAGTCACGTAGCTTATAGGAAGAGCAATGCGCAGGTATGGGTTCGACTCCCATCGTGACTCATCGGCACTGGTGAGTGTCGATTTCTTTTCTCCTATTGAAGCTGGCGTGGTTGTGAATCCTGTCGCCAGCTTACAGAGTGATTAGGTTCTACTGTCGTATATCGTTGCTGACGGGCGTAAAAAGGCTAATCTTAGTGTGTTAACGAAGCATATAGTGGCACATGAAAACCTGATATGCAGTTAGGGTGTAACCGCACGGTAGACGTATCGTGTATTTATTAAAAGCTATGAAGAAGACGTATGAATTATTCACAGGAAAAGATTTAGAGATAGCCGAAAAGATCCAACAACGGCGATACCAGATATTAATCCATTCCTGCCTCTATTATCATCTCAATCAAAATGTAATTTCCGATAAACAGTGGGATACATGGGCGCGAGAATTGCGCGATTTACAAAACCAATATCCAGACATTTCGTCACAGGTAATTCTGTATGACGAATTCAAGGATTGGGATGCAAGTACAGGAGCGTTTTTACCGATAGAGGAACCGTGGGTTGTAAAAGCAGCAAAGAAGTTCCTTGGCGTGCGAATTCAGGTATTGCTTCTAAAATAACTTGTCTAAGTAACACTACATAAGAAAGGCGTAGCCAATGAGTAGAACATTCAACATTATAAGAGACTATCACGAAGAAGGATACAATATTTTTAAGAAGAAGACATGCACTTTTGAGAGTGGAGTTACCGTCCTTGTCGGCTGTAACGGCTCTGGCAAGTCAACTCTTCTTCAACAGATTGAATACAGTCTTCGCAGAGAAAATATCCCGTATATTTTCCATGACGCTGATAAGGATGATGTGCGCAGGAAGAGAGAAGAAGCATTGTGGCATAGTGATATTGACTTCTTGTCGGCTTCAATGTGTAGCAGCGAAGGTGAGAATATCTTTAACGTGTTTTACGATGTTGTAAAAAGGATGGGCAGACTCACAACGCAAAATCCTGATGCAAAAGAACTGTGGTTTCTGTTTGATGCGCTCGACAGCGGACTTAGCATTGATGCCATCTCAGAAATGAAAACGGATCTTTTCCAGTTTGTCATTGAGCAGAATCCCGACAAAGACGTATACATCATCGTCAGTGCGAACGGATACGAGTTTGCAAACGGCGAGAGATGCTATGACGTTGCCAACTGTAAAGAGATAACTTTCAAGGATTATGATGATTACAGGAAGTTTATCCTGAAATCCAAGGAACAGAAAAACAAACGCAATAAGAAATGGTTCGGTGAATAATGATGGCAGATGATAATGTAGGCGTTGTATATGTTATGTATTGTAAAACTGGTCAATACAAAATTGGTCGTGCAAAGATTGGCAGTACAAGATATGGGGAATATACAAAGCTACCTAAAGATACAATTTATTTATCAACATGTGTTTTTGAGGATTATGTTGATTTCGAAAAAGAATTACATGAAAAATATCAAAAATATAACACCAATGGTGAGTGGTTTGATTTGCCACAGAACGAACTGAATAACCTTATGTCTGATATAAATGAGAGAGCGGTTGGCATATACGATATAACTTCAAAGCGTGTGAAAAATCGTATTAAGAAAAAAGAAAAACATGAACTAAATAGAACGGATGTGCTATTAATGCTTACTTTAGAAAATAAAAGCGCAAATGCTCCTGCTTTTGGACTCACCATTAGTGAAATTATAAAGCATATCGAAACGAATGGGAATGATAAACATAGAATGACGGTTTATAGAAGATTAAAGGCTTTATGCAATGAGGGTTTTGTTTCTAAAGGAATGTTAAGCGATCATGCCGACACTTTTTATTTGCTCGACAAAGGTAGGAATGTCATTTTGAACTTAGAACAACCAAAGAAGCAAACTCCAAAAGGACGAGATGCTTTATTAAATATGAGAAAACAACTTTCAAACTCATGAAATTAAATATAGCAAAAAAAAATAAGATGAACGAAAGGTGGTTCAAGATATGAGGGATCCAGACAGGCTCGATTCATTCTACGATGAAGTGAAGAAGATTCACAAACGGTATTTTCCCGACTGGCGGTTTGGGCAATTCATTACAAACTTTGTTGAATGGTTTCGTCTGCAAACAGGGCGAGACATTTTCTATCTGGAAGATGATGACAGTACGATTCAGTATTTCCGTGAGTTCGCAATAGCAATGAAAAGAGGCGAGTTGAGATTATGAAGAAACATACACTTGAATTTACGACTCCTGACGATTGGAAACCAATGACAGAGGCTGCATGTTGGACGGGATGCCCGTTTGCATGTCTCACGAAATTAAGTCATGAGTGCAGAGCAAGAGAGGCTTATAGGAAAAACGGATTTATAATTTGTCCAGTCGTGAGATTTTCGGGCGAATTTCAATGGAGTAGAAAGCATATGACTTTCGAAGAAGCTGCAAGGCTTATTGACCCTAATACATGCACAGAAGCGTTAGAAGAGTACAAACGTCTTGGTGAAGAGCGTGCTGTTAAAGCTATGGAAGAAGCGTGTAAGTTGGCGTGCAAGGCGTTGAGATTTATGGATGATTACAATACAGAATAAATAACGCAAAATACTGTTGACAAATTAGAAAAATCAAACTATACTTTTATTGTGTTCTAAATAACTACTTTAGCTACTTTAAAAAAGTTGAAAACCTACAAACATAGCCATTTTTACTTTGAATAAAATCAAAATCGAGAAAATACAAAAAATAACGCAAGATAACATAGTAAAACGACACGGATGTGGTATCGCTACTGGACAATTTCTCTAAAGTAAAAAAATGTCCATTAGACTATCGGCAATAAATTAAAAATTTGCCGAAATATATGATAAAGAAGGGAGATTGAATGGCAAGAATCAAAGGTAAGTATCGGGCGGTAATCGAGTTGACATTGGATACGCCAGTAACCGAAAACATGCTCCCGTTCAAGGATATTAAGCATGAATGGGAAAACGAACTTAGCGGTTATATCCAGAAAGATGTGCGAGATTTTGCGGATCCTGCGAGTTGTAAGGTGACTCAGGAGATTGCAGAGATTGAACTCGTTGAAGAGTGATAAGTAACCGACATATGTCGAAAACATATAGCAAAAGAAAGGATCAAAAATGGAGTTCAGGAAATTTGCTGAAAAGGTAAATAATCATTTCCAGACTATGATGAAGACTTCAACCGTAATGTTCGAAGTCGATTCTGACAAGGAAACAATCTGGGAAACATATCTCGAAAGTTTCCCCAATGGCACAAACGAAATCTACATCACAAACAGAGAACACGACTGCTCTTCCTGCCGACACTTTATCAAGCAGTTCGGTAACGTTGTAACTATCAAAGACGGAAATATGGAGAGTATCTGGGACATCGACATTGACGGTGAGTATGGCGTTGTTGCCAAAGCACTGAGCGATTACATTCATTCTCTTCCTATCCGTGATGTGCATCTCGAAAAGGATCCTGTGGTCGGTACAAAGAAGACTGTCGGTACAAACTTCTTTCATTTCTTTGCAGAAATTCCGAGGGGTGTCAGGCTAAACACATTTCGTTCTGTCGCTGATATTCAGGGCGAGTATAGAGATTCTAAAAATGTATTCAGGCGTTCGCTTGACGAGATTACTCTTGAAAGCCTTGACACGGTTCTCGATCTTATCGCATCGAACACTTTGTATAAAGGCAACGAGTGGGAGAGTGCACTCAAAGATTTCCGCAAGCTGAAAATTGCGTATGACAAACTGACAACTGATACGGATAAAGACCTGTTTGCTTGGGAAAAATCTGTATCTACACACAGAGCAATCAGCCGTATCCGTAATCATTCAATCGGCGTGCTGCTTGTGAATATTTCCGAGGGAATGGAACTTGACAACGCTGTTAGACAGTACGAAGTGATTGTAGCACCTGCCAACTACAAAAGACCCAAGGCAATCTTCACGAAGAAAATGCTCGAAGAAGCGCAGAAGACCATCGAAGAACTTGGCTACATGGATTCGCTTGCACGCAGATATGCGGTTCTCGATGACATTACCGTGAACAACGTTCTCTTTTCCGATAAGGATTCAGCTAAGAGAATCGGCGGTACAAAGAGCGTCTTCGATGACATGATGAAAGATGTTGCTAAAAAGCCTAAGAAGTTCTCAAAGGTTGAAGAGATTTCTGCGGAAGAGTTTGTCGAGAAGGTTCTGCCAAGATGCACGAGCGTTGAAGCGTACTTCGAGAATAAACACGCAAGTAACATGGTTTCTCTGATTGCTCCGTCTGTCAGCGACAGCAAGACAATGTTCAAGTGGAATAATAATTTCAGTTGGGCATACTCTGGCAATATGACGGATAGCATGATGAAGGAACGAGTCAAGAACGCTGGCGGTGACGTTACAGGCGACCTGAGATTTAGTATACAGTGGAATGATATTGATACAGGATCCGACCAGAATGACCTTGACGCACATTGCAAACTCCCTGATGGTCTTGAAATTTACTATGGTCAAAAGTACGCTGGCACTGGCAAACTTGATGTTGATATTATCAATCCGAATAACAAAGTTGCAGTTGAAAATATCACATTCTCTGATAGAAAACGCATGAGGAATGGAACTTACAAATTCTTTGTGCATCAGTTTAGCAACCGTGGCGGAAGAGATGGGTTCAGGGCTGAGATTGAGTTCGATGGTAGAATTTATTCCTTTGATTACAGAAACGAACTCCGTCAGGATGAGGATGTTCAGGTTGCAGAAGTGACTCTGAAAGATGGACAGTTTACCATTAAAGAGAAACTTCCGTCTGCCGAGTCTTCGAAAGAGATTTGGGGAATCAAGACAAATGATTTTGTTCCTGTCAGTGTGATTTGCTACAGTCCAAACTATTGGGATGAACAGAAGAGTATCGGTAACAAGCATATCTTCTTCATGCTGAAAGGCTGCATCAATCCTGAAAGTCCTAACGGGTTCTTCAATGAGTTTCTGAAAGAAGACCTGATGAAGCATAAGAGAGTCTTTGAAGCATTGGGCGGTAAGATGAAAGTCGAGGACAGTGATGACCAGCTTTCGGGCATTGGCTTCTGCCTTACTAAGAGAAGCGAACTTATCGTTAGGGTTAAAGGCAGTGTCGAGAGAGTATTAAAGATTAAGTTTTAAGGGGGTATGACATGAATATTTTTGAGTACGCAGTAGAACACAAACTTCGTTTCCCGTATAAGGGACTTATTTCCACAGAAGACCTGTATGCGCTTTCCGTCAGCGATCTTGACACGATTTACAAGACACTGAAACGTGAAGCAAAGCGCAACGGTGAAGAATCACTTCTGGCTACAAAGTCCAATGATGACGTAGCACTCGACACCAAGATTGAGATTGTCAAGTACATCGTTGAAAAGAAACTTGCACAGGTTGAAGCACGCAAGACCGCAGCTGCCAACAAAGCAAAGAAGGAAAAGATCCTGTCCATTCTTGAAGAGAAACAGGACGCAGCCCTCAAGAACATGTCTGAGGAAGACCTGCGCAAGATGCTCGATACACTTTGATTATGAGTGGACGAAAGCTATATATATCCGACCTGCACTTGGGGCATGTAAATGTCACTCGTGCAGGTAGAGACTTCGATAGGCGTGGTTTCAAAGATTTAGACGAGATGCATGAAGTCATCACGACAAAATGGAATCACGCCGTTAATAATAATGACCATGTGTTCGTAGTTGGTGACATCGCGTGGAAGGTGAGCGGCAAGAATTTCAGTTATTACAAGAAGCTAATCAACGGTTTAAACGGCAATATTCACCTGATTTTAGGGAATCATGATAAATCAAATCAAAGTTTTAACAGGCTGTTCGAAGAGGTTGTTGACTACAAAGAACTGACGGACACGGTGAACGGCGAGAAAAAGAGGGTTATTCTAAGCCATTACTACATCCCGTTTTACAATCATCATTACCGTGGCGCGATAATGCTACACGGGCATTCGCACAATTCCGCAGAGAGCGACATGGAACGCAGACTTACAGCCATGCTTAACCGTCAGGGTTTTCCTTGCCAAATCTACAATGTCGGGTGTATGTATCCGTACATTGATTACGCACCAAGAACGCTTCAATACATAATTGACCATTATGACACGTCAGCAGATTACAGCCGCACCAAGACCGCAGACGATGATTTCGAGAATATAGTACAAGCGTTGCTTGATTATCATAAACAGAATCCGAGCAAGGGGTTTATGCAGACGTTGAATGGATTGTTGGGGGATGGCAGTATTAGAATGAGTGATAAGACAGCCATCCAGAGAATTTGTAGCAGGATCGAGAATCACAGCGAGATTAAGAAGATATGTTAAGTAATGATGACAAAAACGTTAAGTGTGAAAGTCTTATATATTCGTGGCGAGTAAAAGCAATGTTATGGAACATTGATAGAATGATTAAAGACAAATGTTGCTCTGACGAACAAACATGTAGAATCATTGACACTTATATTAAGTTTGTAGACGACACAAATGACATGAGGATGATTCGTACTGAATAATAAATCACGCAAAATAATGTTGACACTGTGGAAACGCAGTGTTATAATCTTTATAAGTAATGCAAAAGAATTATTACATAAGTGGTATCAAACAAAATTTTCATTGTTACTTTTTTCATTCAAAACCATATAACTTTGTATGTTTTCTCCTTTCGTTTTTACGAAATGTGCAAATTGTATGAAGTGCCTAAAAACGAAAAATGACTAAAGTAGCATGTTATCGTACCGCTAATACGATAAAAATTTTGTTTTGTCAGGCTATGAACTTGTGCATTTCTGTGAGTTAGATAAATACGCTACTCAAAGTTATTGCGCAGTTCATGGCGTTGACGAATCAAAGAATCTTGGGGACATTACAAAAGTGGACGAGAATAATCTTAAACCATTCAATATGATTTGCGGTGGATCACCGTGTTTTCCTGCTGGAACTATTGTGGTTACATCTACTGGTAGAAAACCAATCGAAGAGGTTGAAGTTGGAGACTTGGTTCTCACGCATAAAGGTCGGTATCAGAAAGTTTTGAAGTCTGGTCAAACTGGATGTAAACGTGTCTACGGTGTAACAGCAAATAACATGTCTGTATACGCGACTTGGAATCATAAATTCCTTGTTGAGAGACCGAGAGGTATTGACTGGATTGCGTTCAGTAACTTGCGTTTAGGTGATTGGATATGGGTTTATGATGACTTTTCATTTCTTAATAAGCAAATCACAGCGATGAGGTGTGGAAGTGAAGAGGCGGTTCCCGTATACGACTTGACCGTAGAGGAAGACCACAGCTTCATTGCAAATGGCTTCGTAGTCCACAACTGTCAGGATTTCAGCATTGCTGGTCGCCAAGAAGGTGTCAAATGGGTCTGTCAAGACTGTGGAGAAGAGTACAATCCGCTGACAGTACATCACTCTAAGAGAGATTGTTGCCCGAAATGCGGAAGCAAGAACATCGACAAGACAAGATCCTCGCTCTTAGTCGAATGGCTCAGAATCATCAAGGCGAATAAGCCTGTCTGGGGTATTTACGAGAACGTGAAGAACATTGTCGGCAAGCGATTCAAAGATGCGTTCGACATGTTCATCGAGGAATTGCATGAGTACGGATACAATACATATTGGAAAGTGCTTAACAGTAAGGACTACGGAATTCCTCAGAACAGGGAAAGACTTTATCTGATTATCATCTTGAAAGAGTTTGACAACGGCAAGTTTGAGTTTCCTGAACCGTTTGATAATGGTATCCGCCTGAAAGACATGCTCGAAGACGAAGTTGATGAGAAGTATTACGTCACAAGTGACAAGGCTACGGCTCTGATAAGCCAGTTGGTTTACGATGGAAAGATACCTGAATGACGAAGATGACTAAGTAGGAAAGGATACTGATGACAAATCGAATAAGTAGTAATACTCTCTCTCTCTCTCTCTCTCTCGCAGCGGATTATCGTTGTCGGCAATCTCAGAAGCCACAAAACAATCGCTCAAAGATCGAGAGTGTACAGCGAAGATGGTATTGCTCCTACAATATCAGCAACGATTTATAAGGAGCCGAATGTAATATTGGTCAAAGAAACAGGAAGAGTTATTCAGTTAGGCAACCTGATTCCCGACACAGAAAACTTCAAGAATAAACAGGCAGGAAGAGTATATTCCATAAACGGCATATCTCCAACGCTGAATACCTGTGGGGGGGGGCAGCGAGAGCCGAGGATTATTGTTAATGAAGTACGTGAAAGTAAAGCAGAACACTAAGAGTGGATATGCGGAATGTGAACTTGGCGGTGTTGTTGACCTTGCCTACCCAAGCAGTAAGACAAGACGTGGAAGAGTTCAGGGGGGGCTGGATAAGTCCTACTGTAACCACAACGCCAGCCTTGTACCGAATAGAAGAGGTTAAGATTGATAAATACGGAAAGTAACCATAAACCTGTGTTGGTCGGCGGTTTTGGCAAGAAATGTTTTGGTAGTCAGTATAGGCAAGGTAACAGAGTTTACGATAGTAATGCCGTGGCTATGGCAATTCTTGCAGGTTCCGTGGGGGGGGGCAGGTGGTCAATCATACTTATACTTGGTTAATGTAAAAGAGACAGGAAATGAAGCCAATAGGAAATATAGAAACACTTAACGGCTGCGAGCAGAAACAAGGATATTTTGTTTACATGCCGAATGAATATGCGGTAACGATTTTAACAAAAGCATCGGGAATGAGCGGTGCGGGGGGGGGCGTTGTATATGGTTGATTGCAAAGAAGAAGATGGAACTATTATTTTTAAGAATGGTGTTCCGTGGAATGAGTTGGATAATTCGAGCAATGAAGCGGTTGCGAGTCAATACAGGATCCGCAAGCTGACCCCACTGTCTTGTTGGCGTTTGATGGGGTTTACCGAAGAAGACTTCCTTACAGCAAAAACTGGTTCAAGAGATAATGCAAGAAAATATATGCAAGAGTTTGAACCTGACAGACATCTTAAAATGATGCAAGCGGTAGAGTCAAAAGATGTTCAGAAGTTGTCAAATAGCCAACTCTACAAGCAAGCAGGTAACAGCATCACGACCTGCACACTCTATTACATATACAAAAACCTGTACGAAGCAATGCCTTATCTTTTTGACTGTCTGAAAGTTGGGAGTTTCTTCTCTGGAATCGGAGCATTTGAAAAGGCGTTAGACATGCTACAGGAAGATTTGCGAGATGGTAAAAAGCCATTCTTCGTAATAGAAGAGGAATGATATGTCTCTCATAAAAACAAGTGAGTGCCGAAAATGCACTCATTCACACATAGATGATACCAATAAAGCAAAAGTGATTATTCACTGTGACGTAAGCGGAAAGGAGTATATCTATGGGCAATATGTAGAATGTGGTTTAAAGAAGAAAAGAGGTAAACGCGAACTATGAGCAATTCATTGAACTTTTGCAGAATAAGGGCGTCTAATCCTGATGTGAGTACATATTCTGACAGAGATTGGAATCTTGCATATGAATTTGGTCGTACCAATGAAATATTCTTTGAGTTGATGGATGGCATGAAATATGAATCCGTTCCAATTGGAAATATACAGTGGAATAAATACTTTGTTTCAGGTCACGAAAATGGTGATGAATTTGGCATAACGGTTAACCTTATATACGCACCAAACAATATAGATTTTGATTTCTTTATATCAGAATCATTTTTAAGTGACGGGACTTTTAGTTTTAAACTCGATGCAATCAGAAAGTTAGCTAACGGTATTATATTCGCGGAGCGTTATAACAAAGAAGTTGGTAAACCAGAAAACGGTGATGAGTTAACATATACTTTTGGCAATTTTGTTGTGCTTAACGAACTTGATGATTATAAATTTCGCACAAGAGAAAGACCTTTCCTAAAAGAAAGAACTACAATTCTGCTGCCAGTAAAATATGCAAAGAAACATAATTAAAGGAGAACTAAATGGGTACTAATAAACGTAGGTTTTTACTTGTAGCAAAAGTTCCTCGCAGTAATTATTCGGAAGAAATGTGGATGATGATTCCTGTTGACAGCATTGAAGTTATCAACTGGGTTGGTGGGTTGGATATTGTAAACGTAAAACAATCATTTTCTGACATTTCAAACGGCAAATGTACTGTCGAACTATAAAAGAGGATTTTGATGCTCTTGAAAATGGCTATGTTTGCCTATTAACTACAATAACAAATGTGATATTTTTGAGGATTTTGGATGCGATACACAGGATTTAAGGTCGGAGTTGTATATATTGACAAATGGTGGGTTGATAACTGGTTTAAAGAGTTCGACATGAAGCATCGAAATGAGATTTCGAAGTATCTTGTCGGCGGTTCTCAGTTGGCAATCGTAATGAAAGACGGAACTACCATTCGGGCAATTAAAGCTGGCGAAAATGCGTGTGGTACGAGGCTCGACAAAGTGTTTGTTCAGTACGGTGTGCCAGAAGAAGCCATTAATACTTATATCAGACCGATGCTTATGTCGAGAATTGTATACGAATAAGAAAGGAAGAGACATGATTGACAAGACAGACCTTGCCAAACGCATGAAAACATACGAAGCGGTCAGCAAGACGACACTTGTTCGCAGGATGCCTGTAATTGCCCGTATAGACGGAAAGTCGTTTCACACTTTTACAAGAGGATTTGAAAAACCGTTTGACGAAGTGTTGATGACCGCCATGAAGAAGACGATGAAGTATCTGTGCCGAGAGGTTCAGGGTTGTGTTCTTGGCTATACTCAGTCAGATGAAATCACTCTTGTTCTCGTGGATTACAAGAAACTTGATTCATCTGCGTGGTTTGACAATGAAGTGCAGAAGATTTGTTCTGTCGCAGCTTCGATGGCAACAATGGCGTTTAACAAATATTTTTTTTACGGAGTTGCGGATTTTAGCGCCTACCCAGACAATAGTGTACATTCTTTCGATTTGTTCAGCGCATATAGAAAAGCGGTAGCCAAAGGTGCAATGTTCGATGCCAGATGCTTCAACGTCCCAAAAGAAGATGTATGTAACAACATTTATTGGCGACAGCTTGATGCCACCAGAAACTCAATCCAGATGGTAGGACAGGCAAATTTCTCACACAGGCAGTTGCAGAATAAGAGTTGCGCACAGATTCAGGAAATGCTCTTCACTGAAAAAGGTATTAACTGGAATGATTTTTCAACTGACAAGAAGAGAGGATCCTGTTGCATCAAGACAGATGACGGATGGGTAATCGACAACGAAATCCCGATATTCAAGGGTGATGGTCGTAAATATATCGAAGACCTGATTTTCATCGAAGCGGAGTAGGATGAGTGATTTTTTAAAGAAGCCAATGCTCGAAGAGCATAATGAAGATTTTGATAGAATCCGTCAGAGAATCACAGAAGCGTTAAAGGACTACGAAAACTTTGATGGAGTTAACTTCGTAGATGTAAACGCAAACGGGATTCAGATAAACGGATTGCACAAGAAGACGGGTAGATATTATTTCCATACAGTCACAATTAAATATGATTTTAGCAACGTGGACGAGGCTGTTGAAGACTTTGTAAATGGTTGGAAACACTATGATAACCCAAGGTACATATCTGATTTTCTTTGGTTTTTAAAAATGGGAGAAAAGTACGGATGGGACTGATTGCAAAAGTGTAAGAAAGTCAACTAAGTTAATCGCAAAAGTGCGAAGAAAGGAACTGAAATGAAAAAGTGGATTGTAAAGATTTTCGCAGTAATGGCAATCGCAGCTATTCTGGTCGGCATTCATCCTGACATTGACGCCTATGCCAAAACCAAACACATTATCATGGAAAGTGGTGATTACGAAGGGAACACTTACATCGAAAAAGATGGCAAGAAGATGTACGGGTGGTTCAATATTGGGAAGAAGACTTATTATGCCTACAAAACGACAAGTTATTGCTATCCGAGAGGAAGTATCTGCAAGAGAGAATACCGCGTCAAAAACGGCAAGATATATTATTTTGATGAGACTGGCGCAATGGTCAAGAAAAATACTCGAAGAATGCCAAGAGTAACATTCAACAATGATGGTTCTGTGCATTATATCTACGCACCCGGACTTATCCGCAGATACAGGTATAATGCCAACCGCAAACGTTATCAGTATTACACAGATAAAGGCAAATGGATTGATGTGGGATCGCAGTGCTATCCATACGGCATGATTGATTGGCAATTGTAATATGATTGAAAAATATAAGAGCCTGATTATTGCTATTATTATTGTCCTATTCCTTTTTGCTATTGAATCAATCGGATCTTTTATCGAATCCAGAGAAATGCTTACTAACGTAATGTTTAATATTGCAAACAATATCAGGCTTATACTTATTGAATAAGGAAAAGGAAATTTGGAAATAACAGAAGAGATTAAAGAAAACAGTATGATTTTTAATTGGCGTGTCGAGACAATCTTGAAACATATCAGACATATGATAGCTGGTGGTGATGTGTCAAGAAATTATATTGTCGGCGTAATAGATAACTACATTGATTCATTAAATGACCATAACGATATAGGTACAACATGGAAACAAGAAGAGTCATTGTCGCAGGAAGTAGAACCTACAACGACTACAGTTACATCAGTACAGTCCTGAGTGAATATGTGCGGTACTGCACAGAAAACGGGATCAAACCAGAATTCGTGAGTGGCGGTTGCCGTGGTGTAGACACTCTTGCAGAACGGTTCTGTAAACTGCATGGCTATCCGATTAAAGTGTTCAATGCGGATTGGGCGACTTACGGGAAGAGAGCAGGATACTTGAGAAACAAGCAAATGGCGGAATACGCAGCCGAAACGGGCGGTTCACTGCTTGCGTTCTGGGATGGTAAAAGTCGCGGAACAAAGATGATGATTGAACTTGCCGAGGGTGAAGGTCTGACAGTAAATGTGAACGCGGTTTCTTAAAGAAAGTTGGTTTTCGATGGGAATAATTAAAGAGAATACGCTTCGGCTTTGTGATTTTTGTGGCGGCACGGGTGTAGATAGTCGTGATAAACACAACGTATGCCCGAACTGTAAAGGACTTAAAGTGTTAAATCATTTCAAGGTTGAGGTTGAGTTCAACATACCGTATAGGGATGAAGAAACTCGTTACGCAAATGAGGTTGGAATGGAAGCTGAAATCACAGAAGTAATATCCAAAAGGATGCCATACAGAGCAGGAGTTTCAATGATTCCGCCTGAAAGGAGAAGACATTGAAAGAGATAACAAATCATCCGCCTGACGAGATACTTACACAGATTCTTGCAAATCAAAGGATCCTGTTGCTCACAGCTATAAGGTTTGTAACTCCGCATTGTGCCGAAAGAAATAACGCCAAATGGACTAAACTAAATAACTCTTTGGTTGATGAGTATCACAGGACAAGGGAATTGATAGGTGAAGAGAAAGTTGGCGAGTATTGGAAAGCAGAGAGGGGAAGTCGGCTGTAATGTATCTGATACAATTTGGAATTTATCGGATGTACGACAACGCAAAGAAGACATTATTGGTAGCCAGACAAAATGGAATTAATGCAGTAATGCGTTATGATGGTATATTTTTCCGTGTTGTCAGCAAATCCACATTTGAAAATTATGGCATAGCTTTGTTTATATGTGAGAGTGCGATTATGCGACACGAAAGATTAGCATATTCGTTCGTTAGAAAAACTGATTCTTTTTAATAACAAAGGCGACTAAAAATGACACTTAAAACAATAGCCAAATGCACAGAAATATATAAAAAAAGTACATCGCCAGCTTTTCAAAATATCCAGATTGGCGACAAGATATTGTTTAGTTGTGAGATAAGACCATCTGGCGGTACATATGCAACTTATATATGTTGCAAGAATGAGCGTACTGGAAAAGAAAGTTATTTATCTTTTAATCAAATACCAAGAGTTTTGAGAAACTTTGAGTTTGAGGAAATGAAATATCTATAAAAAAAAACATGGTAGCTTACAAATTAGTTAGACGAGGTGGAGATGGAAACCTATATCCGCTATTCATTGACAGAAAAAGACCGTATGTCTTCGGTGAACACAGAATAGCCGAGTATATCCCGACAAAAGGATTTGCTCCAAGATTAGGTTTCCATTGTTGTTTTACTCCATACGCTCCGCACTTGAAGCAGAACCTTAAAAGCGGTGAGAAGAGAGTGTGGATAGAGTGTGAGATAGATGATTTTAAAACGTATCCAAGACCGCCGAGTCAAGGCGGTGAATGGATCTTGGCGCAAAAATTGACAGCTATAAGGACAATCTCACAAGACGAGGTTGAAAAGTTAAACAATGACATTTAATAACAGAGAAATTGAAAGGGGAAAGCGCTAAATACCAAGTAGACTTGGTTGGTAAAGAATTAGAACCTTTACTTTAAAATTTGATGAATATGTGACAGCGATGGAATGGGTTCGCCTTGTATAGCTTGAACAGACCAACATCAGGTCAGCGGTAATTACTCCCCATCCTACAGAATAGATTGACGAATGATCCGTGATTACGTGGAATTTGCGTAGTTACGGTGCGTGAATACTGAACTTCAAAGACAGGTTGAACCTTTTCTGAACTTTTTACAGAAGAGATTCGAGACAAAAATCGGTAAAGACAATTACTATAAATATTACTTAGCATATTCTGGTGGCAAGGATAGTCACTTACTGTATTGGTTTATCAAGGAATACTTGCACGATGAAGATATTGAAATCGTGGGTGTTAACACAGGCTTCGAGTTGCCGCAAATTCGTGACAGGATCCTGAAATATTCTGATACAGTTTTACATCCAGCCAAGAACAGATGGGACATTAAAGAAAACTACGGTATCCCTTGCTATTCGAAACAGCAAGACGAGTATATTTACAGATACCAAAGAGGAAACAGAAGCGAGAATACGATGAGAGCCGTTAACGGCGAAAACATCTATTTTAATCTTAACAAACAGGCAAGAGAGAAACTGCTTTCAGGCGAACTGCATAAGGTAAGTAACCGTTGCTGTATATACAGTAAAGAAAAGCCAATGCAAAAATACGCAAGAGAGAAGGGTAGGTCGATGGGGTTAGATAGTTTGAAAGCTATCATCGGAGTGCGCGGTGCTGAGAGTAGAACAAGGAAAGCAAAATATAACCAATGTATGAAGAGTAATGGCGACTTCACTCCGATATACGACTTTTCAGACAAGCTAATTGATGACATTTATGAAGCGTATGACATTGAAATTCCGAGTTGCTACGACTATCTGACGAGGACTGGCTGCGCAGGTTGCCCTTACGGTAAGAATGTTGCTCTGGAATTATCACTTCTGCCGAGACTTCAACAAACGAATGCCATTAAATACTTCAAAGAGTCGTATGACGCCAAAGGTATTCATTACAGAAATTTACAGACAGATTTGTATACGTATCCATTAGAAACAAAGACTTGACAAGGTGATTAGATGACGAGTGAATTGCAACGAATCTTCAATTCTTTAGAAGAGATTATCGAGAGAGTAAACATCAGTGAAATCGGTTGCCAAATCGGGTGGAATGAACTTGGAGAATGGTGCACTGATACAAAATATGGGTTTCGCAAAGAGTTAAAAGTGATTACAAGGAAGAAGTTAATGTCAGACGACAGACTGAAATGCTTTGACGATTTATTCTCTATTATCAAAGACGTAAACCCAAAGGAAATTGGAAGTCAGATAGAGAGTGATAATCTTAGGACTTGGTGCTATTCATGGCAAATCGAAGCAAAAGCAAGGTTGGCGAAGTTAGCAAAGGCGGTGGACGATGAGAACTGATTATCCAAATGTCGAGTTGCTTGCTTATAGAGCGGAACGAATCTTTGATGATGAACTTGGCAAATATCTGCTACAGGAAACGAAAGTGTTTACTCGTTATCTTGATACACAGGTTTATGTGTTCAGGCAGACTTGGGCTAACACTGCAACAGGTCTTGACTTGCATGGTGGTTTCTCAGGTCAGGCATTTACAAGTGCGTATACGACAATTGTGCAGATAGATTTTGAGACACAAGACCCTGATCCTGAAATCGGCATTACCAGAAATAACTTTTTCGTTGTATTTTTCAGAGACACACTTGCGTATTGTGGGTTTAATCCGAATCGCTCATTCTATCTTGATGTGTCAAACTTTGACATGAAGTCGCAGAGAAAACAGGATTATTTTAATTAAAGAGAGGGAAAATGAGATACCAAGGTGGTAAAGAACGGATTTCTAAACAAGTAGCAGAAGTGTTGAGGGGGGGGGCAGAACGAGTCTGACACCTTCGTATCACTCTTCTGTGGTACATGTAGTATTGAGTCAAAACTTGATTGTTATAGCAGAGTGATTTGCAATGACATTCATCCATATTTAATTGCCATGCTTAAAGGTGCGCAAATTGGTTATCAGTTTCCTGAGACTGTAACAGAGGAAGAATGGAAATATGCAAGATTAAATAAGGATGAGAATCCTGTGATGACTGGATTCATAGGCTTTGGATGCAGCTTTGGTGGCAGGTTCTTTCAGGGATATGCAAGAGACAAAAAGAACCCAAGAAATTATGCTCTTGCGACTAAAAACTCGCTTGAAAAACTTGCACCAAAGATTAAAGACTTTAAGTTTTTGTGTATGGATTACAGAGATGTTCCACTTCCAGACGGTTGTGTAGTTTACTGCGATCCGCCGTATGATGGCACAAAAGAATATGCAGGAATCAAGTTTGATTCAAATGCTTTTTGGGATTACATGAGAGAAATCAGCCGAAACCATTTGGTATTCATTTCAGAACTTAACGCTCCTGATGACTTCATCCCGATTTGGGAAAAGAAAGTTACAAGAACATTAGACGTTAACAAGAATAACATGTTCAAATCGACCGAGAAAATATTTGTATTCAACAAATAATGCAAAATAACACTTGCAAAATATCCCAAACAGAGTATAATATTAATCAGGAGGTATTAGCCATGAGAAAAGCGTGTCCGTACTGCAAACTTATGATGACTCCAGTACTTAGATTTTCTAAGAACAGGAGAGAATACTTACTGAAATGCGGTCATTGCCATTACGAAGAGAAGTCTAATCTTTCGACAATAAATAACGCAAGTAAACTGGTAACGATGTTTTTAGGTAAAACAAATGCGAGTGTTTCGACAGGGTAACGATTTTGGACTGTACATGCGGTCTGTATGCATAAAGTACATAGGGTGTACGGGCTGTCCATTAGCAGGTGGAGTCGTTACAAATATGGGCGACTCCGCTGTTGTCTGTGAAAGCGGAAGAGGTAAATCAAATAGTGAACAAAGAACAGGAAACGATGGTGACAATGCAAATCAGACAGCAGATGCAGAAAGTCAGAAATGACGCTATCGCCACAGGGATGCGTTCCGCACTTGCTGTCGTGCTTGACTATTGCAACAAAGAAGGTCTTTTCCCAGAAGAGAAGATTGCTGAGATACAGAAGTTCTGTGAAAAAGGGTTAAATAAAAAAGATTAGAAAGTAGCGGTAGTGAAGAGGTAGTTAGTATACGAATTATAGGCAAATATTGCCTGTTTTAAAAGGAATTTTGGAACATGAAAGAAAGTTTTTATGATGTGTTAAGCAACATTGATGTAAAAGACCGCATCAAACAGAAAAACGGTCTTAACTATCTGAGTTGGATGTGGGCGTGGCATGAACTGAAAAAGAGGTATCCGCTGTCCTATGCAACTGTGCATGAGACAGAAGACGGTATGCTTGTCTGGAAGGATCCTGTCGGCGCTCACGTAAAGACTACAGCAACAATTGTCTGGGAAGACGAAAATGGCGAACTGAAAGAACATTCTGCCACAGAATATCTTCCAGTTATGGACTACAAAAATAAGCCTGTGCCGTATGAGAACATTGATTCTATGCAGGTGAATAAGACGATTCAGAGAAGTCTGACGAAGTGCATCGCACGT
>Ga0247609_10002822_pt1 | contig 18060 bp, 1 predicted proteins | sample 172DNAGHGlowgp2_FD_193487 | JGI IMG/M metagenome (GOLD analysis project Ga0247609, IMG submission 193487) | Sheep rumen microbial communities from Palmerston North, Manawatu-Wanganui, New Zealand - 1728 DNA GHGlow gp2 | ecosystem: Host-associated > Mammals > Digestive system > Stomach > Rumen ...
GAGTGGAGAATTGAGGATTGAGTAATGCGTCAAATCCCCAAACCCCAAGCACAAATCCCCAATCCCCAATCCCCATTTAGAATATTCTTATAATAATAAAAAAAAATATAATAATTTAAGAATAAAAACCTAAAAATTATAAATTTCTTTCATTAAATTAAATTTTGTAATTTGCTAATAATTATAATTTTTTGAAGATAATTTTTTATTTATTTAACTCTGTAAAGCTTGCTCAAAATATTCTTCAACTTCTTTAAAAGCATTTTTTGTTACAAAGCAATTTTCTGAAGCATATGACTTCATGCCTTCAATTGTACCAGAATTTTGGAATCCTATAATATGTAATTTATAACCACTAGTTTTCATGTTTTCACAAATATCCTTAATATCTGAATATCTATTATCTTCTCCATCAGTTAAAAACAAAACTCTCTTTTCATCAAAATTTTTTCCTTGATCTATATATTTTCTAGCTTCATCAAAGGCATTAAAGAAATTTGTCCCTCCTCCAACAAAAGCATTATTTATATCATCATATTTTAAAAAATGGTATTTATTTTGGATTACAGCTTTTGCTGAGTCACCGAAAAAGATAACTGTTCCTTGATTATTAGAATTCTTCATTTGGCCCTCAATTATTTTATTTGTCATATCTATTAATTCTTGATAATATGAATTCATTGAACCTGAAACATCTAGTATAATTATTGAATACATAGTTCTATTGGAATAGCCTTTAATCCATCCATTAAATTTTTCTTCATTATAATTAGGTTTTGGTATTATTGGAATTGTTTTTTTACGATTTTTAAATTTATTTAATAACAATTCTTCAGGTCTCACTAGCCAACATGCTATAGATCTTATTAATCTTCCTGTTCCTTCTTCTTTATAATCATAAAAAGCAGAAGTTGATCCTCCATGAACTACAATTGGGCCTCTAGAATAAGGTTGATTTATTTCAATTTTTGGGTCATAAAATAGGACAAAAGGCCTAGGATCAGTTTTATCTGATAAGCATGCAAATGGAGTGAAAGGACAATAATCTTTGATAGGATTATTATTTTTATCTACACCTTTAATAGATTCAGCATATGATAAAGTTATTCCTTCATTAAAAAACGTTATACCTACTCTTAAAGATAATCTTCCTGCATCACCAGGTCTATTTTCTAGAACAACTTTATTGCTAAATCTTCCTACTTCTAATTCCATATTTTCATTTCCCTCCTTACATTTTATTATTCGTTCAGAAACATTTAAATTTTTATTATTATAAAACCCAACCATTTTAAAATTTGCACTTCCATTAGGAGTTTCTTTGAATTTTAAATATTTTGAAAGTAAAAGATTTGTTTCTAACACAAAAGGATAATTATCGCAAAATAATAATAAACTTCCTCCCCTTCTATTATATTCAGAGACTGTTTCTAAGAAAGGAATTATTTTATTTTTTTCTTCTTCTTGATTCTGCACACAATTTGGAAGTGTACCATCTCCTTTACTACAAAAGACCCATGTTTCTGAATAAGGGCAATGTCCATCTTCATCTCTAGTCAATTCATTAATGGCATCTCCATAAGAATATACCATATTATATTTAAAGCCTTTCTTTTTTAAATCTTTTCCTGTCAATTCGTTAAAAATTTCAGGAGTAGTATATTTATCTGCAATCTGAGTTTTTCCTTCATTATCAATATATTCATAATTTCCTAAATATAAAATGATAACTAAAATATTATGGCCTTCAAATGAATCATAATAAGGTTCAGCATTAGGATTAATAATTTCTTTATCAATTTTAATAATTTCATTTCCAATAAAATCTTCATTTACAATCATATTTAAAATATTGGCAGGTGATTCTTCAATTTTTTTAATTAAATCTGAATCAATTGGCTCTTCTTTAATTTTATCTTTTAATTTTTGAAAATCATTATATGAATTTTCCAGTAATACTTGTTTAATATCCTTTTCTGAAAAATCAAATAAAGATTCAATGCATGATATTAAAGAATCTTGAAGACATTTTAATGAAGGAGAAAAACAACATTCAGGGAAAATTAAATTGATACTTTTTGGATATAAACCAACCCCTATTGCAATTAAATCTATTGCTTCATTTTCTAATTTAGAAATTAAAGATAAAGCAAGTTCTATTTCAAATTTATTAGTAATAAAGCCATCAGTAATGAAAAATAATTTTTTACTTATTCTTTTTTCTAATAATAATTGATATGCTGTATTTAAACAACTACCTGGATTGCATGAAGTATCTAATTCATTTTTAATAATATATATAATTTCTTCAATTTTAGAATTATTTTTAAAAATTGAACATCTTGAATTATAATCTATAATTTTAATTCCATTTTTAGTGTTAATAATAACATCTATTACAATTTTTTCATTATATTCAAGTGTTGAAGGTGCTACTAATAGTAAAATAATTGTAGATAAAATATGATTTATATTGCATTCTAAAAGAGAAGATTCAGATAAATCAATTATATATGTAAGTGAATAGTTTTTCTTTTTGTTTCCACCTAATTTTTCAAATATATTTAGATTTGTAAATCCTGAGCAGATAAATCTTTTCAAACCTTGAATTGATATTGTTCCTCCTGAGGAGCAAGGTATTTTACTTGTGGCCAAATTATCTATTAAATATTTTTTAAAAAATTTATTAGTAAGTTCTCTACATAATAATATAAATTCTTCATCAATGTTTTTATCTGGATATTTCCTTAAAGAAATAGAATTTAATTCTTTTAATTCTTTTTCTTGGGAAAATTGTGTAGATTTAATATTGTTTTTTAAAGAAAATTTTGATAATTTACAAGATTGTATTGAAATATTTTGTGAAAAATATTTACTTTCTATTTGATTATTTTTGATAAATTCAAGTATTTGATTTGATTTATTATAATATTTTTGCTTAATTAGAATTTGTTCATGTATAGAAGCTTCTTTAATTTCATTATTATTATTTTGAATATTGTCTTCTAAAAGATCTTCTACTATAATGCTTATAGGTTTTGTGCATTTTTCTAAAAATTCTTTTGAATTAGCTATAATTTCTTCTATTGAAAAAAAATTTTGAATTATTTGGTTTTTCTCAGATGTTGGAATAGTCAATAATTCTTCATAAATGTTAGGAAACTTATTCAATATTTTATCTTCAAAAAATGATTTAATTCCAAAAACTATGATTCTTTGGCCCAATTGAATCCAATCCAATTTATGATCTAAAACTTGAACAGAAATTAAGTTTGATAATAAAATTTGCAAGTATTTTCCTTGATAAGATTTGTTTGTAAAAGATTCTTTTAATTTCTTCAAGGCATCAGCAGGAAAAGATTCGAATCTTTTTATTTTTGATAATATGTCTCTTAGTCTTGATAATTGTTCTACAATATTTTCTTTTGAAAACTCTTTTGATAAGGCCCAAATACAATTTCTTTCAGCAAAGCAGGATATTCTTATCCTGCATCCATATTTACTTAAAGGTATGACTAAACCTGTAACAATAATTATAACTGCTATTCTTTGATCTTCAGTCATAATTTGATTAACATCAATTGCAAAATCAATATAACTTTTTTCTAATGTTTTTATATTAATATTATTCTCATCATAATTTAATATTTTTTCTCTTATTAAATTTGAACAAATATTTTGAAGTCTAAAAGAAGTAGATATAAATGAACTATTTGGCTTATATTTTTCTTTTTCTAAAGAATCATTAAAAGGTATTATTATATCTTTAATATTTTTTACATCTCTAATTAAAGAATATTTTTGATTTTCACTTTTTATAATATTTAAATAATGTTCTAAAATTTTAGTCGCAGATATATTGCCATTATCTTCTTTAATTATTTCATTTATATTAACATCCTTTTGAACTGTAAAGTCATTTTGGTTATCATTTAACATTTTCATTTTTTTTAATTTTTTTGGATTATAATTCTTCTTCATTGATTGTGATATTTCTTCTGAAAATATTGTATAACTATCTGTAGTTTTTTTTTCTTTTTTATTTTTTTCAGTTGATTCATTAAATTTTTCTTTTGGATATGCAGTTAAATTTTTTATATTTATAGCTTTTTCAAAGTCAATATTATCATCTTTAGCTTTTGTATAAACTATATTATTATCTTCTTCTTCCCAAAAATCTTGTAATTCTGAATTTATTTGTTCAATTTCTATATCTTCTAATTCTGTATTTTTTTCATCATTAAATGGTATTTCACATTTTTTAATAAATTCATGAAATTCTTTCTTTTTTATTTGAGAATTTATTACTTTAAAAAAAGGAAATTGCAAAACGAAATATTCTATTTCCTCAGAAAATTGAGATATTATATTTTCAAATTTTGTTTTATAGATAGAAGACCCTTTTAAATAATTAATATAATTATATATTAACTGTACACCATTTAAAATTTTTGTCAAAATTGTTTTATCTGTTTCATTTGCTAAAATAACTGGCACTTCATTTATATATATTTTACAATCAAATAAAAAATCGAGAAGATTAGATATACTAATTTCATTTTTTGAAATATTATCTTTTATTCTATTTATTCTGTCTAAACTAATATTTTTAAATTCAGTTAACTCTTGTTCTTGTTGAATAGATATATTGTCAAATTTTATTTCTTTAAATGATTTATCTGCTTTATCAAATTCATCATTATCTTGATGCTTACATATTTTTTGATTATAATAAATAATATCTTGATTGCAAATATCTTTTGATTCTGAATTTTTGAAGCAGATTTTATATTCTTCTTCTAATTTTTCTTTATTCTTATCTAGAGATAATTTTTCTTTATATTCATAAGGCAAAAGTTCAGCTGGAGATAAACATATACATATAAAAGATATTATATAACTGATATTAAATAAAAATTGTTTATATTTATAGTATAAATCTTTATTAGGAATAAAAAATTCTTTAATTTCCTTATTTTCATACATATCTTGAATATAAGAATTAAGCTTATATTTAATATTTTCATCTAATGAATAATGCTTAATTAAATAAATTAAAATATTCGGTATTGAAATTTTATCATTATCAATTAATTCTAAATCTCTTACTGCATTTTCAAAATTATTTTCATCAATATTATTTTTTTTGATTAATTTATTAATTACTTTAAATATTTCTTTAATGTTATTTGATTCTAAATCCATTAAATAATTTTCTATTTCTTTTTTGAATTTCCTTTGTTCATTATTGAAAACAGTCATAATTTCATTATCATTATTATTATTATAAATACCTACTATAATAATTAAATCTTTATAATCTTTATTTGTAAATTCATTTTTGTTATTAAAACCATAAAATATTTTTCCTTCTTGAGGCTGTTCATTTGTATATTTGAAATTTTCTTTATATAAAACTAGTTCATTTTTATGAATTAAATAAATTGTATAATATTTTGGAATTGATTGATCAATTTTCTTGTTCTCTTTATTGAATTTTTTATCTATTATATAAACTTCAAATTCATTTTTTTGTTTTTGCATTTCTTTTTCATCTAATTCAAACTTATAATTTTCCCCATTTTGAATAATATTAGGTATTTTTAATTCTTCAATATTTATTTCATACTCATTAATTTTCAAAATTGTATCAGAAATTATACCTAAATTTTTGATTGAAATTTCTTTTAATTCTCCTGACTCAATTTCATCAAAATTTTTCCATAATTCAATTTTATTTTTATCATAAGAAAAATTTAAGATTTTTTTTGAATTTGTCATATTAAATATATATATTTTTTTTTCTTTATCACTGTAAATTTTTATTTTTTCAAAATTAATATTTTGTTCATCAAATATTACTAAATCAGGATATTCTGGCTTTTGACAATTCATTTCAACATTTAAAATTGGAAATTTTAAAGATAAAATAAATTTATAATTATTAATTTTTTCTTTGGCAACAATTTTCATGCATCCAATTTCTTCATTATCAACTTTAATATCATTCATATTTTTTCTAATTTTAGTTAATATTCCTAAACTTTTTGGGCAAATTCCTCCAGGAAATGAATATTTAATTTTCAAATTATTTGTATAATGATGAAATACAACTTTTTTAAAATCTTCATCAAAATAATATTTTTCATTATTAAATGAAAACTTTAAAATTAATGGAGAAATGAATATATATATAATTATAGTACATTTATCGCATTGTTTATAATTATGAAATAAAATTATTTCAAATTCAGATTTCACTAATTCTGCTTCCTTTTTTTGCTCATTTTTTAAATTTATATTAAAATCAATTTTAATATCTTCCATTCCATTTATATTTTGATTTTCTTTATCAACATAAATATAATTTGATTTTTGTTGAATTTTTAAAGAGAAAGATTTACTGAAATTATTATGAATTATTATTGAGCCAATATTTTTAATTTCACAATCTAATATTAAAACACCAAGATTAATTTCCATATTTTTATATAAAAACGTAGGTTCATTGTTTTTGCAAAAAATAAAATTAAAATCTCTTTTAATTAATTTTTCAATTTGCCTTTTATCTATTGAGTTTATATCTTCTAAAGTTATGTCTATATTATCGAATTTTTTTACTTCAAATAATTCATAATTATATTTATTTATTTTTATTATCCAATTTTTCAGAATATTTAAATCATCTTCATTTTCATTTATATTATCTAATATTATATTAGGTTCATTTATATTTTCCAAGTTAAGTTTTGTATTAATTTCATTTAGCTCTCTGAAGTCTTTTATTGATTGAATGAGATTTTCATTTATAAGCAAATAATTATTATAATCTGAATAATTAATTTGATTAATTTCATTATATTCTATTTTATTATTTGTTATAATTTCCTCAAATTTATCAAAATCAACAATTGATTCAATTTTCATAATATTATTAAATGCTTCTGTTAATTGATTTTTTTCAATCTTCCAATCTTCATTTATTGGTTTATTAGAATAATATTTTGTTTCAAAATTTCTAAATTCTTTTGTAGTTTTAAACTCAGAGTCTGTAACTTCTCTATTTATTGATATTTCATAATTCTTTTTTGAAATTTCATATCCATCTTTTATTTTTCTATTAAATTCATTTAATCTATCATCAAAAATCTTTTGTTCTTCATCTAATCTTTTTTGAGAAGGTATAACTATATCTTTGATAATTTTTATTAATTTAATCTTTTCGTTTTCTATTTCTTTAATTTTTTCTTCTTTTTTTTGATTAAATACCAATTTAAATCTTTTAATATAATTTGAAAGTAAATATTTTATTATATTAACTATTTTTAAATTAGAAAAAGAAGGTGTTTTATTTGATATTGTTTCTATAATTAATTCTTCAAATAAATTAAAAATTATTGAATATGTTCCACTTTCTTTCTTTATTTCAATAAATATGCTTCTTAATATTGAAATTATAGTTTCAAAAATATTTATCATAGTATGAGAATAATTATCTCTAAATATTGATAAATTATATAACTCCATTATTCTATATCCGAATTCATAATTTTTATTTAATTTAATATTTTGAAATATGACTTCAAATGGAGTATCTTTGAATTTTGTTTCAGGCTTATTTTTTTTAATTACATATGTTGCAAAAATTGCCTTTGCTATAATTTTTTTATCATTTATATATTTATTAAATTCACCCTTGAAATTGAGAAGATTTTCAAATTTATTTTTTATTATTAATTGTTGGGGATTTTCTTGACAAGTTTTTTGAAATTCTTCTTTATTATAATTGAGCCAATTAAATTTTGAAATATAATTATTATATTTTATTTTTTCAAAATTATCAAATAATATTTTTATTTTATTTATATTTTCTATAGCCTTTTCTTTTTTTTCTTCAAATTTATCATCATCATTAAAATCATCTTCATTAATATTAAGCAAATTATTAAAGAAAATTTCTTTTGAAACATTTTTGGAGAATGTAAAATGTCTATTTTCCTCAAATTCATTCAGTTCACCTATTGATTCTCCTATTTGGAAGCAGAATTCTATATCATCTATTGATAGATTAGGAAGATATATAAAAGATTCATTTGAAAAATTTATTAGTTCTTGAACTTTTTCATTGCAATTTAATATATTATTAATTTCTTCAAAAAATATATCCTGTAAATTATTTTTTATTATTTTACAAATTAAATAAGAATTTGAAAGTTTTTTTAATAGCTTAATTATATATTCCTCTACATTTTTATTACTTTCACATTGCTTAAATATTTTTTTTCCAAATTTTTTATTAAATAAAACTTCTTTTTTTATAATTTTACTAAATAAAGATATTTCATTTAAAAACAAAGAATTTTCTTTAATTATTTCTATTTTTTCTATAATTGAATTTAATCTAGAATAATCAAACAAAAGATTTATTGATTCTGAAATTTGTTTTATATTTTTCCATATCATGATTTCAGATTGAATTGAATTTTCTTTTACTTTATTAATTTTTTGGGAATTAATTAATTTTTGAACAAAATTTTGTAATTCATTTCTTAAATTTTCCAATTTTTCTTTGATTTTTTTTTTTTTGTCTTCATCATCTTCGTTATTTAATTTTTCAATTTCTTTTTTAATTAAATCAAAATAGTCTTCTAAAAACTTATAGTATTCCAAATTTTCTAATTTATAATAATTTTCTTTTATTTTTTCCAATTGCTCTTCATATTTTTTCATTGATTTTTGATCTGTAAAAAATCTTTTTCTTTGCTCTAATATATTTATTTTATTTGAAAATTCTTGAAAATCTTTCTTATCATTATTTTCATTAATAAATTTTTGAATTGTCTTAAGATAAATTAAGGCATTATTAATGTTAGCTTCTTCTTTTCCCTCAGAAAATAAATCTATTCCATTAGTAAACTCTAATACTTTATTATAACTTTCTCTTTCATTTATTTTTCTTAGGCCTTCTAATAATTTATATCCTTTTATTAAATTAGGTTTCATAATTTCCCATATTTCATCTTTTTTTTTGATTATTTGGCCAAAATTTTTATTTAAAGAATATAGTTCTTTTGGTAATATTTGACTGATTTCTTTATCTTCTACTGAATAAAATAATTTTAAAAATACTTGATAAAACCAAAATATTTTTAATATATTTTTATTATCATAAAAATCTTCTGGATAATAATATGTTGAATGAATATTTCGATAATCGTCTATTTTATCCAAATAATGAAACTGAATATCTTCTTTCTGATTTTCTTTTAATAATTTTTGTAATTCTTCAATATTTGTATCATTTTCTAAATCAAGTTTTTTTTGATTTATTTCAATTTCGATTCCTTTTTTATCGTAATGAACACGAAATTTATTATTATTTTTATCATCATAAGTAATTAAACTAGTATAAATTTCTTTTTTTTTATATTCTTTATTAAATGAGATATCAATATGTTTCAGTATTTTCTTTAAGGAATTATTTTCTATCATCTTAAAGTGAATATTAATCCATTTATTTTTATCTTCTGGATTTACTTTTGAATAATAGTTATAAAATAGTTTTAAATAAAATTTTTCAAGATTTAAAATATTAATTTTAAAGGGAATAATATCATCAAAATTTTTTATTATATTTTTAAACCAAAATATACACCTTTTGTATATCTGATTATTATTAACATTAAATATAGCTAATTCATTAATTTTTAAATTAGGTAATTTTCCATCATCAATTTTAATTAATTTTCCAATTAATCCATGGAGGCATTTAATAAAATAATAGCATTGATACAAATCATCATTTGGTTTAAAAAATTCTTCAAGGATAATTGCAACTTCATTTATATCAGATTCATATTCTTTCATTTCTTGAAGTGTAAAAGATTCAAGATTTTCAATTAAACTTTTTCTTTCTTTTGCTGATAAATAATTTATATTTATATTTCCTCTTAACGATTTTAATAAATTTGGAGGTTTTCTTAGATGATATTTTTCTTTTTTAAGTCTTTCTTCTATTCTGTTATTAATTGATTTTATTATGTTTTCATCTTTTTTATTTTTATCATAAAAATTAGATATAATATTCATTTCATATTGACTTAGATAATATTTATGATTTTTATTAATAAAATGAGGAATTTTTAACTTAAAATCATCTTTTACTGGTAATATTAATTTATCTACGAACATTTTTATGTAGTTTTTTTTTTCATTTTTATTAAAAGCAGAAAAAATAGATAATTTAATATAATTAGATAATAATTGAAATTTATTATTTTGATTTGCATTCATTAATTTAGAAAAAATTACTAAATTATTAAGAGATAATTTATAATTTTTTAGAATATAATTAAATTCTTTTTCATCTTTTTTAATTTCAGAAAAGGCTTTACCTATACTTTTAGATAATTCCAATATATTTTCTTCATTCATTTCACTTTTATCTACTAAAGAATTTAAAAGCAAAATAGAATAATCTTTATTTTCCTTAAAAGGTTTCATTCTAATACATAAACATCTTGATTTTACTGCTGATGATATAATAGTTTCATTTGAAGAGGTAATAATTATTCTGAAATTTTCATGAATTTGAATATTTTTCCTTTGATCTTTATTATTGTCTTTTGAAATTTGTTGTTTTGAAAAAAATAATATAGGAGAATTTTCATATATAGTAAGAGTAGGGTTTTCTTCTAAAAGGGACATTAATCTTTCAATTTCTTGAGGTGCATAATGTATATCTTCTAATAAAACCCATTCTCCTTTTTCCATTGCATTTATTAATATAGATTCATTAAATTTAAAGCATATCTTTTTTAAACCCTTAAAATTTTCTAAATTTTTAATCAAATCATCAACCAAGTCTAGATTAGAAATCTTTCCTTTTTTTTTTTCTGTATTTAAAAAATCCAAAAGTTTAAGATCAAAATTTTGCTCTAAAGCAATTAATTCACATATATTATCATATCCATTATTTATTAATTCATGATTTAATTTATCAAATTTTGTTTTAAGAGAATCGATTTCTTCTTGATTTAAGCTAAGTTCTATTCTTCCTATAATATCACTTGAAGTAATTTCTGAGTTGAAATTAATAACATTTAAAGGAACTCCAATTAAATCTGCAACTTGCTCAACAATGAATGATTTTCCTGTTCCTATATCTCCAAATAAAAATATAGGTTTTTCACATTTTAGGCCAATCATCATATTAAAGATTGCTTCTTTCTGTGAAATTGAAAATTGATTCTTTATATTATATCTAATTTTATTAATAATTTCATATTCAAGTATCTGTCCAAATCTTAAATAATTATTTTCTATTTTAATTTCTATATCATTTAAAAAATTTTTGAGATTATCTAGATGAGTATCTTTTTTAAATTTTTCAATTTGAGAAATAGAAATGTTCTGAGTAAATATTAGTTCTAATAAATAATCCAAAGGAATATTTTTACAAACTTTTCTAAATTGTTTAAATGATAAGAGCTCTCTAAAAGTATTTTCACCAGTTTCTGAATTATTGTTTGAATAATTCAATGCTTTAAAATAACAATCTATTACTTTATTGCATTCTTCCTGATCACATATTTTTTCTTTTTCCATTAATATTGCTCTGCATAATAATCCAATTTCATTTTTAGAATAATTTTGTAATTTAAAGCAATGACATAAATTTAAAAAAGAATTAGATAGAGATGTTCTAGAATTTGATAATCGAGAATTATTCATTGTTCCAATAACACATATTTTTCCAAAATTTTCAAATTTTTTACCATCAGGAGATATATAATAGTTATTGTTCTCTTTATTTTGGTTAAAAATTGAAAGTAAGAATGAATATAGCATTTCTAATAATTCATTAGAACCTAAATTAATTTCATCTATAATTAATCCATTTTGATAATATTTATCATTACTTTTACTTAATATCTTTAATAAGCTCTGATATTCAATTTCTGTAGAAATTTGATTATTTTCAACTTTTGGTATTGTTCTAGAAAAAATATCTTCTTTTTGAGTAGATGGAGAAATATTAATTCTTTCAATATTTATTTTCAAATATTGGAAAATAGATATTGAAATTGCTGTTTTTCCAATTCCTGGAGGACCTTCTAAAATTAAAATGGTTCTTGAAGCCAGAGAAGTTAAGATTGCATCAGCAATATCTACTGCAGATATAACCCATTCAATATTTTGAAGACAATTATCTTCGGTATCTTGAATTTCTAATAATACTCCACTATATAAAGATAATGCATAGTTTTTCTCTACAATGGTTATTTTTTTTAATGGACATTCTTCTTTATTTAATGTCAGGTTATCATATTTGAGAATTAAATTGAATAATTTATTTGGTAAATAATCTTTAAGACATGTCTTACATAATTCTATTCTTTGGAAGGATTCAAGTCTATCTAAAACACTTCTTAATAATGAAATTCCTGCAACAAATTTATAATTTATCTTTTTAGTATCATTGTCATATAATTCAGTTTCGGTAGTCAACCCTTTAATACTATATATTTTTTCATAGATACTTTGAGCCGATTTACACCACCTAATAAATTTTAATATTTCTATTTTAATATATATGCTGATCATTTCATTTAAATGCATAATTATTTGAATTAAAAATGAATTTTTAATTATACTTTCTGCAATACTCTTATAATTATTCTCTTTTTGCAATTCTTTTATTCCTAAATAATTTTTATTTTCATAATTGGGAACATGGATTATAGTACATCTAGATTTGAAGGCATCAGAAACTTTTCCATTATTTATTTCTCTAGAAGTTAATATTATAGAGAAATCAGAATTAACTGGAATACTGGATTTATTATGCTTTTCTTTTTGTTCATATATTTCATTAAAAATTGAACTTTTATTAAAAATATTTTGGTTGTCTTCAGTTAAAACTAGATATCTTGGTATTTCTAAAATTGAATTTAGTCTTTCTATAACTGATGGTGATGGATATTCAATCCCTTTTAATATAATCTTTTTTCCGAAAATAAAACATTTTGGAATTATTCCCAAATTAAATGATGTTTCTAATCCTCCAAACTTCCCTTTTTCATTATCTTTTTGATTTTTATCTTTTAATTTTTTAAGATTTTTAATGCATTTACAAATATATGCTATACAATCCTTATTATTACTATAACTTTCTAAATTCTCTTCAATCTCTTGAACAGTTTTAAAATATTCATAGAAATCTTTTTCATTTTTAATTTTAATTTTACTATTTGCGTTATTTCTTTCTAATAAAATAATTAATTCCTCAATTAAATTTCTTATATTTCTTTCAATATTTTTTATATTTTCCAAAGAGGATGCTCCTATTAAATTTTGTGTTTCTGTATTATTAGTTAAATAAAAAGTTTCATAATCATATTTTTTATTATAATTATTATTGTCAAGCCAAATATTTAATAAATATTCTTTATAACTTGTTGTCCCATCAAGTAAAAGATTTTCATTTGATGGCTTTTCAGTATCTAAATCGCATGACATTCTTATCCAAAAATAAGTTTGGAGTATTACTTGAGGTAAATTTTCTTTTTTCAATGAAGTTTTTAAGCAAAGTTTTCCTTTTTTGATTATCTTTTCTTCTTCAATTTTTTCAAGATTATGATGTATTGATTTAATTGTTACTTCTGAAGAAATAAAATCTTTCAATTCTTGTAAATTATGTTTGCCATCAAATATTTTTTCAAATTCCTTTAAAATTTGTTCTATTAAATCCATTCCTACATTAACTTGAGGAATTATATAAGAAATTATAATATAAATGACTGGAATTTTTTCAAATCCTTTTTCTTGATTTATAGAATTCTCATTTTTACAAAACCTATCTATTCTGTCTAATAAGCATTTTATTTGTCTGAAAGTGAGTTTGAAATTAATAATTGACAAAGCTTCAACTATTTTAATTATTTGATCTGCAGAAATTAAATTTAAATTAAAAATATCTTCAAATTCATTTTTTAATATTTGTTCCAAAATTGATTTATTTATATCTGAATTTTCTATCTCATAAATTTTTACTTCCTCTAATATAATATTAGGTATTTTATTTCTCCCTCTTTCCAATTTTGAATTTCCTGTGGCAATTAGGAGAAAACCAGGATTAATTTTAACTGGGTCAGGAAATCCTTTAATATTAATACTTTCTCCAATATTTGCTTTAAGAATAGGTAATAAATTAATATATATACTTTCTGGACTTAAATTAAATTCATCTAATAATATTGGCTCTCCATTTTCCATTGCTTTGATAAGAGGTCCTTTTATAAAACTAAATTTTTTGTTTTGAAAACAATAATTCCCTATTAAATAATCTAAAGTTAAATCATTGTGACAATTAATAGTTGATATTGGAATTCTATTTTTAAATTTTCTATGTGATCCATAATGTCTTGCAGCACATGATTTACCAGAACCTGGTGAACCTTGAAGAAAAATAGAGGTATTCGATAAATCACATGCTATTAAAGTCATTATCATTTTCCAAGCATCACTATTATTTTCATTGTTTTTTTCTTCTTCATTGAAGAAAAATTTATTTTTTTCTTTTTCAAAATAATCATCTAATATATTACAAATTAATTCATTTAATTTTTTGCGATCTAATTTATTAAAATTATCTTCAAGGAAATTATAACTATCTTCTATATTAAATTCAAAGTTTTTTATTCTTTCAAAAATAAAAAGTAATTTTGTTACCTTTGAAACTATATCTTTAATATTTTTAAATTCGGATTTTTTGTCACTTAAAAAATGAAATATATTAGATATATCTTCATTTGGAATTTCTTTTAAAAGATACCATTTAGGATATTCATCTTCATTTATGCTAGTACTTTTATTCTTTTTTTGTATTTCTTCTTTAATTTTATTTCCTGTTTTAATAATAATATTTTCAAATTGTTCATTAATATTAATTTCATCTATATATATTGAAACAAATCTATTCATTAAGGCCTTAGAAATATTTTTCTTTTCATCATCATTATCATCAATTCTCATTGTCCCAATCATAATAAAATTTTGATTTATTTTTTTTGGTTTGTCAAATTCATGTTCAATTACATTAAAATTCATTTGATTTTTTTTAAAATTTTCTTCAAGCAGAGAGTTTAAGCATTCAATTACTTGAGGTTTAGAATAATTAATATTATCTAAAATTGCAGGCATTCCTTTTATACCTGCTTCTAAAACTGGACCATCCTTCCAAATAACAAAATTAGATAAATTTTTTTCTATGATTTCTACGCTTTCTTCTTCTTTTTCATCTTGTTTTTTATCATATATACCTGGTTGAAAGCATCCTAATATATCTTCAGTAGAAGTTTCTGATGTGCATAATAAAAATTTATTTTCTTCATTACACATATTTGCTATAAATTTAGCAAAAGTTGTTAATCCACTTCCCTTTTTTCCAATTAATAAGGTATGATGTCCTTCTTTACATGCATTAATAGCTAAATATGCTGATTTTATTCTATTATCATCATAGACAATATTATATTTTTCAAAACCTTTTTCTATTTCTTTTTTTAAGTTGTTTTCCATCTCAAAATTACCAAATTTATTTAATAAATCATCAAAATCTTTTCTTTCATTTAGTGGAAATCTTGCAGTAAATGAAATTTCAGCTGCGATTCTAGGAAGAATATTATTTTTACCTAAACTGATAATATATTTTAAATTTCTTAAAGTGACAATTGGATCTATTGATCTTTTATTTGATTTCATTTCTTCTTCCATCCTTTTATATAAATTTGTGAAATTTTTTAAATTATCTTGATATTTTTGATAATACTCGAATGATTTATTCTCCTCTAAAAGTTCATTAAAAATAATTTCACATTCTTCAAAATCCATTTCATCAAATGAAAGAGTCACAAATTTTGATAAAATATTGGAAGTTAATACATTCCTTTGATTGCTTTCAAAGCCCTTTACTTCTCCATTCATTGTTAATATAACATTATATCCTTCCATTTTATAAAATACCTTTTTCTTTTCAATTATTTCATTTTTTGATAAACTACTTAATATTGAAGATAAAACTTCTGGTTTTGCTAAATCACATTCATCTAAAATTAATGTATTTCCATTAGAATAGGCATTCAATAAAATTCCAGGAGTAAATTTCACTGTATTGTCTTCACTATTTATATTATCTTTCCCATATAAATCTTCCTTTGAAGTATGCTCAGATAAAACAGCAGATAAAGGTTTTATATCATTTAAATATGAAGCAACTGTTGATAAAAAGCTTTTTCCTGCAGAAGTAAATCCTTGAATTATAACTGGGCAATTTGATTTAATACATAAGTCTAATAAATATAATTTTCTTAAAGTTTTATCTGTGAAAATGCATGAGATTTTTCTTTGGTTTTTTTTATTATATTCATTGAGTCTATTTTCTAAATCGTTTTTAAAAATGTTAATATTAATTTGGATATCTGGAGTTTTTAATAAATCTTCTATTATTAATTTAATTAAATCTGGCTTATAATCTATAGTTTTTAATGTCTTTGGAATAGAGTCATCTAAGCACAATAAGCATTTTCTGACATTATTTTTTATTTTTGAATTTTCATCAATTTTTGATTCCTTTTTCTCTTCTGAATAATTAAAACTATTATATAATTTGCATATTATATAATTCCTTGTTTTGTAATAATTTTGAATTTCTTTGAATTTTTCTTTATTTTTAATTAAATAATCACAAATTTTATATATATTCATTTTTTTATAATTTAATATTTCAATTAAAATATTTGATAAATTATTTTCCCCTATTTGAATTATTGTATCTATTATTTCATAATTATTTAAATTCTCAAAAATTTTTCTTATACCAGATATTGAAAAATTAAAATCATTTATTTTCATATCTTGAATAATTTTTAAATATTCAATAAGAGATTTCTCTTCTAATTCAAGATTATATATTTTAAGATAATTAAATAATTCAGATTGTCCTAATTTAAGTTCAAATCCTTTTCCTAATATAGGAGTTAATCCTAAATTTTCTCCTCTAACTAATATATTATTATCTATTTCCTCTGAAGTTTCACAATATCTGATCCCAAAAGATATTTTATTTTGCTCTTCGATCTTGTAAAAGGGAAAAACAACAAATAATAAATCTTTTTTTAAAGGATAATTTTTAAATTTGAAACCTTCTTTTTTAGGGCATCTAATATCATATATTTCAATATCTTTTTTTTCCTTTAATTTTATTTCTAAATGAGCATAATTAATAAAGGCTTCAGAATTGCCTTCTGTAGAAATCCCTAAAGGAAACTTTTTCACTATCCTTTTTTCATTTTCTTCCTTTTCCTTATTTTTTTTTCTTTGTTCCTCTTCTTCATCTTTTTTCTTCTTTTCTTCCTCTTTTATCATTTCTTCTTCTTTTATCCTTTCTTCTTCTTTTATCCTTTCTTCATCTTTTATCATTTCTTCTTTTTTTTCCTTTTCCTCTTTTTCTTCTTTTTCTTTTTCTTTTTCCTTTTTTTCTTTTTCCTTTTTTTCTTCTTTTTCTTTTTCTTCATCTTTTTCTTTCTTTAAATTAACTTTATTATTCTCAGAATGTGTTTTTTTAATATTAATTATAAATATTTTTTTTTTTGTGTTTCTATCATCTTCCTTTTTCTTTTCCTCTTCCATTATATGTTCAATTAAAAAAAATTCTTCTGAATTTGGCCAAATTTCAATCTCATTGTCTAAAAAATTATAATCAAAAGTTAATGTCTTTTTGACAATATCTTCATTTCTAAGCTCTTTTAAAGAATTTTTTCGTTTAACTTTTAATCGACAATATATCATGTTATCTTTTGGAATCATTATTTTTAATGTAATATTTTCATCTTCATCTTCATCTTTCATTTTAAAGATAAATTTATTTTAAAAAAAATAATTATTTTTTAATATTAAATAGTTTAAAATAATTTTTATTTATATTTTAATAAAAAGGAATTATTAAACTATCATGGGGATTGGGGATTGGGGATTGGGGATTGGGGATTGGGGATTGGG
>Ga0247609_10002824_pt1 | contig 18055 bp, 10 predicted proteins | sample 172DNAGHGlowgp2_FD_193487 | JGI IMG/M metagenome (GOLD analysis project Ga0247609, IMG submission 193487) | Sheep rumen microbial communities from Palmerston North, Manawatu-Wanganui, New Zealand - 1728 DNA GHGlow gp2 | ecosystem: Host-associated > Mammals > Digestive system > Stomach > Rumen ...
AATATAAACACTGTTTGCGATGTTTTTCAGCCTTTAAGCATTTTTTTGTGTGTTCGTCTGTCTCGGAGACATACGAATATGATTATCTGGGCAACAGAACGGCCAAAACATCCGGTGGAGTAACGACAGAATACACTACTGATCTGTCTTCCGGATATAGTCAGGTTCTTAAGGCAACAGACGGAAATACCACTGTTTACTACACCAGAGGCTTCGAACTGATCTCCAGAAGAGAAGGAACTGCAGCATCCTATTATGTCTATGATGGCGGTCTCTCTGTCAGAGCATTAACCAATGAAGCAGGTACTGTAACAGATACTCTTATCTTTGACGCATTTGGTAATGAGACAGGCAGAACAGGAACAACAGATAACCCGTATGGATTCCAGGGGGAAGAGCAGGACGCTACAGGTCTTTATTACCTAAGAGCAAGATACATGGATCCTGCAACAGGAACATTCACAACAATGGACACATATGGAGGAAGCCTGTCAGATCCGATGAGCTTACACAAGTATCTGTTCGCTAATTCCAATCCGGTTATGTATTCAGATCCGAGTGGACATATGACAGTTGGAGAACTGATGCTCTCAACAGCAATTATGTCTGCTCTTTCTGCAACAGCAAATGCAATTATAGCTGGATTAGAATACGAAAAAAGACAAGATGTTTCTCCTGATTTTTTAGATGGAGGTCAGTTGGCATGTATTTTTCAAGCATTCCTTAAAGGTTTGATCATAGGAGCTATGGGCGTAATGGCTATATTTGTCGTTTATGCTTTAGCTTTAACTGTTATTCAGTGCATGATGGCTGCAGGAATATGTGCATTGCTTGCTTGGATGTTTGGAGAAGATGCATCATTCAATCGGAGAAACGGGAATGATGGAATTGCTTGGATAGAAGAAACACTATCAGAGGGATTTATAGCAACTGAAGTTACATTTGCAATGGCTGGAATATCTGGTGGCGGAGAGACATACGATTCTCAATATGCTATAAAAGTAAAGGAGAATGAAAGACAAACCTTATATCACTATACAAATGAAAATGGAATGCAAGGAATTATTGATTCTGGTGAACTCAACCCATCATTAAAAGCCAACAATCCTAAAGACGCGCGATTTGGGGATGGCCAATATTTGTCAGATATATTACCTGGCACAAAATCACCTGCACAATTATCAAGAAAATTCATTGGCAATCCTTATCAAGGAAGAAAGTATGATTTTTATGTAGAGATAGATGTTACTGGTCTCAATGTAAAATATGGAAGAGAAAATGTGTATGTAATTAATAGTCAAACACCACTTGACGTAAGCAATAGAATAGTTTCATATGGAAAGGTTGTTATATAAGAATGCTGTATTTAGAAGTAAAATGGATTCATAACTTTACTGATGAACCAGAATATATTATTTCCGAAATAGATAACGAAAGAAATGAAATACGAAAAGTTGAAATATATAAAAATAAAAAGAAGGGGTTTGCTGTTAAGGACATTTCAGTAAATGGTTCTCAATTATCAGAGACACCCATTCCGACTTTAGAAGAAATAAATTCGGATATTCAATTTAAAGCATGTCTTATTTCACATGCGCGGTTTGAAGAAATATGGGCTAAAAGATTTAGCACATAAAGTATATATAAAAAACTAAAATAATATATCAGAACTTTTCTGAGGGTGAGTAAATAATTTATTCGCGAAACGAAGATTAAGATCTTAGAAATTTCCTGAACAATTTGGAAAGATAATTTTTTGTATTATTGTGAAGTTTTCTTCTTTGCTTTTTGTGTGTTTTTATTGAGTCTCTTATACTCAGCAACCGCATCCTCATATTTAACATGCGTATACGTATTAAGCGTAACATCGATTGTTGAATGCCCCATCAGATACTGTAATGTCTTGGGGTTCATTCCTTGCTTTACCATATTAGAGCAATATGTATGCCGGCATATATGGGGAGTTATTAATGGCAACTTCTTTCTGTATATTGAATTGTATTTGTCTCTTATATGCTTGAAGTAATGCTCCCAATGTAATGAATACATGATGCTGCCATCTTTATCGAAGAATAGAAATCCTTTCTTTCCGTCAACCACGGGCTCCTTATTTGGAGGGTTTCTGTTTGAAATTATGGTTCTGAAACACGCCTCGACATCTGGCGTCATAGGAATAATCCTGATTCCACTTTCTGTTTTTGGTTCTTGGATATAGTATCCTCTGTTACCACGTTTATTCAATTGATGATCTATCTTGATACGGTGTTTCTTGAAATCTATGTCCTTTATAGTTAGACCGCAGAACTCAGATATTCTTAATCCTGTCTTGAAAAGGATGTATATACCTTCATAGTATTTACAATAATATGGATCTGATTTAATGAATTCCAGAAACCTTTTCTCATCCTTGCGGCTTATACCTTCTCTGGTAACACTATCGTTAACAATAACCGAAGTAAGATCAAAAGCAAATGGATTCTTTCCTATGTAATCGTCATCTACCGCAAGCTGAAAAGCTGGTTTGAGAACGCCTCTTATAGAACGAATAGAACTATACCCTTTACCGTCTTCTCTTTGGAGTTTAATAAACCATAGCTTAGCATCTGATATTCTTACATTGTCTATTCTTTCATTGCCAAACGGTTCTTTCTTTAGAAGATTAATAACCGTTTTATATCCGGCACGAGTTGGTTCTCTGACATTAATCTTGGTAGCAATGTATTTCTCTACGAGTTCAAGTACCGTGAGATTGTGTCCAGAAGGAACGGATAAATCACAATCCCTGCTGTTAGTATTTAAAACGGTGTTGTTTTGCTGTTGTAGTTTTGTATAAATGCTGCTGTTATGGATAACATTGTAATTTCGTCTAGAATACCGATTTTGAGAAGAATTGCTGTGTGTTAAATGTTGTCTGCTACTATTTGATTTTCGTACTCTGATATTAATATGTCGTTTCATATTCTATCCTCCCAAAAATAAAAACGCTGTGGTAGTTAATCTATACCACAGCGGATTATGATTTGCTCGTATACTATTTAACTTTTTCTAGCAATGAAATGTTAGCCCTACAGTTCTTCTAAAACAAAGTATTGAAATTCTTTATACTCTTCGCATGACTTATTAATTTCAATTATTGAACCAAGAATCAACACTACTATTGGAACAAGAGTTATAAATGACCATTTTATAAATAATGCAATTATTAAACCTATGAAAAATAAAAAAGCAATACATTGGTTAGCATTGGGCAACGGCCAAATTGATAAAACGGTTTTGGTATTTTGTTCATATATTCGACCCGAAATAATCAAATGCTGAGAACCCCTAACGCTTTTCCCTAGTTTACTTAATTGAAAATGATCATCTGAAACTGACCCCCAATACTTAGGCCATAATTCTCTGTGAAGAGGATCCAATTTTTTACATTGGCTAATAGTACAGGTGTTATCTTGCAGTCTTTTAACGGTTTCTTTTAAATTATATTTTGATTCCAAAATCATTCAGATACCCCCACATGAAATTCTGGTTTGGAGCCTGGTTCAATGCCGGTTCCAATTGAAAAACCAACAAAGCCATCATCTTCGGAGAACAATAAGTCACCTCCTACAGTTCCGTCTATACAAGGAATAGAGCCTCCCACATTAATTAAGGGGCCATAAGCATCCATATCAGATATATTATTTGCCCAAGGATAGACTTCCAATGTAGGAGATAATGCTAAAGGAAAATCATTACCATCAGTTCCCATTGTTACTCCCCATCTAGAATATGAAAAATCGATTTCGCCTTCTGGTGACAAAGTGATACCGCCAAAGACTTGATAGCTGAATACTTCTCCCAAAAATAAAGATAGTGAAAATCCTATATTTACCGTCCAGAATTCACTAAGTATTATGCCAATTCCTAATAATACTATTGTAGTTGCAACAATATTAACAATCAATAGTGCTATCGGTATAGTTACTAGAGAAAAGACCCCTGTCAGACTTAATCCTGCTATTAAGCCAATTAGTGCTCCACCTATATATGATTTCATCAAATCATATCCAAATTCGACAGTGTCATAACTTTTTCCTGTTGCTGTATAAGCAATCATTGTTCCAAGCATTGCTAAAAGAGCACAGTCTAGCATGATTAATTCGATAGCAACTACAGTATATATTTGATCCAATGTAAAATGCCCACTCGGATCGCAGTGCATAACCGGATTGGAATTAGCGAACAGATACTTGTGTAAGCTCATCGGATCAGACAGGTTTCCACCATATGTGTCCATTGTGGTGAATGTACCTGTTGCAGGATCCATGTATCTTGCTCTCAGGTAGTAAAGACCTGTGGCATCCTGCTCTTCACCCTGGAATCCATAAGGATTGTCTGTAGTTCCAGTCCTTCCTGTCTCATTACCGAATGCATCAAAAACAAGGGTATCTGTTACTGCACCGGATTCATTCGTTAATGCTCTGACAGAGAGACCGCCATCGTAGACATAATAGGATGCTGCAGCTCCTTCTCTTCTGGAGATCAGTTCGAAGCCTCTGGTGTAGTAAACAGCCGTATTTCCGTCGGTTGCCTTAAGTACCTGACTGTATCCGGAAGAAAGATCGGTGGTGTATTCTGTCGTTACTCCAGAGGATGTTTTGGCCGTTCTGTTACCCAGATAATCATATTCGTATGTCTCCGAGATAGACGAACTGTTCGTACTGACAGTTGCAGAAACCATTCTGTTATGGCAGTCGTAAGTATACGATGCTACAAGAACGCCTGTTGTCGTTGTCTGAGATACAAGATTTCCGGCATTATCCCATGTGTAGTTGATATTGCCAGCCCTTGTTATCTGATTCAGTTCGTTGTAAACGTATGTAGTAACAACTCCATCCTTCGTCATGGACGTCCTGTTGGAGTTAGCATCATAGGCATAAGTTGTTACTGAGCTGCTTGTGCCGGTAGTTACCGTTTCTTTTGTCAGTCTGTTAAGCTCGTCGTACTCGTATTCTACAGTCCTGTTAAGCTCTGTTACGGATAATCTCTCTCCGTTATCGCCTATAGTATACTCAAAGCTTGCAATGGTATTTCCGCTACTGTTTTTGGACACCTGTCTTGTCAGGACGTTTATGTCGTTATACTCATAAGTGGTTACTACTCCATTAGGATATGTAGTACTTGCCCTGTTGCCGTTGATATCGTAGGTATAGCTTGTCGTGCCTTCGCTGTCGGTTACAGAGATCAGTCTTCCCTGCGTATCGTAGCCGTAACTGATATCCTGTCCGTCTATCGTTATCTTGGATAGCTGATATCCGTTGTTGTACTCGTAAGAAATAGTCTCTCCTGCTGCGTTTGTTACGCTTGATAGGAATCCGTTCGAGTTGTAGTCGTAATATATCGTGCCTGACGGATCATCAACCTCGATCAGATTTCCATACTCATCGTATGCATACGATGTTTCTTCACCGTCTGTGGTCGTTAAGATGACTCTGTCGTATTCATCGTACTCATATGTTGTCTCGGTTCCTCCAAAGTCTGTTGTAGATACAACTCTTCCGTATGTATCGTAATCCGTTGTAGCGGTATTGCCTGCAGCATTAGTGACTTCAATTACCTGTCCGTTAATGTTGTAACTGTAATATGTCTCGTTACCCAGGGCATCCGTTACCTTAGTCACATTACCGAGATCGTCGTATTCATACTCCCATGTTCCGCCCAAAGCGTCTGTTACGCTTACGAGCCTGTCCATGTCATCGTATCCGTACGTTGTCGTATTTCCATACGCATCACTCTCAGATGTAAGTCTTCCTCTTACATCGTAATCAGATGAGAATGTGCTTCCGTTAGGATATGTGACGGATGTCTGGTTACCGTTGTTATCGTATGTAAAGGAATATGTATTGCCTTTTGCATCCGTTACTGAAGCAACATTGCCTCTGTCTGTATATGTATACGATACGGTGTTGCCGTCGTCATCGGTTATCTCTGTATTTCTTCCGAGATAGTCGTAATCGTATGTGGTGGTTGCACCATATACATTGGTTGCCGTTATCAGTCTGTCGCAGCTGTCATATGTATATGCCTCTGATGTTCCGTTGGGATATGTTTTGCCTGTTACGTTACCTACGGCATCATAAGAGAACTCTACGGTCCTTCCCAGCCTGTCAGTAGCCGTAAGATTCCAGCCTTCAGCATTGTATGTGAATGTCTCTGTCGTGTAGTCAGGATATGTGATATCCGTTAAGTTGCCATAGATATCGTATGAATAATATATCGTTCTGTCCTGGCTGTCAGTCGCAGAGATGACATCTCCTGCCTGGTTATACGCATAAGATACATAGTTGCCGTCCGCATAATCTATCCTCGTAACCCTGTTGGAGTTATCGTAGGAATATGTATCTGTCCTTGTACTGCCCTGATACGTGATCGTTCTTGTCGACAATCTTCCCCTATCGTCATAGGCAAAGTTCGTTACCATGCCTTCTGCGTTGGTAATAGACGTTACCTGTCCGTCACCGTTATAAGTCATGGACATGACATCACCAAGAGAGTCGGAAACGCTTGTAAGCTCACCCTTGCTGCTGTATGCATATTCCTGCGTGTTGCCGGAAGAGTCAGTTGCAGAAGTCGGGTTACCGTGGCTGTCATAATACATTGTCAACTCTGTAACGCCCATAGCCGACATGGTAAGCAGCTCACCCTTAGAACTGTAAGTACTCTCTATCGTTCTGCCATGGTCATCAGAAGCCGTTAAGAGATTACCCTGGTTGTCGTATGTATATGTAAACTCCGTTCCGTCAGGTCTTAACTCTGATGTCTTATTGTTGTTATCGTCATATGTATATTCCGTCGTGTAACCGCATGCATTGGTTACTGTGAGGACATTACCCCTGTCATCGTAGGTATATACGGTATTGTGTCCCAGTCTGTCAGTTGTTACTTCACGCTTTGCATCTAGATCGTGTGTGAACTCGATCCTGTTGCCGTCGCTGTCGATCGTAGCTGTCAGTCTGCCGTCATCATCGTACTCGTTTCTTGCAATCTGTGTTCCGTCATCTGAGGTTATACCGGTAATATAATGTCCGTTATCGTAAGTGAACGACGTGTCATAGCCGCCAATATCGTTGACATTGATGAGGTCGCCCTTGGAATTGTATGTATATGTTACCGTGCTGTTCCCATCTGATATGGATGTGATCCTGCCGTCACCGTCTCTGGCGAAAGTTACAGAGCCACCTTCAGAGTACTCGATCCCGTTAACCGATAAGGTTATTGTCCTTCCGTATGTGTCCTCAACCTTATATAGACCGAAATCCCTTGTGAAGTAATACTTCATGCCGTCAGGTCTTGTAAGCAGGAAGTATTGGGGATCGAACAGCTGCATGTTTGTCATATAATACAGACTGTTGTCCGCATATATAAGTCCTTCATGGTCATCGATCATCTCCAATACATCGCCGTTGCCGGATTTATTCTCGAACGAAGCCGAGACATCGTGCCAGTTACCGGAACTCAGCGTTCTTTCAGGATCCAGAACAAGGCTGAAAGTCTCAGTCTCTCCGTTACCCCAATCGATATATACCTCGTGAGGATGTTCTTCCTTCCAATAGTAGAACGGCATGCCGAGAACCTGCTTTTGTTCTGTGCCCCAGTTCTTTCCCAAAGGATTGCTTACGGAGATCTTAGGTCCGCCTATGGACATACTCCAGCCGTAACCGAAATCGCCATTCAGTGTTCTCTGCCTGCTGTCATATGTTCTGTAAACCTCGACAGGCAAGCCTGACACGGGAAGCGTCAGGTCAAGGAAAGTCATGCTGTAATTACCGATCTTAGCCTGTCCGGTTACAAGTACGACTATCTCGTCCATAATGAAGCCGTCATCGGCATATGCAGTAAGGACAGCTTTATAGAATCCGTTCATGAGAAGCGTCGGATCTATTGTTCCTACTGTTCCGTCATCTACCGCAGTTGTACCTGAATGAGTATATACAGCTTCATTTGAGTTCACCGGGAACAGCTCAAACGTATATCTCTTAAGCAATGTGCCTTTTGCCGTTCCGGTGATATCCGTAATGAACGTTATCTCCTTACCGTCTTGAATGTCATTGATATCAACAAAGAGTTCTTCATCAGTGAAATCGGCAGGAGTAGGTGTTGGTGTACCGGTCGGTGTTACGGTCGGAGTAGGCGAAGGAATCTGAATGTTCAGGTCTTTGGCTACACTCTTTTTATACCCGTCATCCGTAATTGCAATCAGGTCAACGGTAATATTACTATATTGGTTCTTATCCGCCTCAACCGTACCAAGCAAACCGATAATGTTTTCTCTTCCGTCAGCAACAATTGTTGTCCAATGTGATGTTGAGTAATCGTAATATCTTAATTCATATGAACCGCTTTCTAATATTTCAGCCGTTCCATAGATCTTTATCAGCCCGTCTTCTTTAACTGCTCTATCAAGCTCCAGATGGAATTTCTCAGCCTCTAACGTAAAATCGGCTTCTTTATTGTGCTCATTTCCATCAGTATCTGTAACCGTTATTCCAAGTGTATAGACACCGGGAGTATAGCCTGTTGTATCTATTGACGCTATCTCGTTGTAGTCTTCGGATATATCTATCGGCGACTCATGAACTGTTGTTCCGTTTACGTCCTTAACCGTAATTACTGCCGAGTCTACATCTATTTCAGGTTTTACTCTTCCTGTAACAATTATCTCATCACCGACAATATAACGTTCTTTATCGAACAGGTTCATTAGTTCGATATCGTCTCTTTGCGTATGTATTGCCGGATAAGGATCGAATTCTATTCCATATACATAAAAACATGTCAGATCATCAAACAAGCCGATTTCTGAACTCATACCCATATACAGGTTGTGATCGTCATTAAATATCTCTGCCAGATCAACATTCCACATCAGAATGGGTGTTTCAGGTTTTGTTACCGTTCCGTCTGAATCGTATGTATCTACATAAAGATACAGAACTTCTGCAGCACCATCGTATTCAAGCCAAAAGTCCTGAACTGTATTAGGGGTAAGAATTGGTGTATACTCCGCAATGGCATAGTCTCGAAGACCGTCATTACTTAGATTGTAACTGACAGCTGAAACATAAGGCTCATATTCGTCATACTGCCACTCTCCCTGTCCGTATGCATCTTTCCAGTAATGTCCGCCTGCACTTCGACGCAAGTCTATCTGTACAATAACAGCTGTGCCTTCACTGTTCTTAAGTGCAAAAGAAAGCGCATTTCCTTTGCTCGGCGGACAGCTGTATGTAAATCTCATATTAAATGAATAGTCAGGAGAACACTCAATACTGAACTTTGAATCAACAGTTCCCGTAACCCAGAGATCATAGTTTATTACGCTTAAATATGTCGGTGTAGCTGAACTGCAGGAATTTGCACTCCACTGTTCAGGCACAAAAAGCTCTCTGTATCCATATTGCGGATCACCTTGGGAAAAGATCTTATATCTTTCTTCCAACGGTATTGGTGTTGCCGTTGGTGAGGGGATCTCTGTAGGCGTACTTGTGGCAGTCGGTGTGCTTGTTACTGTAGGCGTGTTTGTCGGCGTAACTGTCGATGTAACTGTTACTGTTGGGGTTGCCGACGGTGTCAACGTCGGAGTTGACGTTGGTGTATTGGTAACCGTAGGCACAGCAGTATTTGTGGGTGTAGGTGTATTTGTCCCTGTAGGTGTTGCAGTAGGGGTTTCTGTCGGGGTAGATGTAGGTGTACTCGTCAGCGTTGGCGTATTAGTCGGAGTACTGGTAGGTGTGCTTGTAGGAGTCGGCGTATTTGTAGCTGTCGGTTCAGGCGTATTTGTCGGCGTTGAAGTCGGAGTCTCCGTTGGTGTCTCTGTTGGTGTAGCCGTTACTTCCGATATTACCTTTATTGTATCGCTGTCCAATACGAACTCACCATAAGGTAATACCACATAAGCTTCAAGCTTATATGTGCCTGCTATGCCGGTATAGAGATCGTATCTTATTGGATCTTCTTCATCTTCAGGAATCGTTACTGTTACGTTTGTCCTGTTAAGCCTGTAAAGGATCTCATAAACATTGTCTTGGGGGATCTCTATTGTGAAATATGCATCCTCATCAACATATACTTCGTGGCTTGATGCCGTTACTTTTACTTCGGGAAGTTCACTTACTAACTGAAGATCAGACGGATCAGCCAAAACATTTAAGATAGAGCCGTTATAACTGAACTTATCGGCAACTATCCTGCCGTTGATAGTTGTATCGTATCCGTTTATGGAAACTCTTCCGTTAGGTGCATAAAGAATACCGTTTATTTCGATCTTGGTTCCGTTAAGGGTTATATTTCCTTCTTCAGAATACAGAAGCACTCTGCCTTCGAACTCTTCGCCAGCATTAAGGCTGTCAACGTTATATGTGATATTGCCCTTTGCAACGATAACCGCATCACCGGTAAAGTCAGTACTGCTTATCGTAAGGTTTCCGTCAGTATAGTAATAGCCGTTAGCAACAATGCTGGCCTGAGACGTAAAACTGGCTGGCGGAATTGTCGGTAGCAAATCTTTCTTTGCAAGTATGGATTCTGACCAGTCAGGCATAGTAAGAGCATCTATGTGTTCCTCTGCTCCCGCCATTTCAGTTATCCAGCCCGCAGGTTGAATAGTGCCGACAGTTCTTGTATAACCTGTCATATGAAGCTCGGAACCCTGATAAAGAAAATCTCTGCCGGAATAGATATCGCCTGTTATGTTTGACTTCCATCCCTGGAAAGTAAAATCATCTGTTGTACTTCCTGAGAAGATCGCATACGGGAATACTGTCGGTTCAGCTTCCTCTTCTGGGGTTGGTGTCGCTGTTATTGTCGGAGTGGGAGTCGTTTCTGGCTCGTCAGATTCATACTGAACCGTATTGATATCAACAGGTGCAGACGGTGCGCTGTCCGTTCCGTCTGCAATTAGTCCGAACGTATATGTCTGTCCTGCAGCGATCGTTACATCAGATGAGACGATGATATTCTCATCGGTACTGTAATCCGTTATGTCGTCAGCATTCCAGATATTGGAAAGAACGACATCCCCGTTGTACTCTATTTCGAGTGTCCACGAGGTTACATCGTACTCAGAAACATTCGTTACTTCGAACTGGCCCTGAGTACTGTATCCCCACGTGGAATTCTGGTCGTATGTTATCTCAAAAGGATATGCGTTATACTCGCCGTGTGTTAATGCATCTGCACTGAGTTCCTGCCAAGGCATCATTCCGATAAACAGTGTTGCGACAAGAGTACTGCTTACAGTCTTAAGAACACGATTAATAGAGAATTGCATACTACTATGACTCCTTTGATACATTTTTGAACTGTGGCGGAAAACATGAAATTTATAAGTTTGAAATAATGACAGAAATACATTAATTTCGATTTATAATGAACGTCAATCTCTGTGTCAGGTTTTGTATTATTCTTGGCAAGTTTTGGTATTCTGAATCTTATTCGTTTATTTTTCACACTGACAAAAACAAAAAGGAACGACGGAAAATATTCTGTCGTCCCTCACTAAACAATTAACTGCTACTGATTTATTGCACTGATAATAATAATTTATTAAGTACAGCATATATTGTGCAATAATTTTTATTAACCTTCGTCAAACAGTCTTCGGTCTTTTTGGCATGTGAAAAATAAGTGCACATTCCGGAATCGAACCAGGTGGAGTAATACCGTTATTTGACTTGGCTACCAGTTTGAAAATCTGAAGTGCCATTTTACGTTGTTTCTGTTTCATATTTCGTTCCTCCTTTCGCGGTTATTCTGTATAACATCAATGAAAATGATGTTTGAAGTAACCCCATACCTACATACAGAGAATAGTCACGAAGACAAACATTAAAACTAAGAAAAAGAGAGCATATTAATACGATTAAGCAAGATATTCGACTTCTCTTTTTTGCTTGCATTAATTCCGTTTCATTCCAATCTATATATTGATTATTTATTGATCCTATCCATAGAATCAATAATGCTGATAACACCAATAGAACAAGATAAATCTTGAAATGTCTCTTTAGTATTAATGCCAATGGTATAATCGAAAGGCATGTCAAAAATGACAATATAAAACACCCTAAAAATGTTTTGCAATGGAATCCACCTGTATATTTCCTTAAAGCCGAAAATGAAATGATAAAAGCTACCATCTCAACTAATCTGTGAAACAAAATGCTTATTCCAATTACTGGAACTAATGTAATGGTTTTCTCAGCTATAATTTGAAGATTATACTTATAGATAAAGTATTCCTTCTTATCTATTACATCTTCCTTTACCATTTCTATGCATATTTTTGCGATGCTTTTCTCGATTATGTTTGCCATAATCACAAAATAAAGAAGACCCAATTCAATTACAATTGGGTTGGCAAGTATTGCATTTTTCCGGGCAAGTTTTGTAATTAATCTTCGCTAGGAATAACTATATATGTGGCAAACATTTTATCTTTCTGTTCTGTTCGAAAACTGCCGTTATGCTTAGCAACAATACTTTTCATATTGGGAATACCATATCCGTGATGTAGTTTATCTGCTTTTGTAGTACCTAAATCACTATTGATATTTCCTGAAATAGAATTTTTTACAGAAAGAACAAAATTCCCATGTATCTCAGCTATTTTCACAAATATGACCGCTTTATCTGCTGATTCACAGGATTCAATTGCATTATTAAGAATATTAGAAAGCAAAACAATTATCTCTTCATCTTTTATATTTACATCCGACAAATCCTTTATATCGGAGACAAAATTAATACCCTTTTCTGCAGCTTCAAAAAATTTGTCATTCAGTATGATATCTACTGTTTCATTACCGGTAATAAACACTTTCGTTTGGCCGTGTTCTGCTTTAGATGCACTATCCATCAATTCATCTAATTTGTAATACTCACGGTTTTTAAGAAGTCTTGACCATACAGAAACCATATTTTTGAATTCATGATTTTCTTTTCCTAGACGATCACGTTCATTGCTCAATCTTTGATACATTTTCTGTATTTCATCAGCATTACTATAAACCATGCTTAATCGTTCATTTTCTATATGTTTGCTTATATCATTCTTTAAGAAATAAAAAACATACATATTCATCACAACCAGTGCAATGGCAACCAATGTTATGGCGGTTCCCATAGAATCAGATATATTACTATCAATAGAAAACAGTATCACACCTATAATAAATAATGAGAATAAAGGAAATAGCAAATATCTGGACCAAAGATTAACTGTGATCTGTTTTGCATCAACTTTACGAAAAATTCTTTCTATTATCAATAACAGTATTATTTGGATAACCATGCTTATCACTCCAAAATAATACGATAATGTGTTGCTGAAAACATTATTAACATTTATCTGAGGTTCCAAAACATACAATAACAGATATACCGTAAAATCCGAGACCAATGATATGAATGTAGCAAATAATTCAAATAACAACGCTTTCTTAATGCTTGTCTCATAGAGAAACAAAATACCTATCATTCCTATTATTGCAAATATAGGTAAACGTATTGCAACCTTGTCAACTGTATACGACAGTATAGATAATAATACAAGCCATGCAAAAACAACAATTGCTTTAGACCAAGCCTTGAGTTTTCTCTTGCTACAAAATACACCACAGAATTGCACTGTAACGAAAATTAGAAAACTATTATATAACAATCCATATATGTGTCTAATCATTTATTCTTCCCAAATAATCATAAAACCGTTGACGGAACTCTTTTTCGAACCCTCGCCGTATAGGAATGGTTCTATTCGTGCCATTATCATCAACTATTGCCCATTGATTAAGTATCTTCGTAACAAAGCGTAAATTCACCACATAATTACGATGCAAATGAACCATGTTATCATCCAAGCAGGTCAGTATATGATCCATAGAATTTCTTTGTTTTAGTATCTTTTTACCTTTTATATGAAAATACAAGTAATGGTTACTGCTTTCAATGAAAATAATATCTTTTACATTAATCCTAAATGTTCCCTCGCTAAAATCCGTAATATATTTGTTTGCCGTTAACGCTTTCTTGTATGCATATTCAATACACTCAGCAACTTGCTGCTCAAATATAGGTTCATTCTTAATTACATATCTATCAGCGTCAACTTTGTAACCTTCAGGGGCAAAATCAGCATATTGTGTAACAAAAGCTATAATCACTTTTTCAGATTCTTCTCTGATTACTTTTGCTGTATCAAGCCCATTCAAATCATCCATTTCCCAATCAAGCAGAATCAAATCATAAGATCGGAGTTTTTCCCTATCTTCAACAAGCTCTACTCCAGAGAGGAAGGTATCACAAGAATAACTATCGGTATACTGACTTATATATTTGATAGCCAGATCTTTCTCGTCATTCAAGTTAACTAAATTGTCATCACATATTGCTATTCTGAACATACGTTCACCCCCCCCTACCATACTTGGCGCAAAAAAGCAAACACTTTTTCACTATTTTTATTGTAATATATTTTTGAGAAATATAATATGACTATTTGATGAGGGCAGTATCTTATCTTGTAATACGTATACTTTTTTATTCCGCTGAGACTTTTACCGCAGGTTCAGGACAGGCCTATCAAAAACAGTCCAATAAAACGCCTTAATATTACTATTGGACTTCTTATCGGGCTATTAATTTCAAAAAATATGAACAGACAAATCAATTATAAATTGATTCCATATATCTCAATGCTTCATCCATATCAAATAAAAGACCTAATTGTTTAAACGGGATTTTTTTTTCTCTTACACCAAATTAAATAAATACATTAGTTGCTATGAATTCTCCGCCCTCATGTGGATAGCAGTATAATTCACCAGTTAACTTATTTCTATAAATATCAAATTTTGATACATCAGCATTACCAGATAATGCATCTTGCTTTTCTTGACCCGATACGAGATTATCTACATCATCAGAAATCTTCGCAATTAGATCTTGCTTTGATTGCTCTGAAGAAGTATTAATTTCGGTATCTTTATCACTGAGAATTTCATCTTCCGTAACACTTAAAAGCGTCGCAAGCCTTTTCAATTCATCAGAATTTGGTTTTGTGTTGTTCTGCTCCCATCTCGCAATAGTGCGCACACTTACATCAAGGATCTTGGCTAATTCCTTTTGAGAATAATTGTTTCTTTCCCTGAACTTTTGATAATTAACCCGGACAAGAAATAATCCTCCCGAACTCAGTTAAGTTTAGTCTATGTTAACTATAATAGTATTGCAAGAGACACTTTACCTGTCTTATACATGACAAGATCAAGAAAGAAAGTCAATGATTTCAAGGCTTAACGTCACTTTTTACATATGACATGCCAAGTTGGTTATATGCAGTTTGTATTACGTTTTACTTGTTGATTGGACACACTAACCATAAATCAGCCGCGTGTTCATGAGACAGACAACTATCAGTACAAGCGTTTTTATACTCTGGAATCTGTGTCTCATTTACCCAAAGAAACCATGTCCCGTTTTAGTAGCAAGCAACGCGTTTAGTACGTACAAACACAAAAATGCTTGTCAGGGAGTCCCTGAAACCCCTTGTGGAAGTCCGGGACAATTTCTTGGCTTTTATTCCTAATTATTTAGATGTGAAAGTAGTCGTTTCGATGTTCTTCACCGCACCTATCCAAATTAACATTTTGGCAGGAAATAGCCGAAGGCTATATCAGGGTCTCAGGGATACATCCCTGATAAGCTTTCTGTGATTGTGGTACACAAGCGCGTTGCTTGCTAATCCATTTTCCATTGATAAGCCCATGATCTCACAAAGCAAAAGACTAACAAATATGAGAATAACCGACGATCAAACCATAATCCATTTTTAGAAAATGCAGAATAACAAATGAACAAACCAGAGATAATCTTTCCCAAGTATTCCGGTAGTTAACATCAATACTATACATTGCTATTACTCCGTCTCATCACTCCCGAACATATCGAGAATGTCTTTGGGAAGTATATCCTCTTCGTCTTTTTCAGTTGAAGAAGCGCTGTCGGTGGTATTATCCGGCTCACAGGTAATGCCTGCCTCTTCTCCGGTTTTCATTCTTACATAGCGTCTGTCTTCACGCTTGGGGTAGAGATCCTTCCAGCTTTTCCGGACGATATAGGAAAGGTATTCATTGAGGCTCATACCTGATTGCTTTGCCATTCCCGGCAAAGCATCAAGGTTGGCCTTTACCGTTCCCACTGTATCGACCGCTTTCTTTTTCCTCCTTGTATCCATCCAAGTCAGGAGTAATTCTTCTGTCTCGTCATTCCCTTTCTCTTGGGCGAATTCGCTTATAAGCTTTCTTATTTCAGGCGAAACACACAGCATCTCTTTCTCTGTTTTGTTTTCTAAGTCTGAGTATTCTCTATTATTACCTTTGAAAGAAAGGTCTTCCCGTTTTGTAGAAATCTGATTTGTACCTTTTGGTGAATCCTGATTTCTATCTTTAGTCGAAATCTTTTTTCCCCTTCTCGCACAATCAGTAAGAACCAGGAAATGCTTACATTTGATCTTAGTTTTCATGATATATGTGTTCTTGGTTCTAATGAGCCCTGCTTGCTCAAGCCTCTTGATCGCGCATTCCTGCTGCCTGCGGGAAATGCCGAGTTCTCTTTCGAATTCTTCTGCCGTCCTCCAGCAATAACCGTCATCACGTTTGGTAAATCGTGTAAGATAGACCAGCTTGTTAAAGAGAACTGCAGCAACAACCCCGACTTTCTGCGCCAGTTCTACATCATAGGAAGCCGATAAATTAGTGGTTTTGTTCATCATATGCCTCCTTGTATTACTATTTTGCATAAATACCTTTATCTCCTGATATATGTTTCAGTGAAGGACACCTTTATGACTTCCTTCATTTCTAAAGGACAAACAAAGGAGTTTTTCACATGTTTTTTTCGGAGAAATTTATAAAATTTACAGAAAATAGCCCATGGTGTCCCAAATTCGTTACACCTCGAGTCATAAATCATGTTTCTTTGATAACTGAAATAGATATCAAAGAGACGTTTACACCCTTGATCAAGTGATTGATCCGCCATTTTCTCCTATAATCCCTTGCGGGTTGAAACTAGTTTTAAGTAAACCGTAAGGCTCCCGTATTGCTGACTACGGGATCATGGGAATCTCACCCCGGGTGACTGATACGCCCCCGCTGCTCTTCACAGAAGTATCATTATCACTTTGTATCTGTCATCGCCTCCCTCAGGTTGCAACCCTGATTCTGACTCATCCCCGTTATCGCTCTCTTCGCCAGAAGGTCATCGCGCGGTCGGAGTCAACTTGGCTTGGGATTTTAACCCCGATACAAGTTAACGTACCTTACGGCCTTTATTCAGTTGTCAATGTACGGTGAAGGTGTTGCTTTTTGCATTCCTTCACCTGTAAGGAATGGGAGATGGCAAAAACGCACGGTCGTTTTGAAAGAAGTCTGAAATCTGTCACAAATACACATGGATCTGACAAATAGGCAAAGAAAAAGTGCCTTTCGGCACTTTTCAAAGTTGTGAGATAATCACAAAGAATTAAGTTAGCATTTCAACAGTCCAATTACCGTAAAGTTTTACTTCGTGTTATATAAAATTCTTTCCCTTATACTTTCCCTTGTAATCGCAAAAACGTTAATAACATGCAATAACTCGAGATAACAGTTAAAGGGTTCGTGACACGTATAAAGCTCAATGTTTTCAAGGGTTTTCGAGGAATCGGATAACAAGAAATATCATCTGGTAAAACTCGGAAAAAGTGTCGCCATCAAAAAATCCTTAAAGAGTTGGAAAATCCAAAAAACCTTTATTTATCGGGCTTTATACATTTTTATTGCCCGTTTTTCACTGCTTTTCCCTTAAACTGCACTTAAAGGGGCTGTGAAAAAACCTCGACTAAAAATCGAGGTTACACAGCTCCTTTTAAATGCAATTAAAGGCTCGGGGAATCGAACCCGGAGCCTTTAATAATGGTAGTATATCTTTGTTCAGGAGATATATACCATGTGTGACTATTTTACCATACGCCAAC
>Ga0247609_10002825_pt1 | contig 18052 bp, 11 predicted proteins | sample 172DNAGHGlowgp2_FD_193487 | JGI IMG/M metagenome (GOLD analysis project Ga0247609, IMG submission 193487) | Sheep rumen microbial communities from Palmerston North, Manawatu-Wanganui, New Zealand - 1728 DNA GHGlow gp2 | ecosystem: Host-associated > Mammals > Digestive system > Stomach > Rumen ...
ATAGATTCGTTGCGCGATTTCTGCAGGTCACCCGTGACCGGCAAAATGTGGAGGATGGACAAGAAAATGGCGCAGATAATCCAGGCCTGGAAAGCTCCGAAGAGCCCTCCGAAAATGCGGTTCACTTTGCCCACGGAAGTCTTTTCGATGGATTTTTGCACAAAGTGCCCGATCATGAACAGCGTAATGAACGGAATGAGGAACCCGATGCAGATACAGACGAGCGTGACGGTGAATCCGCTGATATCGAGATTTTTTGAAATGGTGTCGGCAAGGAGGTCGTTTGCAAAGTAGGCGCCGGCAATGGCGGCAACCCATGCGATGAGGCGGAACAGGTCCTTCAGGAACCCGCGCCATACGCCAATTAGGGTCAATACGAGTACGCAAACGAGGCAAACAATGTCAATCCAATTCATGTTAGTCCGTTAGAGTATGTGCAAAAGGGTGAATATTGCCGTAGGAATGATAATTCCGGTCGCAAGCCCAATAATAAACATTTTTTTCGACCAGCTCGGGTATGTTTTCGGTTCTATTGCAGGAATCGAACCCTTCACTGTGGCGGTAACCCATTCGGCGAGGTAGGGCGAGAGGTCGCGCGGGTAGGCCCGCAGCATGCGGCTGAGTTCGTCGGCCACGTCGGCGGCGGAAAGCGGACGCTTGGAAGGCTTCTTTTCGAGGAGGCGCATCACCAGCTTTATGAGGGCCTTCGGTGTGCCTTCGGGGAAGGCCTGCTTGCCAATCTTTAGCCTGCGGATGTTTTGCAGGGTCTGGTTGAGCGATTCGCCGCGGAACACGTTCTCGCCCAGCAGCATTTCGCTTGCGATGACGCCCATGCTGAACAGGTCGGAGGCCGGAGTAGCCTCGTTCCCGATGGTTTGTTCCGGGCTCATGTAGGCGGCAGTACCGATTTGTGAACCGGCCATGGTGAGCGTCGGGTCGTCTTCGTATTCCTTGTCCACGTGCGCGACGCCGAAATCGAGCAGGCGGATGCGCCCGTCCTTGTCGACCATCATGTTGGCGGGTTTCAGGTCGCGGTGCACGATGCCTGCACGGTGTACGACACTCAGGGCGAGGAAAATTTCATGGAGAATGGCCATCACGACCCATACGGGCGGCTGCTTGTTCACGTCGAGGATTTCGCGAAGGTTCTTGCCCATCACGAATTCCATGGAAAGCGAAAGCTGGCCGTCGCTCTCCTTCCAGAGGGCGTAGGGCACCACGATGGCGGGGTGGTTCAGGTGGGCGAGTATGGTCGCTTCTTGCTGGAAGCGCAGGATAAACGAATCCTGGTCCAAGAGTTTCGGGACCATCTGCTTCACGATGACCATGCGGTCGAGCGATTCGTCGTGACAGAGCCATACGTTGCCCATCGCGCCGTGCCCGAGCATCTGCGTCGGAGTGTAGCCCCCGATTTTTTTCGGGAGGGCTTCCTTGCGGGGTTTCCTTGCTGTGCTCGTTTTCGCTTCGGCCATACTAGGTTTCTCGCTTATTTTTTATCGTCCAGATAAATGGTATGGTGCTTTGTTTTCGGGTCGAGGTTCGGGTAATCAAGAATGTAGTGCAGGCCGCGAGATTCCTTGCGGTGGAGTGCCGCGATGAGGATCATCTTGGAAACCTGCAATGCGTTCTGGAACTCGATGAAGTGGAAGTTCTCGGTTTCCTTGTTCTTGATGGCCGCCTGGATATCTTTTTCCAGGTCCTCGATGATTTTGAGTCCCTGGTTCAGGCCTGCGACGGTGCGGACGATACCGCAGTGCGTCCACATCATGTCTTGCAACATGGCGCGGCGCTTTTTCCAGAAGGCGGCCTTGCCGAAACTTACGACTTCTTGCTTGCGCGGCTTGCTTACGGCAATCTTGTCTTTCAGGAGCCCGCTTTCGAGGATGTTGTCTACCGCACGTACGGCAAAGACCACGCTTTCGAGGAGCGAGTTCGAAGCAAGCCTGTTTGCGCCGTGGACGCCCGTCGCGGCGACTTCGCCGCAGGCGTACAGACCCTTGATTTCGGTGCGGGACCAGGTGTCGACCAGTACGCCTCCGCACATGTAATGTGCGGCGGGCACCACGGGAATCCATTCCTTCGTGATGTCGATACCTGCGTCGAGGCACTTCGCGTAGATGTTCGGGAAGTGGCTCTTGATGTCCTTCGGGGTGCGGCCAGAAAGATCGATGAACATGTTGGGCTTGCCGAGGCGCTGCATTTCACTGTGGATGGCGCGTGCCACGATGTCGCGGGGCGCAAGCGAGTGCAGCGGGTGCACCTGGTTCATGAATTCTTCGCCCTTGTAGTTCTTGAGAATGCCGCCGAATCCGCGTACCGCTTCCGAAATCAGGAACGGTTTCTTGAGGCTCGGCGCGTAGAGACTGGTCGGGTGGAACTGCATGAACTCGATATCTTGCAGAGCAGCGCCTGCACGGGCAGCGATTGCCATGCCGTCACCACAGCTGTCGGGCGGGCATACGGTGTACTGCCAGATGCGTCCGGCGCCGCCGGTAGAAAGGATGGATGCCTTCGCGTAGAGGTCTTCGACAATGCCCGTCTTCTGGTGGATAATCTTTGCACCCACGCAGCGCTTGGCCTTGCCTTCGCCCTTGCAGATAAGGTCCTTGATGTAGCAGTTCTCTATATAGTGTATGTTCTTGTGCTTGTGGAGTTCGCACAGGAGCGCACGCATGATCTCTTTACCGGTGAGGTCGGCCGCATGCAAGATGCGGTGATGGCTGTGGCCGCCTTCGAGGTGGAGGTCGAACTGCGTCTTGTCGGCAGGCGATGGCGTGAACTGCACGCCCCACTTGACCAGCTGGCGGATAGTGGCTGGCCCGCTCTTGGTGAGGATGTTCACCGGCTCCTTTTTGCAGAGGCCGGCTCCCGCTTCGAGCGTGTCGTCGATATGGAACTTGAATTTGTCTGTCTTCTCGGTGACGGTTGCGATGCCGCCCTGGGCGTAGTTCGAAGAGCCGTCTGGCTTGGCGCCCTTGGTGAGAATGACGACAGAAAGGCCTTTTTCGGCGGCGTGTATGGCTGCGCTTAAGCCGGAAATTCCTGCACCGAGGACCAAAATATCGTACATGCGATGTCTCCGTTGAGAAACTTTAATTTTTCTATGCTCATAGATAGAAAAAATGCGCTATTTCGGCATTATTTGAACGTAAAATAAATGAGTTTGGAATTTATTACTAAATTTTGCTCCGACAAATTTTAATGGAGTCTACTCTATGTTAACGTGGATTAATGAAAAGGCCAAGTGGATTATCGTGATTTTCGCGGCAGGTATTGTCGTGGGTCTCCTGGCTATGGACCGTGTGCCGAAGACTGCGCAAAGCTATCCTGTCGGTGTTGTGAATGACCACAAGATCTCTTACGCGGAATTTGACTCTCGCTTCAAGATGATTCAGCAGAACCAGTTCCAGGGTCAGCACCTTGAAGACGAACAGTACTCCCAGCTCCGTAACGACATCTTCCGTTCTTTCGTCCGCCAGATTCTTCTGGACGAACAGTTCGAGAAGGCCGGACTGGCAGCCTCGGTCGCCGAACTCAAGGCCGAATTCAAGAACAATTTCCAGGCGGTCCGCGGCCGCGTGGTTCAGGAAGCCCAGTACAGGCTCAACGCTATCCAGCAGCAGGCTACCTCGCAGGAAGACCTGATGCAGCGTAGCCAGGCCTACATCGCAAGCCTCCCGAAGTTCATTACCGATACGACGGCCACCCAGGAAGATTACGAAGCCTGGCTCGAAACTCCGGAAGCCTTCAAGTGGGGCATGATGCTCCAGCTCGAAGAAGAAATGAAGAAAACGAACATCCCGATGCATCAGCTCCAGACTCTGGTTTCCGCCGGCATCCATCCGACTACGCTTGAAGCCAAGTGGAACGTCGAACGCCGCATGACCGAGTTCGATCTCGATGTGGCCTTTGCTTCTGCCAGCGATTTCGCCGTGGCTGAAGACGTGGTCGATACCGCTATGGTCAAGGGTTATTTCAATGCTCATCTCGATAGTTTCTTCGTTGAGAACGATGCTGCCAAGTTCCAGTACGTGTCTATCCCGGTCGCCGCTACTGCTGCCGACGATGAACGCGTCCGTGAATATGCGATGACGATTTACTTCCAGCTTGCGGATACATCCTCTACCGCTACCTTCGAGGAAATGGCCCGTATTTCTTCTGAAGACCCGGGCAGCGCCGAAAACGGCGGTATCCTTTCTCAGCCTGCCGGTCTCGGTGTCTACGTTCCCGAATTCGAAAAGGCCGCTCTCGCTCTCGATTCCGGTGCGGTTTCTGAACCGGTCAAGTCGCAGTTCGGTTACCACATCATCAAGAGCTTTGGCAAGTCTACTGATTCTACCGGCAAGGTTACCGCGAATGTCGGCCATATCCTGCTTGTGGTGAACGCCTCTTCCGAGACGGTCGATAGCCTCGAGAAGATTCTGACCGGCATCAAGAATGAAGTGGCTGCCGGCAAGGAATTTGCCGCTGCCGCCAAGGAAAGGAATCTTGAAGTTGCTGAATCCGGATGGGTCGGCCGCAACGAGAATATCCCTGAACTCGGTTACCTCAAGGGACTTACTTCTTTCGCATGGCCCAACGAAAACCTTCCTGAAGAAGAAGGCAATGTTTCTCCGGTGCTCCGCAACAGCAAGTTTGTCGTGCTCGCCAACAAGGTCAAGGAACTCAAGGCTGGCGATCGCGATTTCGACATGTACTTTGAATCCATCAAGACTGCCTTGAAGACGAAGAAGTCTGCTAATGCTGCCGGCATCTACCTGAACTCCGTTGCAGACAAGGTTAAGGAATGGAAGGCTCCTGCTGAAGGCGATTCTACTGCTACCCCGGTTGCAATCGAAAAGGTTCTTGTCCAGAACATGAAATCTTCTGCCGAAGGTTACGTGAACGGATTCGGCTACAGCAGCACGGGGCTCTACAAGGTTCTCAATGGCCAGAAGGTTGGCGAATGGGGCCCGGTCATCGAAACGGATCTCGGTGCCGTGATGGTGCGCGTGAACAGCAAGACTCCTGCTGAAGAGGCTGCTGTCGCTGCTGCCGTGAAGCAAGAATACGATAATGGTGCTCGCTTCTTTGCATCGGCATTGTTCAATGATTTTGTGAGCAAGATCGAGAAGTCGACTCCGGTTGAATGCAATCTCGACCTGTTCTACAGGGATTGACGAATTAGGCGGGCTTTGCTATATTTGAGCCCGCTTGACGCCCCCATCGTCTAGTGGCCCAGGACTCGGGATTCTCATTCCCGCAACAGCGGTTCGAGTCCGCTTGGGGGTACTAAAGAACTCACCTTACGGTGGGTTCTTTTGTTTTTTCTGTTTAGAGGGCTTTTTTTGAGGGGAGGGGCTTATCCGTTTTGGGGAAAATGTATTTATTTTATTTATATGAAGCGATACATGACTCCTCTTTTCATTATGGCATTCTCGGCGTCGATGGCGTTAGCCGCAGTCAACCCAATGCCAGATCTCGTGGACCCGCGAGACAAGCAGGTTTACAAAACCGTGCAGATAGGCACTTATCGCTGGATGGCGGAAAACCTTCGCTTCAAGCTCAAGGGTACCGAGTGCTATGAAAAGAAGGAGTCGAACTGTGAACAGTATGGCCGCCTCTATACATGGGCCGCCGCCATGATGCTCGTCGACCATTACAATTATGTTTCGATTAAAAAGTTTAAGGCTCCAAAGTCAGGGAAAAAGTATCACGACGTTTGCCCTGCTGGTTGGCATGTACCGACGAATAAGGAATGGTATAAGTTAAAGTACTATGTTGCTAAGAAGGGCAAAAGCGATGGCATAGGCATTAGCCTCAAGTCCCCTGATTTGTGGGAACGCGAATTGCGCCTCCCGGCGGGTACCGATGAATTTGGCTTTAATGCCATTCCTGCCGGTGAAAAGACTTCGTACAGCGGCTTTATGGATATAGGGCGTAGCGCACAGTTCTGGTCGTCCTTGGAAATAGACAACGTCGGTGCGTATTACTGGACGCTTATGTATGATACGAGAACCTTTGAAAAAGAAATGGCCGGCAAGGATGAGGCTGTTTCGGTCCGTTGTGTCGAAGACCGGCAATACGAAATCAAGGATCCGCCGCCGCCTCCAGTTGTCGTGAAGCCTGAGGTGATGAAGGTGCAGAACAAGACGATTTACACTATCCACGTGGGTGACCAGGTGTGGATGGCCAAGAATCTGGATGTAGATGTGCCGGGTAGTTTCTGCTATGCCGCAAAGCCTGAAAATTGCCAAAAGTATGGCCGACTCTACACGTGGAGTGCTGCGATGCAGCTTTCCAAGGAATTCTCCGAGAAGTCTGCGCGCGATTCCGTGAGGCGTGTCCATAGGGGCGCATGCCCGGTTGGATGGCATATTCCGAGTATTTATGACTTTGAAAGGCTGAATTCCTATATCAAGGATATTGACGAATCCGTTCCTGTAGGCACGAACCTTAAGGCGCGCGATGTTTGGCCTGAAACGGAAAACTCGATGCCTGGCGAAAACGGGTTCGGTTTCAACGCGCTTCCGTCCGGCATTCTGCCTACGTATTCTTCGTTTACCGGGAAGGATTCCATGACTGGTTTCTGGAGTACTGCAGAAAAGGATTCCGTATCTGCCTTCTATTGGTCGCTCCGTTATGATAACGACGACATCGTGCGCGACAGTTCGGGCAAGGAAGCCGCATTCCCGGTGCGTTGCGTGATGGACCCGCCCGGAGTCGATGAAATCTATGACAGCACGGCGCTTTTTGATTCCCGCGATGAGAACCGCTACAAGACGGTTGAAATCGGAGGTAAGCGCTGGATGGCCGAAAACCTGCGCTTTGCCGCTCCGGGAAGTTTCTGCTATGAAGACAAGGACATCCGTTGCCGTAGTTACGGAAGGCTTTATCCGTGGCATGTGGCAATGAGGCTTCCGGATGATTTTATCGTGAATCCTGTGGAAGGCGCGATAACGGTTGAACATCAGGGTATTTGTCCGACAGGTTGGCATGTGCCTTCGCAGGAAGAATGGAACAAGTTGATGGCCGACATTGCTCAAATGAAGAAGGGTAGCGTGGCCGCTGCGCTCAAGACCCGCGAGGGCTGGGCACGGGGCGGCGCCCCCATTACCGAGTATTCAGGCTTCAATGCAATTCCTGCGGGTGCGCGTTATAGTGATGGCGAGTTCATGGAACTCGGTACGAGCACGTACTTCTGGGAAGCTTCCGGTGGTGGCGACGTTGGCGCCGGTTACTGGAATCTCATTAACAGAAAGGACGAAGTGATGCGTGCAGAGGATTTCGAGAATAATGCATTCTCTCTGCGCTGCGTGAAAAACGAAGTTACCGAGGCCGACTTGAAGAAGGCTGCCGCGAAGGACTCTACGGCAAAGGCTGCCGCTGCGCCGGCTGGTGCTGCGCCGGCACCTTAGAACAGACTAAGTTGACCGTTTGCATCGGCTGCGGGCGTATCGCCTGCAGCTTTTTTGTCGTTGGCAGGGGATGCCGCGGGCTTCTCGCTACCATCGTTTTCGTCGCTCGAAATGTCGCCGGAATCTGCCGCGGCTATCTGCTCCAGGAGCCATGCTTCATCGTGTACGGGGATGCCGAGTTCGTTCGCCTTCGTGAGCTTGCTTCCGGCCGCTTCGCCTGCAAGCACCCAACTTGTCTTCTTGCTCACGGAACCCGATACCTTGCCGCCGTTTTCTTCAATGAGCTTGCGGGCCTCTTCACGTTCCATGGTCGGCAACGTTCCTGTGATGACTGCGGTCTGTCCCTGGAATAGCGTCTTTACGACGCCCTTGAATTCGGTAGGGCATCCGAGTTCAACGAGTTCGTCGATTTCGTTCGTGTAGAGCGGCGTATGGAAGAAATCGTAGACGGATTTCCCGATGCGTTCGCCCACGTCGTTCACGTTTTGCAGATCCTCGACGGTTGACGTGCGGATCTTTTCCAGCGTGCGGAAGTGCTTTGCGAGATTCCTCGCGCTGGTGCGGCCCACGAAGCGGATGCCGAGTCCGTGCAGCAGGTTCTCGAGGCTCCGTTCCTTCGATTTCTGGATGGCGTCGTAAACGTTTTTGGCGCTTTTCTTGGCCATGCGTTCCTGCGACTCGAGGTCTTCAATGGTAAGGCGGTACAGGTCCGGAATTCTCTTGATTTTGCCCGTGGCAATTAGGCTTGCGATAAGGGCGGGGCCGAGGTTCTCGATATTCATGGCCTCGCGGCTCACGAAATGCTCGAACAGACATTGCACCTGCGCCGCACAGTGCATGTTTTCGCAACGGAGGATGACTTCGCCGTCTACGTGCGTGAGTGGTTCTCCGCATACGGGGCACTTGTCGGGGGCGGTCACGGGGACTGCCCCCGCCGGGCGGAGTTCCTTCTTGACGTCGGTAATCTTCGGTATGATTTCGCCGCCCTTCTCGACGCCGACGGTGTCGCCGAAGTGGAGGTCCAGTCGGGCGACTTCGTCGAAGTTGTGGAGGGTGGCGCGCTTGACGGTGGTGCCTGCGAGGCGCACGGGTGCAAGGTTCGCCACCGGCGTGACCGCACCGGTGCGGCCGACCTGGAATTCTACGGAAAGGAGCGGCGTGTAGGCGCGTTCGGCCTTGAACTTGTAGGCGATGGCCCAGCGCGGGCTCTTGCTCGTAGTGCCGAGCGCACGCTGCATGGCAAGGTCGTTCAGTTTGACGACCATGCCGTCAATTTCGAAGGGGAGGCTGTCGCGGCTCTCTCCTATCTGCTCCGAAATCTTCATGATTTCTTCGGTGCTTTCTGCGGTCCAGTAATCGTTCGTGTGGAACCCGAGCCTCTTGAGTTGCAGCAGGTTCTCTTCGTGCGTCTTGTTGTTGCTCTGCGGAATGTGGTAGGCAAAGAAGCGCATCGGGCGCGTCTTGCATTCGGCAACGCTCTTGAGCTTGAGTGAACCCGAGACGGTGTTGCGCGGGTTCTGGAAAATTTTCTTGCCTTCCAAGATGAACTGTTCGTTCAGGCGTTCGAACGCCTCGCGTTCCATGTAGACTTCGCCGCGCACTTCGAAAGTGCCCTGCGGAATTTCGCTGGGGTCAATTTTCAGTTTCTTTGCATCCAAGGTTTCGGGGATGTCTGCAATCGTGAGCGCGTTCAAAGTCACGTCGTCGCCCTGGGCGCCGTCGCCGCGGGTTGCCGCCTGCTTCAGACGTCCGTTCTCGTACACGATGGAAAGCGAAACGCCGTCGATTTTCCGCTCGCAAATCCACTTATGTGATGGTCCGCGCTTGTCGTCGCCGAGGCTAGCAATCCCTTCTTCTGCCGCTCTTACAAACTCCGCCATCTCTTCGGCGCTGTACACGTTCGCGATACTGAGCATGGGCACGGCGTGCGCGACCTTCGCAAAGTCGTTGGTCAAGTCGCTGCCGACTCGCTGCGTGAGCGAACCCTGACCGCGCAGTTCCGGGTACTTCGCCTCGAGCGCTTCCATCTCCTTGAGCCCGAAGTCGAAATCCTGGTCGCTCATAGGGGAAAAGCCGTCCTTGTAGTAAAGGCGGCTTGCTTCCTCGAGTTGTTTTTTTAGTTCGAAATAGCGGGTAAGGTCGAAATCTTTCTGTTCCATCTCGCGATCTACGGTTAACGGTATTGCGTGCTCCAGCGGCGCTTGAAGCGCGGCTCGTCGAGGACTTTCGCCCAGATGAATCCCTTGCGTACGTCGGCAATGCTCCTTGCGGAGACAAGCGGGGCTCGACTCCGTTCTGGGGCGGTTCCGTCATCGGAAACGTTTTCTGGGTTCTCGTCGCTAGATGATGCTGCGGCTGATTCGCGAGCAGTTCTTGCACGGCCTTCCAGTTCATTCAACTTGCGCTGGCGTTCCAGTTCCTGCTGGAGGGAATCATCTTCAGTTTCGGATTCGTCTTCTTCACTGAATTGATTCTGGACTGGCTTTTCGCGACTGAACAGGTTCTCGAGTTCGTCCAGGTCGTGTACAAGCACGTCGCATTCGCCTTCGCCCATGTCGTGCCCGATAATACGGTGCTTCTGAAGTTCCGCAAGCATCGAAATCGCTTCGCCTTCGGACAGTTCGAATTCGTCCATCAGGAATTCTGCATCGACAACATCGAGTTCTATCACCTCTTCGGCAATTTCGCGCAAGGTATAAGGGCCATCGTGCTGCCTCGTCTGCAGAACCGGCGGGGTCGGCGGCTCGATGTTCCCTTGTTCCGCTTCGCGCTGAGCGTTCTCGAACTGGCGAATCAAATCCTGCAACGAGCGGGAAGGCTTTACTTCCGGCTCATTGTAGCCCTGTTCGTCATAATCTGCGCTATCGAATTCCTGCTCGTCAGAATCGTCATCGGAATAGCCAGGAACATCGCCGTGTTTTTCGCGATATTCCTGATCTATCTGGCGTTCTTGCTGCTTCTTCTTATTATTGGCAGCAATCTTCTTGACGATAAGATCGAGAACCCAGATTCCTACGAGTATGAGTAGTCCTTCCACGGATTACTTTGCCTCCGGAGCGGCTCCGATTTCCTTCCTCATCTGGGTGTCGGCTTCGATGTTCTTGAGGTTGTAGTAGTCCATCACGCCGAGCTTGCCGTCGCGGAGAGCCGTGGCCATGGCCATCGGGATCTGGGCTTCGGCCTCGACGAGCTTGGCCTTCATTTCCATGACCTTGGCCTTCATTTCTTGTTCGGCGGCGTAAGCCATGGCGCGGCGCTCTTCGGCCTTGGCCTGTGCAATCTTCTTGTCGGCTTCGGCACGGTCGGTTTCGAGGATGGCACCGATGTTCTGGCCCACGTCCACGTCGGCGATGTCGATGGAGAGAATTTCGAAGGCGGTACCGGCGTCGAGGCCGGAGGCGAGCACCTTCTTGGAAATCATGTTCGGGTTTTCGAGTACGTCCTTGTGGCTTTTGGCGGAACCGATGGAAGACACGATACCTTCACCCACACGGGCAATCACGGTGTCTTCGCCGGCGCCACCGACGAGCTTCTGGATGCTGGCGCGCACGGTAATACGGGTCACGGCATGCAACTGGATACCGTCGAGAGCCACGGCGGAAACCTTCGGGGTCGTGATGACCTTCGGGTTCACGGACATCTGCACGGCCTCGAGTACGTTACGGCCGGCGAGGTCGATGGCGGCGGCTTCCTTGAAGTCGAGCTTGATGTTTGCCTTGTTTGCGGCGATGAGGGCCTGAATCACGCGGAGCACGTTACCGCGGCTAAGGTAGTGGGCTTCGAGCAGGTTCGTGTCGACGGGGAGGCCGGCCTTGCAACTGAGGATTCGGGCTTCGACGATGACCTGCGGTGGCACCTTACGCAGGCGCATACCGATGAGCTGGAAAATGCTTACGTTTGCCCTGGAGAACAAGGCCTGGAGCCAGAGGCTGAAGAACTTGCCGACGAAGGCGAGAAGGATGATGACGGCAATCGCCGCGATGATGATTCCTACGATAATGAGAGTATCCATGAGTTGTTCTCCGGTTTGTTTTTCTTAATATACTTATTTCAATGATGAATTGGACGGCTTTTTACAGGCGAAAGCCAAGGAACCGCCTATTAAAATCAAGGGGACTACCGGTAATGCGTATCGGCAGAAGCCGAGAGGGCCGCTGGCGAGCGCTATGCAGGCAATTCCGCAAGAAAGCAGTATCCTGGTGGGTAGATTTTCCTTGTCCTGGATTAGGAATTTCGTGTAGAATGTAATCTTGATGACGTTGAAGATGAGTACGCAGATAAGGACAAGCCACAGCCATAGGGGCATGGATTGTAGGATCCTCTTGATGATTCCGGAATCCTGTGCCGCAAGGGCGTTCATGAATCCCTGCCTGTTCTCGATTCCGGCATAGGTGATGCAGTCAAACCTTCCAGGATCCAGGAAGAACAGGATGATTCCTTTTGCGAACTGGTATGTCGCGATAATCGGGTGTTCTAGGAAAATCTGGCGGCTGTGTCGGGAACGGAACTGCTGGCGCTCCTTGTAGTTTGTGATTTTGTCGGCCTCGCGTTCTAGGGAATCGATGACAAATTCACCCCGTTCCTGACCATTTGCCTGGTAAAGGACCAGTTTCATGTTGACAGCAAGCATGTTGGTTGTCTGTATGCTGGAAATCTCGAACACCTGGGTGCGCGAGTAATTCCAGCAGGCCATGGAAAGGACGCATAGCGCAGGCAAGATGGCTATGGGGATAATTCTGAACAGCCTCTTGCGAGTGACAAAGATAAGCGCCACGATAGAGAATAGGATGGCTGCGGGGTAGAGAACTGGCTTGATCGTGAACCCGATGCTGAATGCGAGTGCCGAGAGGAGTATCCAGCGTATCCTGTTTTCCTTGAAGAATAGTATGGCGGATAGTATTCCCGCGGTCAAGAAGAACTGGAAGGGAATCTCGCTCATTATCGAGGTTGCGTATATCACCTGCGAGGGGGTGAAAATGAATCCCGCTAGCAGGAAGTTGATGGACGCGTTTGAACCGGTAAAACGGCGTACGAAAAAGAGGCAAAGGCAGATTGTTCCTAGAGAGAACAGCGTCTGTAACCCCATAAGGGCAATCTTCGACTGCCCCATGGCAAGGATTATGGCCGGATACCCGAAAGGTCGCTTGGATACGGTCTCTTCGCTGAAGGGCTCGCCCTCGATGTTCGTGTTAAACCCTTGTCCGTTGGCGGCATTTTGCGCGCATAGGAGGTATTCTGCTGAATCGGCTGTCTCGTTTGCCCCTATGACGGTCCTGTATGAGAAAGCTCCCACATGGAGAATAATCAAGATACTCGCTAGAATTAGCGTTAGTCTTTTGTTCTCGAGGAGGCTGAAAAATCTCATAAAATGCGCTTTTTTGTGGGAATTTGCAATAGCTTGTTATCATTGGGCAATATATATAATTTGGGGGTCTGTAACGAGAAAAATGAGCCTAATATGAACTAGATTACAAACATTAATAATTTTTTTACATGTTTTACTCCTTTCGGGAAAAAAGAGTTTATATTGCCATAAAGGCTATTGGCCTCAGGAGATTCCGTGATGGTAACAGGAGACGCCAGATGAAGAGATTTGCCTTGTTTTCGGGGTTTATGAGCGTCCTCCTTTTGGCAGGCTGCTCGCAGGTTGTCTCGAACCCCATTGACGACGAAGAATTGGCAGGTGATGATGCCACGGTCATAAAGTCGTCGAGTTCTCAGAAAGTATCAAAATCCTCCAGCTCTGGAAAATCTTCGAGTTCTGCAAAAACGTCCTGTTCGGCAGGAACATCGAGTGCTGCAGAATCTTCTGACTCGGAAGAGTCTTCGAATTCTGCAAAATCATCGAGCTCAGCAAAATCGTCAAGTTCTGTGAATTTGCCTAGTTCTGCGACTTCGTCATCGTCGAGTGCGGAGTCGTCTTCGTCGAGTAAAAAAGTCCAGCCGAGGCTCGCCGAGTATCCCTATTATGAATATGTCTCTGTGCCTTGGTCTTTTGGTCCGAGAAATTTCACTCCGTCCTATTACGAAGCAAGTTTGTTTGATTCTTTGAAATATACCTGGTTCAATGCGGATGAATTCAACGATAGTGATTGGGAATGGAGAGAGGATCTCTACACAACGTTAAACGTTCTCGAAGAACGGACACCGAGTGTCGCCTTCCTTTTTTACCCGACAGGTTCTAAACACTATCTGTTGAGTTTTGAACCTAGGGAAGGGTACACCATGCCTTACCTGAGGGTTATGATGGATGGGCAGGACAAGTATTGCGTAATTACGGGGGTGGGGAAGGACGGCCGCTGGTATTACCCGATAGATGCGGATTCGCTCCATTTCACGAAGGAGCCTGTTAAGCTGATTTTGACCTACGGAATGAAAAGCGGTCTGTATGATCAGCGCTGGCCGAATTTCATATTGTCCGATGACGGGACGGGTTATCCGCAGGAATTCGATATCAACCTGATTGTCGCCGGAAAGTATATGGGCACTAGCGATAGCGTTCCTGTAGATGTCTTGGCGCAGCGGATTTTTGACCGGATGAATCTCGCTCTCAACCCGGCTGGGATTAAGGTGCGAAAAGTCCATGTGCTGTATGCGCAAGACCATCCGTATGTCGGCTCGCGTTTCCCTGAATCTGAGGAAGTAATTCACGATGCAGATAGGGAAAACAGGCATGTGTCTATCGATTCGCTTTCTAAATGGCCTGGGCACGAAGGCGAAATCAGTTTTGTCCTGGGATATTATATAAACTATTACGGGTCGAGTGTTTCTGGATTTTCTCCAAAGCCGGGTTATATTCCTTATTTCTCCCAGCACAGAAATTGTGCGAAATCTGTCTTTTTGGACGAGACGGCGGATTGCCCGACGCAGATTTCGCTTGCGACACATTCGAAAGATGGGGAACGCAATTTTTCGTCTAGGGAAATAAGTTCTACGGCGCTCCACGAATTTGGCCACTTCGTTGGGCTGTCGCACACTTCGGAATTTGGTATTATCGGGGCGAGTCCTTACGACGATATTGATGACACGCCGGAATGTGCCGACGTGTTCCCTGGTGTAACATCTTGTGGCGATTATGGGTACATCATGTATCCCTATAATTCGATGGCCTACGAGAACGTTACGTTTACCCCGCAGCAGATGGAAGTCGTCCGCAGGTATCTGTCGTCAAACCCGCATGAGTAGCGGTTATTCGTTTGCCGTGCCCACCCAGATGTGGCCTTCCTGCACGGATTCGACCTTCACGCGGGTGTTCGCCTCGATGATTTCACCGTGGGTCTGAACGTCAAAGAGTTTGGTGCTGCCATCGGGCATGGTAAAGCTTGCCTGGCCTACGGGGCGGAGGAACGTCTTTGCTACGCCTTCATCACCGATAGAAACTTCCTGCACGGATTCCGTGGGGGAGGCTGCCGTCTCGAGGTCAGTCTTGAGCATGGGCGTCCAGCCTTCCGGCAAAAGCGGGATAAGGTACTTGCTTGCGGCAATGGGGAACACAAGCGCAATTGCCGCACATGTCAGCATGTAGAGCAACCCTAGTAGCCATGGGGTGGCGTCGAAGGTCGTTTCCACTGTCTCGGGAACAAACTCGGGCATTTCTGCAGGCGAGAATGACATCGCGAGTGCGATTATCATGCAGATGATACCGCCGATGCCGAATAGGAATGTCCCGGGCATTACGAAGATTTCTACGAGGAACAGGGCCACGCCGATGACGAGGAGTATCGCCGGAATGTAGCCGTCGAGCTGCGGGGCGAACTGCCCGAGGAACACGATGGCGACAAGGATAATGCCGATAATCCCGAATAGTCCGAAGCCGGGAGTCTTGAATTCGATGTAGAGGGCGCCGAACCCGAGAATGAGCAGAATGCCCGAAATTGCTGCAATGGCAGCTGCGATTTCTTCGCCGAGGGTTGTTTCGACTTCGCTGCGGCTTTCGATGGCGAGCGATGTCTCGAAATCTTCGCGGTTCTTGAATGTACCTTGCGAGAATCCGAGATCAATGGCTTCCTTGTCGGTCATGGTCAGGAGTTCGCCTTCCTTGACGAGGATCTTGGGGGCGCCCCAGAATTCCTTTTCTTCCTTGCTCATGACGGCGAACTTTTTGCCTTCGATGATGAGCGTCGTGTCGCGCTCGGTCTTTTTGCCCTTGTCGAGCGTGCGCTGGAGTTCGAGAACTTCAAGTTCGGGCGTTACGAAGGCGGAACTGAGCAACTCGGGATAGCCGTTCTGCTGGGCAAGATTTCTGAACTTGGCGCGCAGGGGGGACTGAATCTTTTCGCCGACGATTTGCGGAGTGCCGTCGCCGTTCTGCACTATAGGAGCGCAGTCGCCGATAGTCGTGGCTTCGAGCATGTAGAGCTTTTTGCAGGCGAGCGCGATGAGGCTACCTGCGCTGATGGCTTTTTTCTTTACGAGAGCGACAGTTGTCGGCCCTTTCACTGCCATGATGGTGTCGACCAGGTCGAATGCGGCATCGAGGCGACCACCGAAGGTGTTGATTTCAAATACGATGTATTCCGGATTTTCCTTGATGGCCTCACTGATTGCACGTGCGCAGAATTCATACATGCTGGGGTCCACGTCGCCTTCAAGCTTAATCCAGACGGCATGCTTTTTATCTGCTGTCATTCTGGAGGGAGCAGAGCGACCGATAGAATCTACGGCACCGGAAACGTCGGTTGCTACGGTTTTGTTGGCGTCGACTGTCGCAGCAGCGGATTCGCCGGTAACAGCCTTTTCGATGGGAGTGGAATCCTGCGCCGTGTTGGCGAAGGAGAACGCGGCGAGCAACAGGAGTGCGGATAATATGCGTATCATAGACTTCATACCCCTAATATATCAAGTTTTTGTAGAAAAAATGATGCGATTGTCGCGAAATTTATGGTTTTTACGGACTAAATGCGCATTCTGTGTTGTTTAGTCTGTAATTTATTATGTTGTATGTTGTGTTTTTGACGGTTTTAAACATAAAAAAAGTGGAATTTGTCTTTTCTGAATATAAAATGCCACTTTTTGACGTTAATTTTGTTAGTTTATGCAAAATTTTACGGACTAAATGATGCTTTGTGCTGGTTTAGTCTGTAATTTTCAAAAAAAACGCTTGGAAATCGTTAGGAAAATCTCTCGTACAATGCGTCACGCTCGACGGGGATAAGGCCTTCGTTTGTAATGAGGGCCTTCATGCGTTCGGGGCTCATGCCTACGGGTACGGTGGCTCCGGCGGCATGCGTAATCTTTTCTTCGATAATTGTACCGTCCAGGTCAGAGGCTCCGGAATGGAGTGCCTTCATTGCGGTTTCGATGCCCATCTGAATCCAGTAGGCCTTGATATGCGGGAAATTGTCCAGAAATAGGCGTGCGACTGCGACGGTGCGCAAGATGTCTTCTTCGCTTGTGATGTTCGGGACAATCTTGTGCAGCGCATTGTGTTCCGGGTGGTACACGAGCGGGATGAACGCGAAGAATCCGGGTGCTTCGTCTTGCAAGTCGCGCAGCATGCGCATGTGGGCGATGCGGTCCTCGGGTTTTTCGATATGCCCGAAAAGCATGGTGGCGTTAGTTGGAATTCCGATTTTGTGTGCGGCGCGGTGCACGTCGAGCCATTCCTCGCCGGTCTCCTTGCCGGGGCAAATCTGGTCGCGCACACTCTGCACGAGTATTTCCGCGCCTCCGCCGGGCAGCGCGTCCAGGCCCGCTTCCTTTAGCGTGGTCATAATCTGCAGGGGCGTCTGTCCCGAGATCTTCGCAAAGTGGCAAATCTCTACCGCGGTGAAGGCCTTCAGGTTCGCTTTCGGGAATTCCACGCGCAGCTTGCGCAGCATCTCGATGTAGTAGTCGAAAGGGTGGTCGGGGTGGAGCCCGCCAACAATGTGCAGTTCCCGCGCTCCGCCGGCAATCGCTTCTGCGGCCTTGTTGCGGATGGTATCGTAATCCCAGTCGTATGCGGTCGGGCTGTCCTTCTTGATTTTTGAGAAGGCGCAGAACTTGCAGTGCAAAACGCAGACGTTCGTGTAGTTGATCTGGCGGTTGTTCACCCAGTACACGGATTCTCCGTGCAGGCGTTCTTTTTCGGCATTCGCGCGTGCGCAGAGTTCTGCAAGCGGCGCGTTTAAAAACAGGTCTAAAGCTTCAGATTCGCTAAGGCGGGACATTTTATACAAATCAATATTCGGGTTTATAGCCCGGACTACTTAAACTCTTCACACCACTTGGGCACGATTTCGGTGGCCTTGCCCTGGATAAACACGTCGGTGTCGGGGTCGTGAGCCGGAACTTCGAGGTTAAGGCATGTGACCTTCGCGCCGAAACGCTTGGCAAAGTTCTTGAAACCGGCGGCGGGGTAGACCACACTGCTTGTGCCGATGTAGACGAACTCGTCGCAGTTGCGGAGTGCATCTTGAATCAGGTCCATGTACAGCGGGACTTCTTCGAAGAACACGATGTCGGGGCGCGTGCCGGCTCCACAGAACGGACACTTGGTTTCAAGCGTCTCTTCGCCATTGAACATGAATTCGTGGCGTTCGTCCTTCACGCAGCGGAGCTTCATCAGGTCGCCGTGCATATGGAGTATGCGCTTGCTGCCGGCGCGTTCATGTAGGTCGTCTACGTTCTGCGTGACGAGCAAGAAACGGTCGCCTAGGCGCTTCTCAAGTTCG